>OJOP01000764.1_pt1 | contig 18761 bp, 19 predicted proteins | sample 1598161 | NCBI WGS metagenome assembly OJOP01 (sample SAMN01915206, study PRJEB22387) | human gut metagenome | isolation source: stool | host: Homo sapiens | place: USA | reverse complement strand
CAGCCTGCCTGCGTCCTCTGCCTTGCGAAAAACGCGCCGGAGCGCCCGGCGGGTCTTCGAGTTTTCCCGGAGCATGGACAGCAGATGGCAAGGCAGACGAGGCAGATGGGCTGACGCCCATCAACGAGGATAACGCGGCCAGCTGCTGTTCAGGCATGGGAAAACCATGTGTGCCCTTGTCAGCTGACGCTAAAGGCATTTACGGCCACGCATCCGTGAGAGGAGATAACCGTTGGCGGCGCGCGATATCGCTATATTCTGGAAGGGGAAGCTGACGGTAAAACGCTTGTGTTCCTGAACGGCGGGATGAATACGCTCGAAATGTGGATGCACAATCCGCAGATCTCCTATGTTTCGGGCGGCCATCTGTCAACGGTGCTGAAAACAGACGGTTATATTCGTACAATCCGCAGTTTTCTGAATGCAGTGAGAGAATAGACATATGGAGCGCATCATTACCTAACTGACGAACAGACTGGAAAAAGCGATAATCGTACGGCAAGTATTGCGTGATTGTCTGCTGTTCACCGTAATGGTAAAAGTTGCTGTGATCGACGGTGCAGTCAATGGGCTGTTCTTTTTGCCAAAGCGCTGCAGGACCGGGCCATCGAGAGGGGACTGATCGACCGCAATACGATGAACCGGAAACGGAGGCGCTTTATGATTTCGTTTTATATCGTGGTGCTTGACGCTCCTGTGCTGATCATTGGAGTAAGGAACAGCGTTTCCAAGTTTGGTGAAGCTTATTGGCAGGCCCTGCTGTTTCTCGAAGTCATGAATAACTACGACAGTGTTGTGATCGACAAGCTGTGGGTCGGACACAGTCGGTTTTGGGTGCTGCCTGAACTTGAAGATGTGCCGTTCGTATAGACTTGACGGCAGGTGCTGAAAAGCTGAAGGGCATGGGATTTGCCGATATGCGGTATGTGAAGACCGCGGAGACGATCTTCGGGTCCAGGCAGCGTGCTGCAACGATGATGCTGAGTGACTCTGCCATGATTGTCGGAAGAGATAGTGCCATTGACCGGTGAAGGGTATCCGAAGCGGCGGCTCTGATGTTCAGAGCCGCCGCGCTTTCATTATCACCATACCATGCTTTCCGTAATAATATTCAGCACGGAGTCGGCAGTTCCTGCGTGGTGATGATCTTACTTTTTCTATCACACGGTGTTCAGCGCTCCGGTAATCTCCTGTGCGATGCGTTGTTTCAGGGAATCTTTAATAAGCGTGGCCGAGCGGTTCAGGGCCGAGGGGTGCGCAGCCGGGATTGGGAATCTCAAAGCCGTTTGCCTTATAGGCCTCATAGTCGAAATGTTCCAACTCGTCATAGCCGAGTTTATGGAACGCATAGAAGCCGTCCCAGTCCTCATAGCCGTCACCGAGCTTATGCTCCAGAAATGCGTCGGCCATCGCCATGCCGGTGCGCGGGGCAACATAGAATCCACCCATCGCAAGAACATTGCAGTTGTTGGCCGTCACGCAGCGCAGCGCGGCTGGGACCGTCTCGCAGACGGCTGCATGGACATGCGGGCACTTGCTCGCCGCAATATGGATACCCATTCCAGTTCCGCAGAAGAGAAGCGCACGCTCAAACTCACCCTCGGCAATCATTGCGCCCGCGCGCAGGCCAATGCGGTGATACATCTCGGGAGTGCCGGTGTCATCGGCCTTCATACCGACGTCTGTGACGGTCCAGCCGCGTTCCTTCAGATGCTGCACAACCGCATCTTTCAGCGCAAGGCCGGCGAAATCTGCCGCAACCAGGATCTGCTTGTCTTTGACCAGTTTCATTGTTATATTCTCCTTTTTATTGATCATTTCTTTCAAATTCTATGCTGTGTGTGCCTGCACCCAGCGGGTACTCCGCCGCGTCCGGCGCGGGAGCACCGTCAATCAAAAGCCTGCGCAGGGTGAGTGTCGGCTTCCATACGGCGGAGGCATTGAACGGGATCCGCACCAACAGACGGACCTCTCCGCCGCGCTGCGTCCACTCCACTCGAATCTCACCCTTTACCGTGTGCAGCGTGCATCGGATCTCCGGCAGTTCACGCGGGAAGTAGGGTTGGAGCGTAAAACGGGAAAATGCGGGTGCGTCTGGCCGGAGCCCGGCCAGGCAGCGGTAGAACCAGCCGCTGACCGCGGCGTACATCGGGTGGTCATGCGAGGCCATGCCGACCAACTCGCCGGAATCGACGTATTCCCAGCGTTCCCAGACGGTCGTTGCGCCGCAGGCAAGCATATACCCCCAACTCGGATAGGTTGTCTGCGTCACGAGCGCATAGGCAAGGTCGATCTCGCCGTTATCCGCCAGGACATCGAGAATGTATCGTGTGCAGAGGTTTCCAGTTGTCACATGCGTATCGTGCTGCCGGATATCGCGGATCAGATTTTGAAGCACCTGTGCCCGGAACTGCTCCGGAACAACACCGAGATAGAGCATGAACGTGTTGGCAGCCTGGGAATTGCCTGCATAGAAGCCGCCCTCCCGGTTCAGAAAGGCTCTGTTCAGCGCGCTGCATGTCTGCGCAGCCAGTTCCCGGAAGTAGGCATGATCCTCTTCCAGCATCAGGACATCCGCCATCTGCGCCAGCAGCATGCAGTTAAGATACAGATACCCCGTGGAGATCAGCCTGCCCGGCGTGATACTCGACACTGCACCGGAGCCGTAGCTGCCGCGCACGCTGCCGCCGACCGGTGAGGCCCAGTCGCCGTAATAGCTGTAGCAGACAATCCCGTCCTCCCGCTGCCGGGTCAGATACATGGTCCACGCACGCAGACCCGGATACGCGGATCGCAGTGTCTGCTTGTCTCCGTACTGCTGATACAGCATCCACGGCAGCAGCAGAAAGCTGGAGCAGACCGGATCGGCGGGCTGCGAGCCATAGCGGACGTAGGGGACGGTGTCGGTAATCGCGCCGGTCTTTTTGCCCTGCGCGTCCAGCATATCGGTTACGAATTTGCGATAAAAGGAGTCCATCTCAAAGTTGAACATGGCCTCCTCCGCACGGACGGTCAGATCGTTCAGCCAGCCGAGGCGCTCGTCGCGCTGCGGGCAGTCGGTCGGGACACTGTGCAGATTGTTGCTCTCTGTCCAACGGCAGATGCGCTGAATGTCGTTGATGAGCGGCTCACCAGAGTCAAAGCTGCCGCGCGAAGCAACGTCGCTGCGCAGCACAAGCGCGCAGACGTCCTCCGCCGCCAGCGGATCCGGCAACCCGGAAATTTCAGCATAACGGAAGCCGTGGTAGGTAAAACGAGGACAATATGTTTCCTCGCCGCCGCGCGCAAGATACACGTCACACTGCTGCGCTGTGCGCAGGTTTTCTGTGTTTAGTTCACCATCCGGCGTTATGACCTCGGAAAATCGCAGCGTGACGCATGTCCCTGGTGTAAGCCCGTGCATCCGAAGCTGTACAACACCCGCCAGATTCTGTCCGAAATCCGCGACCGCCGCGCCGGACGGCAGCTGCCGGACACTGCAGGGAGCAAGGCAGCTGACTACGCGGATCGGCTCGACACGCATCGGAACGAGCCGGCCTTCGGGCGGTTCCGATTCCAGCGCCGGCCCCCATTCCAGCCGGGACACGAAGTCAGGCTCCGTCCAGCCGGGTTCTTCCAGCCGGGCATCCATCCGTTCACCGATATAAATGCTCGCCTGCGTGAGAAATGGCGTCTTGCAGCACTGCCAGCCGTCCTGCACGCGGGTGCGGCGGATCTGCTGCGTGCCGTCCGGCATCGTCAGATGCAGCTGCGCGGTAAAGCACGGGCGCGGTTTGGATTCCTCATTGCTGTACCATCCGGCTCCCAGCATGACGCCAATGACGTTTTCTCCGCTGCGCAGATACGGCAGCAGATCATAGACAACATAATTGACGCGCCTGCGGTAATCTGTCCACGCCGGACTCAGGCGCTGATCGCCGACCTTCCGGCCGTTCAGATAGACCTCATGGTAACCAAGTCCGCAGAAAAACAGCTTTGCCCGCGCCGGAAGCGCGTCCAGCCGGAACTGCTTGCGGAACATCGGTGCTGTTGTGCCTGGCAGGACAAAGCCGGAGCATAACCAATCTGCGTCCCAGTCTGCCGAAGGGTCGAGTGCTGTAGAGAAATGAAGCGGTGCGCTGGTCAGTTCCTGCCCAAGTAATGTGCGCAGGCAAACCTGCGCCGTATAGTCCCTGTTCCAGCACAGCATGGGCCCGGTGTATTCCACACTGGCAGAGCAGCGGCTTTCTGTCCATCCAGTATCCCAGACGGGCCTGCCGTTTTCCATGACGCACAGCCGGTATGCCTGCTGCCATCCCGCGCAGCCCTCCGCGAGCCAGGAAAACGCAAGTTCTCCGCATACGGCGTTCGGCCAGCCGTCCGCTGTGCCGTGCAGGACACAGGTCAAATTCTGATCCATGAAAGCCCCCTCCTTTACTGCTTGACCGCACCGGCTGTAACACCGGAGACAATGTATTTCTGGCAGATCACATAGAGAATCACCATCGGCAGCGCCACGAGCAGCAGATCTGCGAAGATCAGGTTCCACTCCGAAAAATACCGACCCTTGAAATTGTAGACTGTCAGCGGCAGCGTCGTAAGTGCACTGGAACTGAGCAGATATAACGGCGCCTGCAGTTCATTAAACGCGCCCATGCCGACGATGATCGTATTGGTTGCCACGACCGGCTTGAGCAGCGGAAGCACGACGCGGAAAAACAACGTCAGCGGCCCGCAGCCGTCGATTGCGGCGGCCTCGTCAAGTTCACGCGGGATGGTATTGATGAAATTGGTGATGATAAAGCTGCCCCATGGGATATTCAGCGCAATCAGAATGGCAATCAGCCCCAGCTGTGTGTTCTGGATATGCAGAATTTTGAGCAGCAGGACCGTCGGGACGATAGCCCACGGCACGATCAGGCCCAGCGAGTAATAGCCGGATAGAAAGCTGGAAAAACGGTCATTCCGCCGGGCAATCACAAATGAGGACAGCGATGTGCAGAGCGTCACGACGAGTACGACGGCCGCTGTCACGATCATGCTGTTTTTGAAGGCCAGCGGGACGTTTCCCTTCTGTGCGACCTTGACGAAGTTCTCCAGATGCAACTCGGACGGCAGTGCCAGATCGAACCGCATTGCCTCCGCCTGTGATTTGAGTGAGCCGAAAATCACAACTAGGAGCGGGATAACGACCAGCAGGCTGGCCAGCAGCAGGATGAATTCCAGGAGCAGATTGCCGGGATGAAGCTTTTTGGACTTCCGCATGTCAATAACTCACCGCCTTTTTGTTGAAATATCCGCGCACAGCAAGCGTGACGAACAGGACAATGACCGAGAGCATCATGCTGATCGCGGTCGATTTTCCGTAAAAGCCGCGGCCGAAATACTCATAGACCATCATACTGACGACCGTAGACTGGTGGCCCGGACCGCCGTCTGTCAGTGTGAGCACCTGCTCGAACACGCGGAAGCCGCCGATGATCGCCTGCGTGACGTTGATCGTCAGAGACGGGATAAGCAGCGGCAGCGTCACACTGAAGAAGGTGCGCACAGCTGATGCGCCGTCGATCTTTGCCGCCTCATACAGATCAGTCGGGATGGCCTGCAGTCCCGCGATATAGATGATCATATGGAAGCCTGTCCATTTCCAGACGTCCTCCACAATGACCATGAGCAGCGCCGTGTCGCCGCTCGCAAGCCATTCCTTTGTGTACGGGATCCCGAACGCGTTCAGGATCTGGTTGAACGTGCCGTTCATCTGGAACATCGCGGTGAACATGATGCCGACGACGACGTAACTCAAAACGGCAGGAATATAGAAAATTGTACGCAGATACGTTCTGGTGTACAGCTTTTTGACAAGCGCCAGCGCCAGCAGAATGGCGAAAAGATTGCGCAGGATTACGATCGCAACTGTAAAGATGGCCGTATTTTTAAAGGCCAGCAGAATGTCGTCGTCCTGGAACATGGTGATGTAGTTTTTGAGCCCGACAAAGCGGGTAATGCTGGGACGGCTGACCGTCCAATTCGTCAGAGAAATCCCAACACCGCCGAGAATCGGCAGGATAAAAAATACCGTAAACAGGATAAACGCGGGCAGCGTCAGATAGCGGGGGTAGAGTTGATGCTCCAGACGGCCGCGCGGCCTGGCTTTTTTCTTTTGCTTCATTTGCTTCCGTCTCCTTCAGAATAGCTGTGCGGCCGGGGAATGAGGCTGCACTCCCCGGCCGCGGAATGATTCAGATGTTCTATTTGACTGTCAGGCTGCCGGAAGCATCAGAAGCCGTCGTATTCCATTTCAGCCATATACTGCTCAAACTTGGTATTCCAGTCTGTGAGCGCCTGCTCCGGCGTCTTGCTGCCGGCCACACACTCGACGATGTTGCCGAACAGGTAGTCGGTCATGATGGGACGCGCGGAATCGAAGTAGGAGTCAAACTCATAGGTGTATCTGCCGGTCTTGACGTAGTTTTCAACCAGATTCTCGATGCTGGGGTCAATCTTGTTGCCCTCGCAGTCAACAAAGGCGGGATAGACATCGTTCTTTGCATAGATCAGCGCCATCTGTTCCGGCTGGCTCCAGTAATTCAGGAACTGCTTGGCAAGTTCCTCGTTTTCGCCTTTGCAGACATAGCCGCCAAGGACGAATGCGCCGATAGCGATCTTGTTGTCAGCGCCGTCGATAAACGGGATAGCGAACGAGCCAAGCTGTACGTCAGGATATGCGGCCTGGCAAGCAGAGACGAACCATTCGCCTTGAATGACCATTGCGGCTTTTTTCTCGCCGATGGCGACCTGACCGCTGGCATACGGAGAGGAGAGGTGGTCTGCGTTGCAGTAGCCTGCGGTATACAGATCCTGCAGCTTCTGCAGTACGTCAACCATCTCGGGAACATCCTGGAAGTCAACCTTGTTGGTGTTCAGGTCGTCATAGATGGTGTCCTTCTTCGCGTCGAGGGCTACGCCCCAGCCGACGGTTGTCCAGACCTGCGTGGTCCAGCTGTCCTGATCGGTCATCCAGATAGGTGTATAGCCGTGATCCTTGACGGTCTGGCAGATGTCAAGGAACTCCTGATAAGTCTGCGGGTTCGGGTCGGTGATGCCGCAGTCAGCCATGACCTCCTTGTTGTAATACACGCCGCCGAAGAAGCTGGACGGCTGATAGACCGGCATGGCGTAGATATGGCCGTCGCCCTTGTAGCGCAGATAATCCGCGTCGGTGCAGCGGGAGACCCAGGGCTCATTGTCGAGCACCACGCAGTTGTTGGGCGCGTCATACTGCTCGACAACTTGCGGTGCGTTCTGCAGGAAGATATCGGGGGCGTCGCCGGTGGAGAACTTGACACCCAGGATTTCACCCATGCTGCTGTCATCGACCAGCGTCAGATCGACCGCGATACCGTAGTTCTTTTCAATCTGCTCGCATACATCGTCAAAGCCGGGATACCAGGAATCCTTCGTGCTCATGATCGAGATCGTGCCGGTCAGGGGTGATTCCTCAGTTGCGGGTGCATCCGTTTCTGCCGCGGGCGTAGACGTGGCTGCGGGATCTGCGGCGGCAGGCTGCGTCTGTGCGGTTTCCTGCTTGCCGGATGCGCAGCCGGCGAGCATTGCGCCCAGCATCACGACACACAGCAGCATGCAGATTAGCTTCATTGCCATGGTATTTTTCATGTTTCTTTTCTCCTGTTCCTGTTTTTTCAGCACGGGTTCGTGCCTGTTGGCTTTATTATAGGAAGCCCGCGCCGCAAATGGCAGAGAAAATTTTAAACCAGTTTGGTAAAAAAGAAAACAGATGATTGCATTGTTCCGGAGAGACAGATAGAATAAAAGTACTTCTCGACTCTGGATGTGAGGCATGTTTATGTTAAAAAATGCAAGATTAAACACAAAAATTTCCGTCTGCTTTTCCTTGCTTCTGGCGTTCATTACGGCGGTTGCCTGCGTGGTACTGGCTGAGTTTTACCGCGACAGTTCGCTGCGGCAAAGCGGCCTTCTGCTTCAGACTGTCGGTGACGCTGCTGTCCAGCAGCTGGAAATGACGTTTGATGAAATGAACCGCATTTCCGCGCGCCTGTTTTTTTCTTCGGAAATTTCCGAGGCCATGAAGGACGCCGCCGCATCCACCGACCAGTCGGAGTATTTCGAGAATCACTACGCTGTGCAGGACACTGTGCGCAGCCGCATTTTTTCTATTGTCAGCACGAGCAACAGCGATACCATTGTAAACCTGTATAACCGGAATGCCTTCATTTCCAACCGCTATACCCAGTGCTTCTGGAACAGAATTCAGACCTCCATGGAAGACGGGCTGCTTGCGCAGCTTGACGAGGAACTCGGCGGCGCCAATACGGCGGTTCTCTCCGGGCCGCACGACGCTTATTGGACGACGGACTATTACGACAGCAACTCGTATATTTCCCTGACCCGGAATTACATCAATTACAACACCAAGAAGGTGCTTGGAAAGGTGCAGATCCTTAAGCGCGTGGAAAAGCTGCAGTTGTGCTGTGAGGTCAGTACCAGCGATCAGGCAATCTGCGTGTTCGATCAGGAGGGGACGCTGCTTTTGTCCTCGGCGAAAGCGCTGCAGGCGGATATCGATGCGGCAGCGGGCTGCCTGGAGTCGCTCCGTGCCGGACAGTCCGGTCAGCTTCACAAGGCCGCGGACGCGCAGTATCTCTATGCCGTTTCCCGGTCGGATAAATGGGGACTGTACGCCGTTGCGCTGCAACCGTATTCCGACCGGGTGCTGTTTCCGTATATTGCGCTGGTCGTGCTCTGCGGCGTGCTGCTGTGTGCGCTGTCTATCGGATTTGGCCTGTTCATCAGCCACCGGCTGACAAAGCCGCTTAGCGAACTTGTCGATTCGCTGCAGTCACTCTCCTGGACGGATTCAGAGAACGGACTGCAGATTTCCTTCCGGGGCGGCGATCTGCAATTTCTGGAGGACGCCTACAACGCAATCACAGAAAAGCTTAAATCCACGACGAACCAGATGCTTGAGGCCCGGCTCAACGAGCAGGAGGCATCGTATCTTGCGCTGCAGTCGCAAATCTCCCCGCACTTTATCTACAACATCATCAGCAATATCAGCGCCTGCGCGTATAACGGCGAATCGCAGACTGTGATCAGGCTCTGCGACAGCTTTTCTCAGCTGCTGCGTTACGCTGCCGACTATTCCGGACTGTTTGGCACAATCCAGACAGAACTGCAATACACGACCTGTTATATGGAACTCATGCAGATCCGCTATTCTGACGGTTTCTTTTTCCAGACCTCCTGTCAGCCGGACTGCGCCGATATTCCCCTGCCGCGCATGCTGATTCAGACGATTGTGGAAAACTGCTTCAAGCACGGCTTCCGGGACACGCCGCAGCCGTGGTTCATCAACATCCGCGTGTTCTCTGAGCAGAAGCAGTGGATGATCGAGATTCAGGATAACGGAACTGCGCTGCCGCAGGAAACACTGAACGACACGCTGGAAAAGAGTGAGCAGATCTACCGGAGCATTCTCGACGGCCGCAGCCATCTGCATCTTGGCGGACTGGGCCTTCTGAACTCTATCACGCGGCTGCGGCTGCTTGATAACAACAACATTAGCTTTACGGTTGAAACAAAGGACGGCGTCAGCATCACAAGAGTGGGAGGGCAGCTGCTATGAAACGAGTCTATTCCGTCCTGATCGCGGAGGATGAAAGCGAAATTCGCCGCGCGCTCGCAGCCATGGTCGAGGAGCATCCGTCCTTCCGGGTCGCGGGCTGCGCCGGAGACGGCAAAGCCGCACTGCGCATGATTGAAGCGCTGCACCCGGATGTGCTGATGACCGACATCCGCATGCCGTATATGGACGGCCTGGAGTTGCTGCAAGCGCTGGATGCCCGCGGCATCCGGATCAAGACAGTCATCATCAGCGGCTACAGCAGCTTTTCCTATGCGCGGACTGCCATGAAGTACGGTGCATCTGACTATCTGCTCAAGCCCCTGCTTCCGGCACAGTGCCAGCAGACGCTGGATCTGCTGGAAAAGGCCCTGGATCTGCAGGCAGGCAGCTTTTCACTCGATATTGCACTGCAGAAGCCGTCTCCACTGCCGCAGATGCAGGCGGAGGCATACCTGTTGGCTGCCTGCCTCGGGAACTATCCCTTCTGCGCCGGAGACAAGGGCACGGACGCCGCCGCGCTGCGTGCATACGTCAAGCAATCCGGGCTGGACGTAGACAGCGTCTTTGCCGGCAGCCGGTTCGGCCTTGCATACCTGCTGCTGTACGCGCAGACCCGCGAGGAGGCGGTGCAGACGGTGCGTATCCTGTTTCAGGCGGCCTGTCGGGATTGTTCCGCCACCACTCCCGGTGTGTTTTTCCTCCTTGCTCCGGCCGGACAGACGCAGACACTGCCGGAACTTGCCGAAAAACTCCGGCAGCAGATCCGCCAGCAAATCCAACCCGGCAAGATGCAGTTCACGCTCTGGTGGGAGCATGCAAATACCGGGACGGATGCGCCGCCGTTTACTGTCGATGAAACACTGATCCGCAGCGCCGAAAGCCTGGACCCGGCACTCTGCCAGATGCGGCTGCGGCAGCTTCTGGCAAAGGCCTACGCGGAAAACGCGACATGCCTGAGCATGCTGAATGGGCTTAAATTTCAATATATCAGTGTTGCGCAGCATCTGCCAGGCGCGCAGATCCCGCAGAAGTGGGGGGAGCAGATGGAGCGGTGCTTCTCCCGGTATCAGAATCAGGAGCAGCTTTGCCGTTCTGTCCTTGCGCTGTTTGCCGCGCTCTTTTCGCAGAGCGAGTCGCCGAACGCCACCGCGCGCGTCGCGCATGAGATCGATCTCTATATCCGCGAAAACTACCAAACGGATATCACGAACCAACTCCTGTCGCGGAAATTCGGTTTTGTTCCTTCGTATATCAGCAAGATCTTCAAGGCATATAAGGGCGTTTCTCCGTGCAGCTATTTGACGGACGTGCGCATGGAAAAGGCAAAGCGTATGATCATTGAACAGCCGGATCAAAGCCTGAGCGTCATTGCCGCAGCGGTCGGCTATACGGACTTCAGCTATTTCACAAAGGTATTCAAACGCTCCTTCGGCGTAACGCCGTCCGCTTACCGCAATTCGATTTGGAAATAGGCGTAGGGCATATGTACTGCATGCAACAAGCCTGGCCTATTTGTCACTGTATTTCTGAATTATCTGCATCAACTTCGCTGCAAGCACCTGTTCCGTACATGTAAGCAAACCGGACAGAACGCATATACGCGTCCTGCCCGGTATTTCAACACAACCTTCTCACCGTGCGCGCAGAAACACGCCCTTTTTTGCAAGCGCGGTCCAGATCTTGTCTCCGATTATGCAGGTCAGAAGTCCGATTGCCATGCCCAACACGGCTGCGCCAAGGATGTCAGTCGGGAAATGAACGTAGAGATAGAGCCTTGAAAACGCGATGAGCGCCGCGAGCGGAATCGCTGCAAAGCCAAATTTTCGGTTTGCCTTCGTCAACACGGTTGCGCCGATGACAGACGAGAGTGTGTGCCCGGACGGGAACGAGTAATCCGTCGGATTGGCAATGAGAAGCTGTACGCTTTCGTCTAACCAGCAGGGGCGAGGTCTTGCGATGAGCGGCTTGAGTGTCAGATTGCCGGCCAAGACACCGACTGCCAGACCCGCCAGCAAAAACGCGCCATGCTTCCGGTATTTCTTCGTCGCCAGAAGAACACCCGCCGCAAGAATCCAGACCGCGCCGCAAAGCTATCCGGCTGCACGGCTTCCGCCGGGATGCGCTCCAGTTCCTGCCGCAGAAGCGACGAGCAGGCGGCGAAAATAAACCGGCAGTCTGGTTCCATACTGTGTTCCGCATTGTGCCCGCGGAACTTGCGGTGATGGACGATGCCGCGCAGATAGGATAATGTGTCCCTGCAGCCCGTGGCTCCTGACCAGCGGAGAATGTTCAGTTCCTATGGGTTCTACGGCCTGCACGCCAATAACTGCGGCACCTATTTGTATCATTTTTGGCAGCATAAGAAAATCCTCAAAGCAAACGATCTGCCGACTGACCTGAATGTCCACAGTCTGCGTTACACGGCGGCAAGCCTGTTCATTGCCAGCGGCACAGACGTCGGCACAGTCGCGGGGCTCCCCGGTCACAGCCAACCGATGACTGCACTGGTATACCACGCCGTTGATAAGAACAAGAAAACGAACAGTCAGATCATGCAGAGCAGCTTGGAAATCTGAAAACGTTGTCCCGGTCTGCACAAATGGCGCAAACCGGGACGATTTTAGTTTACGGATAGTTCGACTGTAACCGTGTCGGCATCCGGAACATGTTTTGCGGCGCAGGCTGCAAGCGAATGCATTTCGCTTACAAGCAGGCAGAAAAGAACGATCCGCTTCATTTCAGATACGCGTCAAAGAACACCTTCAGCTTTTCAAACGGGATCACGTCCATCTGATCATAAAGGTCTGTGTGGCTCGCGCCGGGGATGATGAGCAGTTCCTTGTTGTCGCCGGTCAGTTTGCTGTAAGCCGTCTCGCTGAAGTAGCGGGAGTGCGCCTTTTCTCCGTGTACCAGCAGCACGGCAGAGCGAATCTCGCTGCTGTACTGCAAAATCGGCATATTCAGGAACGACAGCGAGGAGGTCACATTCCAGCCGCCGTTGGAGTTCAGGCTGCGGGGATGGTATCCGCGCGGAGTTTTGTAGTAGTCTGTGTCAAAGAGGGGGTTCGCGCGGTCGAGCATCGTCTTGAGTTGACCGCTGACGCTGTAATAGTAGACGGGCGTGGCAAATACCAACACATCCGCGTCGTGCATTTGGGATACGATTTCTACTGCATCGTCTTTGATGACGCAATGGCCAAGTTTCAGACAGGCAAAGCAGCCCTTACAGAAGCCGTACTGCGTTTCCCGCAGATGCACAAGTTCTACCTGATTGCCTGCCTCCTGCGCACCTTTGGCAAAGGCTGCCGCCAGCGTCTCCGAGTTGCCTCCCTTGCGCGGGCTGGAGGAAAGAATCAACACCTTTTTATTCATCGTAAAACACTCCTTGCGTTTTGTTTTCTGGTGTGCTACACTCATGATAAGACATAAACCTGACTTTAGGTCAAGCTTTTTCAAGAAAATTTTTGGAGGCTTTTTATGTACACGATCGGACAGGTGGCGGAGATGTTCGGCTTGCCCATCTCCACGCTGCGCTATTACGACAAGCAGGGGCTGTTTCCGCACATGGAACGGGTATCCGGTATCCGGAAATTCAGCGACACGGAGATTGAGGCGCTCCGGGTGATCGAATGTCTGAAAAAAGCGGGCATGGAAATTAAGGATATCAAGCAGTTCATGGACTGGTGCGTGGAGGGACCTTCGACCTATCCGCAGCGCAGGGCGATGTTTAAGGCGCAGCGGACGCATGTTGAGGCGGAGATCGAGCGCATGAACCGGACGCTCGATATGCTGAAGTTCAAATGCTGGTATTATGAGCAGGCGATCAAAGACGGCAACGAGGACGCGATCCCGGCGATGATCCCCGATCACCTGCCGGAGGACATCCGCAGAGCATACGAAAATTCCCACAGCGATTGAACGGCTGTTGGTTTGCTGAACATTCCAGAAACCGTTGAAAACACTGGACAAACCGGCTTTTACCTATCGAAACACCGTGCTCTACCGCATCCGCCGGATGCAGGAGGAGTTCGGCATCCCGCTGAATGAGTCGGCGCAGCACGCCGATCTGCTACTGCGGAGCGTGGCTCTTCTGCTGTTTGAAGTGAAGGGGCCGGATTTCTTCCTGCCCAAAACGTCATCTGAAAATTCATAACGTGGTCATGCTTTCGGCAAGATTTTGTCACAACTTTCTGTCAGGATATCATAATGAAAAGCTGTATACAATTTCCCTCAAATTCTACCACGGGGGGATGTAAAATTCCCCGCATGTTCGATAGAATTGCTGCATCCGAAGAAACAGGAGGCATTCCAAATGAACCAGACAACCATCGGCAAATACATCGCGCGCAAGCGTAAGGAACAAAATCTCACGCAGGAGCAGCTGGCGCAGCAGCTCGGCGTGTCCAACGACCATCTACAAGTGGGAAACCGGCAAATGTATGCCGGACTACAGCATCATCCATAAACTCTGCGACGCGCTTCATGTGACGCTCCCGGAACTGATGGACGGCGAGGATGCGGCAGAAGACAGCGTGCGTGTCTATGACGATGCGCAGATCCTCGACCTTCTGCACCGCACGCAGGAACTCAAACGTCAGAAGGGGATCCTCTATGGCGTCGCGCTTATCACCCTCGGCATTGCCAGCAGCGCTATGTCGGGGACGGTCGGAGGGACCGATGTGCGGGATTTCATTTCCGGCATCCTGATGGGGCTCTCCGTCGTGGAAATTCTGGCGGGCATTGGGATCGTCGGAAAAAAGCTTCTGAAACAGTAAAGAAGCCTGCCGCTTGTGCAGAAAGCACAAACGTGAAAAGCAGAATGTGCGGTGCTTGACCGGGTCGTGCCGACGGAATATAATAAGAAAAAATCCCCAAAAGGAGTGGCAAATCCCATGAAAGAAAACCGAAGGCTCCTGAAGGAAGTCCTCAAGGACATCCGGCACGATATGACGGACGAGGAAGTTCTGAATCTGCTGGCAGACAGTAAAATTTCCGAAAGCCCCACCGCGGAAAAATACACGCTCGGACAGCGCGCGGCGGATGCGATCGCAAAATTCGCGGGCAGCTGGGCGTTCATCTTTTCGTTCACGGGCGTGCTGATCTTGTGGATGGTCGTCAATACGGTTCTGGATGCAAAAGCCTTTGACCCGTATCCGTTTATTCTTCTCAATCTGGTCCTCTCCTGCGTCGCTGCCATTCAGGCGCCGCTCATCATGATGAGCCAGAACCGGCAGGAGGAAAAAGACCGCCGCCGCGCGGAGAATGATTACAAGGTCAATCTCAAGACCGAAATCATGATCGAAGACCTCTACGACAAAGTCAACGCCATCTTGGCCAAGCAGTCTGCACTGGAAAAGAAGCTGATCGAGCAGGAAGAAAAACAGGTCCGGCCCTGAACCTGTGCAAAAAGAACCGGCGCACCGCCCGAGTGGATGGTGCGCCGGTTTTGTCATCAGATCACGCGGAAATCGCAGTGCGTGAAAGTGGGCTGAGGGCGGTTGGGCTGGAAGAAGTCCAGCAGCAAGTCGGACATTTCTGTGCCGATCTCCCGCAGGACCGGGCAGCCGACATAGCAGTTATACCCGCCGGTCCCGCTGGCGCGGTAGCTGCTGAGGCAGGCGGTGAAAACATCGTCGTCCGCGACGGGACGGCCGTTTACGCAGAGTTCCGTGACGCGCTGACCGATCGGGCGGGAGCAGTCAAAGACATAATGCACACCGGCATAGTAGTCGTAATTGTAATGCTCGACCTTCGGCTTCAAAAACGCATCGGAAATACGAAGCGTTCCGTCTGCGTTCCGGATGAAATATTCCGCGCTGCGTTCCATCGCCCGGCGCAGGACCGCACCGGTGATCTGCAGAATCGTCAGTGTATTCGTATAGGGATAGGCGTTCAAAATATCCCGGCGGCGCACGGTCTGCGGCAGACCTGCCGCGTCGTTGGCAAGACTCGTGACGGAGATCTGCGCGCCGCTTGCGGCCAGCTGCACAGTATTAAACAGGTCTGCGAGCGGGGTTCCGTTCGCAGCCATGTGCAGCGGCGTATCCAGCGTCAGCGGCGCCTCCAGATGCCCGACGACCTGATCGAGCCAGTCCTGCGCACCGCGCTCTATCTCTGAAAATTCCGTGAGCCATTCTGTGCAGCATGGGCCGCCTGCGTGGATCGTCTGGCTGGAAAACTGCGCGCCGCTGTCCGATACAGAGACTTCCACGCGCAGAAACTCCTGACCTTTGTCCGACGGCTGCACAACGAAGGTATTGCGAACCATCTGGCCTGGCACGGACATATGCTGGTGGCCGGTCAGGAGAATGTTGAAGCCCAGTTCCTGGCAAATGCGGTAGGCGACGTTCTCATGTGTCGTGGAAAGCGTCCGGCCGCTGGCAAGATCGCGCTCAAATCCTCCGTGATAGACGCACACGGTCAGATCGACCTTGCCCTTCAGCGCCGCAAGCGCTGCGGCGGCCGCAGGGATGGGATCCTCAATCCGGATTCCAGAAAGATGCTCCGGACGTTCCCAGATGTTTACATAATCGGTGACGATACCGACGATGCCGACGCGCAGTCCGTTTTCCAGCATATGCACGCGCGCGGGAAAACGGACGTCGCCCTCGTCCCAGCGGACATTCTCGCAGACACAGCGTGCCCGGAGCGCGTTCAGATAGCTGTCCAGATACGGCATACCGTAGTTGAAATCATGGTTGCCGAGCGTCACATAGTCGTATCCGCAGCGGTTCATGATCTGGGCAAACTGCGCCGCGCTGCCGACTGTATCGTGACAGAAGGCACCGAACGGCGAGCCTTGCAGAAGATCGCCGCCGTCGATGATGAGCGTATTGCCGTCCTTTTGGAACTGGCTGGCGCATTTGAACAGGCCGAGATCCTGTTCCTTCTGACTGCGGTAATCCGTGGGATAGATGTAGCTGTGCAGATCGGAGGTAAAGTAGATTGTCAGCTTTCGTTCCTGCATATCGTTACCCCCTTGCCAGCTTGACGCGGATCTTTGCCGAGATCCACTCAATGATGAGCACCAATACGATGAGCCCCAGTAAGATTGCACCGACCTCGTTCCAGCGGTAGGAACTCATGGCGAAGATCAGCGGCGCGCCGATGCCGCCCGCGCCGACAAGACCGAGGACGGTCGCGTCGCGCAGGTTCATGTCAAAGCGGTAGATGATCGTGGAGGTGAAGTCTGCGGTCAGCTGCGGCAGGATGCCATAGCGGATCTTCTGGAAGGTCGTGCAGCCCGCGGCGTCCAAAGATTCCAAAATTCGCTTATCCAAATCCTCAATGCTCTCGATGAACATCTTGGATACCATGCCGATCGAGCACAGTGACATCGTAAGCAGGCCCGCAAACGGGCCCGGCCCGGTCACGCGGATGAACATCAGACCGTAGACAAAGGCCGGAATGGTGCGGATCGCCGCAATAAGCACGCGCCCGATAAACGCCACGCCCTTTGGCACCAGATTGCTTGCGGACAGGAACGACAGCGGCAGCGAAATGACCGCGCCGACGATCGTACCGAGAAATGCGATGCAGAAGGTTTCCAGCAGCAAATATGGCACACCGTCCGTACCGAGCGTGAACAGAAGCTTTGCCGAAGGATGGAAGATGCCGGAGAGAATGTTGCCCGCAACCTCCAATCCGTTGCCGGTGGGATTGCTGACCCTGACGGCAGAGCCGGACCATGCCAGCAGGCACGCAATGCCAAAGGCTGCCAGCATCTTCCAGATCCAAGCCTTCGGCGCGGAGGCATAGGCTTTGAGAATTTTTTCGTTCATGGCCGTTTCCTCCTTACGTCAGGCGCTTGCGCAGCGCGTGGCTGACGCCTTCGATGATCATGACGGTGATAAACAGCACGATCAGGATCATGCCCAGACTGTCATATTCGCGCCAGCCGATCTTTTCGTTCATAATAAGGCCCAGGCCGCCCGCACCGACATAGCCGAGGATGGACGCGTAGCGCACGTTGCCCTCCAGGCAGAACAGGGATACGGACAGATACGTAGGCAGCACCTGCGGGAACACCGCCGTAGTAAAGGCCTGCAGCCGCGTGGCGCCCAGCGCCTCCATCGCCTCGTAGGGGCCCATGTCCACCGTTTCGATGATCTCGAAAAGCTGCTTGCCCACATAGGCGAAGGTGAACACCGCGATGGCGCAGGTACCGGCCATGGTGCCCAGACCGAAGATATAGGTGGCGATCAGCGCGCACACCAGCGTGGGCAGCGTCCGCACCAGGCTGAGGAACAGCCGGACGATGGAAACCACAATGCGGTTGGTGACGATATTGCTGGCGGCGGCGATGGCAAAGGGAACGACCAACACCGCGCCGATGAAGGAGCCGAGGAAGGACATCTTGATGGTATCCCACAGGGGAGTCCAGATCTTGGAGAGATAGGCGGCATTGGGCGGGAACATGGCCACCAGAATATCAAAGAACTTGCTGCCCTTTTTTACGAGGCCGGTGAAATTGAAGCCGGTGATATGGACAGAAACCGCCCCCAGCAGCAGGATGATGAGGAGCACGAGCCATGCACGGCTGCGCTTTTCCTCCACCACAGCGCCGCTGGGCAGGGTGTAACGGCGGGGCTTAAAGATACGATCGTAAAAGCTCATGCGGTCGCCTCCGTTTCGGCGTCATCCCCGTAGATGGCATTCAGAACGGCCTGATCTACCTGCTTGGAGGGGCCATCGTAGACGATGTGCCCGGCCCGGATGCCGATGATGCGGTCGGCATACTCGATGGCGAGCTCCACATGGTGGATATTGAGCAGAATGGAGATGCCCATTTCCTTATTGATGCGGACAAAATCCTGCATGACCTGACGGGCGGTGACAGGATCCAGCGCGGCGACCGGTTCATCGGCCAGGATGATCTGCGGGCGGTTGATCAGCGCCCGGGCGATGGCCACGCGCTGCTTCTGTCCGCCCGACATCTCGTTGGGCATGTGCCCGGCCCAGTCGCGCAGTCCGAGGGTGTCGAGGTATTCGAGGGCCATGGCGTTGCGCTTGCGGCGCGGCACGCCCTGGTAGTAGAGCGGCAGGGCGACGTTCTCCATGGCGTTCTTGTAGCTGATCAGGTTGAACGACTGGAAGATGTAGCCGATCATCCGGTTGC
>OJOP01000756.1_pt1 | contig 18948 bp, 24 predicted proteins | sample 1598161 | NCBI WGS metagenome assembly OJOP01 (sample SAMN01915206, study PRJEB22387) | human gut metagenome | isolation source: stool | host: Homo sapiens | place: USA | reverse complement strand
GACCGACGGCAAGCCGCACACGCTTGAGGAGGTCGGCAAGGAGTTCGATGTGACCCGCGAACGCATCCGTCAGATCGAGTCCAAAGCGCTGCGCAAGCTGCGCCACCCGTCCAGAAGCAAAAAGCTGCGCGACTTTTTAAATTAAAGAAATTCAAAATTACAGATTATTTACACTTTTGTGCTTGACATCCGAGAAAATATTCGTATCATAGTCTTATGCTATTTGAAACCGTAACAACGGAGGAATTCAAGATGTTTGAGAAGATTCAGGCGTATCTTGCCTCGCAACTCGACATTCCGGCAGACGAGATCACCCGTGACACTACATTTGAAAGTCTCGGCGTCGATTCGCTGGATACCGTCGAGATGGTCATGGATCTGGAAGAGCAACTCGGTGTCGATCTGGAACTGGAAGAGAAAATCGCAACCGTCGGCGAGTTGGTCGATTTTGTCGAGAGCAAGCTTGACTGAACGCAAACCGGCGAGACGCATGGCAAGGCTGCACTACTTGGGGAGATAGCGGTGCCCTGTTACCCGCAATCCGCTACAGCGGGGAGGAATTCCCGACCGAGGGTGTATGCTGTGCCGTCTGACCCGAATAAGCGGTGTTGAAGATCCGGTCTTGCGCAATAGGGCTCTGTGAATCGTGTCAGGTGGGGAACCAAGCAGCACTAAGCAGTCCACCCTGTGTGCCGCAAGGTTGCCGTTTCGGAGCTGGCTGTCCGGGTAACGGGTGTAGCATCCATTCAGAGAAGGGTGTGCAGTCCTGCCATGCGTCCTGCCGAAAAAACTCCGGGCTCATTTGGGCCCGGAGTTTTCTATATTCTTCACGGTTTATCAGAGGGAGCGGTTGCCTTTATCCACCCGCAGAAAGCAGCACCTTTTATTTGAAAATATCGGAGAATTCGCAGCATTTAAGAGGCTGGCAAAGGCATCGTCCCATACAGACTGCCACGCAGCTTCACAGCTGCCAATCGGGCGGCCCCGTCCCTATCACAAACTGTGTTTAAAACGCTTACAGGCTGCACGATTCAGCCGACACTGCTGTAAGCCGCCGGACGTTTGTCCGGCGGCTTTGTGCGTTCCCGACAAAAAGACAGATGTTTTTCTCCTGTGCGCAGATTTTTTGCCGAAAAAGCAGGTTTCTGCGAAAACATGGTTGACGCGGCGGGGGACTTTATGCGAAAATAACGCTAGCACCCCCATTGAAAGGAGTTCCCCATGAATCCTATCGTTGTGAAATTCGGCGGCAGTTCGCTGGCAACCGCCGCACAGTTTGAAAAGGTTGCGGCAATCATCCGGGAAAACCCAGCCCGCCGCTATGTTGTCGCTTCCGCGCCTGGCAAGCGCTTTGACGGCGACACGAAGGTCACGGATCTTCTTTACCGCTGCTATGACGCCGCCTGCGCAGGACAGGATCCTGCGCCTGTGCTCTCCGAGATCCGACAGCGCTTTGCCGACATTGTTGACGCGCTGCATCTGTCCGTCGATCTCGAGCCGGACTTTACCGCCATCGAGGCGCATCTGCGCCAGAGCCCCCAGCGCGATTATATGGCCAGCCGGGGCGAATATCTCAATTCCAAATTGTTGGCCGCCTATCTCGGCTTCCGCTTTGTCGATGCGGCGCAGATGGTTCTGTTCCATGCCGACGGCTCGTTCGACCCGGACGCGACGAACACCGCCATCGGCCATACGCTCGTAAGCATTGAGCGTGCCGTGGTCCCCGGCTTCTACGGGGCAATGCCTGACGGAGCCGTGCATACCTTCACGCGCGGCGGGTCGGACGTAACTGGTTCGGTTGTTGCCCGTGCCGTCGGCGCAGGCCTGTATGAAAACTGGACAGACGTTTCCGGTGTTCTGTCCGCCGACCCGCGCATCATCGAACACCCGCATGTGATCGACTACATCACATACCGCGAACTGCGCGAACTTTCCTACATGGGCGCGTCCGTTTTACATGAGGACGCCGTCTTCCCCGTCCGCCGGGCGAACATTCCCATCAACATCCGCAACACCAATCGCCCGTCCGACCCCGGCACGTTCATCGTCCCCTCGCTTCCGTCCAACGCGCACAAGCGCATCGTGACTGGCATCGCGGGCCACAAAGGCTTCAGCAGCGTATATGTAGAGAAATCCATGATGAACGGTGAGATTGGCTTCGTGGCAAAGCTGCTGCAGATTTTCGCGGAGCATGGCATTTCGTTTGAGCACTGCCCGTCCGGCATTGATACCGTCTCTATCCTCGTCTCGACCGAGGCGCTGGCGCCTGCGCGCGAGGAAATCCTGCAGCAGATTCACGAGCGGCTGCAGCCCGACCATGTAAGCGTGGAAGATGGGCTGGCCCTCATCGCCGTCGTCGGCCAGGGCATGATCTACGCCAAGGGTACCGCTGCGCGCATTTTCCGCGTGATCGCCGACGCGAACATCAACATCCGCATGATCGACCAGGGCTCAAGCGAACTGAACATCATCATTGCCGTCAAGGAGACGGACTACGAACTTGCCATCCGCAGCTTATACCACGCAGTCGAGCGTGTGCTGTAAACAGAAAAACCGGGCCGCAGCGGCCCGGTTTTTTGCGGCGCATGATGAATTTGCAGGAACCCTGTCGCCTTTCACCGCACCGTTTGTAGGGGTCGATGCCCACATCGACCCGGCAGAATGCACTGTTATTACGAAAATCTGCGGCAAATTCGTAACTTCCCAACGGGCCGATGTGGGCATCGGCCCCTACGCTCAAATGAGAAAATGCCTATGTATTCGCTGTAAGGCTTCCGCTTCTCTCCGCTGCCTGCTGCGACCTCTCAGGCGCTTCGCGCCAGCTCCCCTTTCAGGGGAGCCTTTGGCGCATGCGTTTACAGCTTTCTCTTATAATTCCCATAGACGACCGCGCCGTCCTTGGCGACGATGAAGGCGTGGGGGTCGTGTTTGCAGACGATGGCGCGCAGGCGGCTGATCTCGTATTTCGTAACGAGGATATAGAAAATATGAACCGGTTCGCCGGTGTACTCGCCGATGCCTTCATAGCGCGTAATGCCGCGGTGCAGGTCAACAAGAATTTCATGCTCCATTTCCGGACTCAGAATCTTGGTCACGACTGTAACCTCGACATTGATGTTCTGCATATGCAGCTTGTCCATCGCCGTTGTGGAGATGAACGAGAACAGGATTGAATAGATCGCCGTAGACAGATTGAACGCAGCGGCGCAGATCGCATAGAGCGCCATGTTCCAGAACAGGTTTACATGGCCGATGGATGTATGCGAGCCCTTTTTGATGAGCATCATGCCGATCACATCCATGCCGCCCGACGTGCCGCCCATCCAGAGCGTGATGCCAATGCCGCAGCCGCAGAGTATGCCGCCGATGAGGCATTCGGCAAGCTTGTCACCGTGCAGAATGCCTGTGCGCGGGACGAGGGACAAAAAAATAGTCGTCGATGTGACGGACAGCAGCGTCTTGAACACCACGCGGTGGTCGAGCCGTTTCCACGCGATGAATAAAATCGGGAGGTTGATTGCATAGTTGATGATACCTGCAATATCGATCTTCAGTTCCAGCCCTGTCAGATACAAAAACAGCGTGCGCAGCAGCTGCGCAAAGCCCATAATTCCCCCCGTATACAGCCCCGCTGGGACCACAAACAGGTTAATTCCCAGCGAATACAGCAGTCCTGCGCCGACGATACCCGCGCAGTGCAGAAGCGCCTGCTTTGAAAATGCAGTTTTTTGCAACGGTTCTTGCATTTTTCTCTTCCCTCCCGCTCCATGTGAACGAATCCATGCAAATTGCATGCAGAGCATAGCACGGAAGACGAAAAAAATCAACCCAAATCCTCGCAACCAACGCGAAAAAAACCGGTCTGGAAGAATAGAGGAGGATTCAACATGGAAGATGAAACGATCATTGATCTGTACTTTGCCCGCGAGGAACGGGCCATTTCCGAAACAGGGAAAAAATACGGCAGCTACTGCCGCTCCATTGCCTTCAACATTCTGCACAGCCATGAGGACACGGAGGAATGCGTCAGCGACACCTATCTGCATACCTGGAACACCATTCCGCCCACGCGGCCCGGCTGTCTGCGGGCGTTTCTGGGCCGTATCACGCGCAATCTGTCCTTTACGCGCTGGGAGGCGGCCCGCGCGCAGAAGCGCGGCGGCGGGCAGACGGAGCTGCTGCTTTCCGAACTTGCCGACTGTCTGCCGGGCGGCGAACGGCCCGAGGCACAGCTGGACGCACAGGCCGTCACGCTGACGATTGAGTTGTTCCTGCAGGCGCAGACGCGCGAGAACCGGCAGCTGTTTCTCCGCCGGTATTATTACGGCGACTCTGTCCGGCGCCTGTCTGGCCTGTTCGGCCTGACGGAAAACACGGTCAAGTCCCGGCTGTTCCGCCTGCGCGCGGGATTGCGGGACGCGCTTTTGAAGGAGGGGATCGCAGTATGACGACGCAGGATCTGTTCCGCTGCATCGGGGATTTGAGCGACACCATGATCGAGGAAGCTGCCGATATCCGGCGGAAAAAGCGCTGGCTGCCCATCGCGGCGCTGGCCGCCTGCGCGGTGCTGGCCATCTCCATCCCGCTGGCCGTGCGGAACCTTGGCTACAAGAGTGCCGCCGATGCCGAAACGCCCACCACGGAATCCCCGGCGAGCGATGAAAAGCCTGCGGAGAACGGCATTTCCGGTTCACCCGACCCGTCGCGCGACGGAAGCCCCGAAGCGGACGGCGGCTGGGAGGACAGCGATTCCGTGGCCGCACGCATTCTGACGACGGAGCTCGGCGGGCTGCGGCTGGGGATGAAGCGTGAGGACGTGCAGGCCATGCTCGGTGAGCCGGACAGCGTCAGCAACACGGGAGAGATCCAGCGTGAGGACGGCGTGTGGGAAGTCTGCTGGTTCTATAATACCTCCGGAAGCGCGGATGTGCAGTATGATCTGCGTCTGCGATTCACGAACACCGGCATGCGCGACGGCAGCGGCTCGGTGCTGAGCGAGGTCTGGACGCAAAGCCCCTGCGATTGGACGCTGGATACCGGCATCGACATTGGAAGCCCGCAGGAGGCCGTCGAGGCTGCATACCCGGACGCCGTGTGGACGCATGAAACAATGATCGAGAACGATCAGGAGATTCCGTATGACTTGTACGAGCTCACGTCCGGCGACCTGTTCATGCTGATCCGCGTCGAAGCGGGTGAAGTCTCACACATCAGCTTCGGCGGTCTGAACGCCGAGCACTTCTTGGATGAGGACGAACCCGCTCCCGCCGACCCCTACACCTTCATCCCTTACGACACGCTCTCCGGCGGGACGGTCACGGCCTATACGCGCACGGAGACGGGCTGGGACATGCAGGTTCTGACAGAGAAGCGGGCGAAGCTGCTCGTGATCACACTCAACATCATGGATCCGGAGCCGAGTGATGTACAGGGGGAACCCGTGATCTGGCTGGAATTTGAATCCGGCGGCGTTGCGGCACTGTACGATGAAAGCGGCGCCGGCGCGATCTACCTTCTGGAGAACCAAACCGCATTTGAGACTGCGCTGTCGTCCGGCGAAGATCCCACCAGCGCACTGACCCTGATCGAGTACTGCACCTTCCCGGGTGTCTGGGACAATGTGATGTCCGCACTGGACGCATAAAAACAGGGCGCAGCCGCATTCCGGCTGCGCCCGATTTTTGTTGAGGCCCGCTGTGCCGCCTTGCCGGGCAGCTTATGCGAACTGAATCGTCAATGCGATAAAGATCTGCGCCATGTAGTACAGCACATGCAAAACCGCATTGCGGTAGGGACTGTCATTCTTCCCGAAGGAGAGCACAACCAGCATATTATCGCTCGCAGAAAAGCAGATACCGCCGACAAAAAACAGGAACAGCGCCCGGCTGGACTCGATGAATGCGCCTGTCGCCGCGCAGGCTGTCATAAACAGAACGCCGCCGATATAGACCACGCCGAGCGGCGTAATTCTGCCCGCGCGCACCTCCTTGGCATACGCGTAAAAACAGGCCGCGCCCAGCGCCACCACCGCGATGGGGATTGCATACAGCCACGCCGCCGGGCAGAGCGTCAGAATTGCAAGAATGTAGACAATATGCCCTAGGAAAAACGACATAGAGCCAGCCGCAAAGAACAGCCGATGCAGCTTTTCCGACAAGAATCGCAGCGCCAGCAGCAGATCGCCCAGCATTCCGAGCGTCAGTCCCGCCACGACATACCACTCGTACACGCTCGGCCCCATCCTCCGCAGTTCCAGCAGCCCCAGCAGCACGAACACCACCGAAGCCGCCGTCTTGAGCACCACCGACGAAACATCGCGCCGCTTATAAGAGCGCATGATGAACAGCGTCTCCAATACCGCGCCCGCACTGATGAGCAGGATCTCCAGCATCCGCCTCTCCCCCCCTTCCGCGTTTTCTTTCTTCTCGCTTATTTTACCATGTCCGCCGCACCGCTGTCAACGCTGCGCATCTGATCATATTCGTACAGAAGCTTTGCCACGGCTTCGCGCGTGACCGGCTGCTGCCAGCCAAAGTTGCCCGCGCTGTCGCCGGTAAAAACACCGGTCTGCTTGGCCCACTGTGTCGCTTCCCGCGCCCAGTCGGACGGATAGTCGCCCGTGTCCTTCAGAGAAAGCAACTCCTCCTTCGTCATCTCCATCACCTCCATGACCTGCCGTTTGAACGCGAACCACGCGTTCTCATCGTCCACCCACATCGCGGGGCACCGCTTGCTGACCACGTCATAATGCCGCAGCACGTTTTCGATCGGAATGCCGTATTTGCGCATCAGCTTTCTTGTCAGCAGCGCCGCGTTCGCCACGACCACATCCTCCAGCCAGTACCGCCCCGCGTCATACCGGCAGCACATCTCGATGGAGATCGAGTTGCCGTTATGGCAGCGCGGGTGCTTCTGCGTATAGATACCTGCCGTGCCGACAGACCACGCCGTGTCCTCGTCGCTGACCGACTGCCGCCAGCCGTCCCGGTCAACAAAATAGTGGGCCGAGGCCCCGCGCGGGGACGCAAAATATCGGAGATTCCCCGCGGCGGAGTCGTTGTGCCCGGCCGTGTAGTGCAGCACAAGGAACTCAATGCGCGCGCTGCGGCCCTTCGTGTAATTACTCGGATGCGCCGTCGTCATGCCGTACATCCGCGCCGCTCTGCAGCTTTTGCGCCTGCGTTCCAAAGTAAAACGCGATGACCGTCGTATAGATCATCATAAAGTCCTGGCTGACCTCACCCTTGATTGCCTGACAGGCGAAAACTGCCGTCAGCGCCAGCGTCACGATCGACTTGACCGTCAGCAGGTTTTCAATGCGCTTCAAAAACTGTTCCATATCTTCAAATACTCCTTTCATGCAACCGATGATCAAATTGCCTGCGGTTACTCATGTCACGATCTCCCATTCGGCGACCTCACGGGCAATGCGCTCGATGAACGAATTGCCGCGCAGCGCCTTGTAAGCCTTATATTCATAGAGGAAATTCTCATATTCATACTGCCGGATGGTTTTTTCTTCTCTGTGTTTATAATATGCCGCCAGCATGTCCGCGCGCAGCATACATTTCTGTCCATCGCGGATTGCGCTGAGGCCAAACAGCCGTTCCCGCATCGGCTTTGCCAGAAGCAGCAGCAGACTCAAAATGGAGCCGAGTCCGCTGCACACACTCACAAGCACGAAAAACGCACCTGCCTGCTCTGCATTCATCGCATTGCTCCTTCCGCTGCCGCAAGCAGCGCAGCTAACTCCGGCAGAAGCGTCCCGATGGTTCTTTTTGCCGCCGCACCGAGCGCTTCATAACTTTGCGCGAAGCGCGCAAGCACCGGCATAAGCGCCGCGAGTTTTTCAGCCGCAGCGGGATCCAGCCCAGCCAGCCGCTCTTTGATCCGCGCGAGCATTTCCCGCTCCAGTCTCGTCATGTCAGTGCTTCCTCCAGTTCCTGCAGCGCTTTCTCCAGCTGTGTATATTGGCCCATTTTAACCGTGAGCGTCCCATCCCGGTTGTCTGTAATCGGCCCTGCAACACAGTAGTCGGAGCAGTCCTGCTCCTGTGCTGTTCCATGCGCGTCATCCCCGCGCCGCACAATGGCCCAGTTCAGTCCGTCCACAAACAGCTGCGCAGCCTGCGCATACGCCATGGTGAGCGTCACCGTTCTGGACGCGCGGCCATCCCAGTCGCGGTCGATCTGCTTTCCGCAGACCTGTGCGGGAATCTCTGTTCCGTTTGCTTTCAGATATTCCATGCGTCTCCTCCTTAAAAGCAGAATGCGAAACTCACGCCGTACAGATTTGTAATATCGCCGCCGTTTGTGCCGCCCTGCTGTCCAACAAAGCCGAAGCCGCCTGCGCCTGCAAAGTTCTGCGACCGCTGCCACCACAGCGCGGGAGCGCTGTTCATCGCCTTCTTTGTGCTTCCGCCGGACGTATAATAGCTGTACTGCGTTCCTTCGCCCGCAGCGGAAATCGTCCGGCTGCCGAAAATCTCAATTTCCGAGAGCAGAAACAGTTTGTCCGCCGAGGTTACAATAGAAGATGATGTTGCTGCGCTCTTTTTGCTGACCTCTCGGACGCCGTTTTTAACGCTTTCCGGCATAAGCGCCAGAATGGACGGCAGATACTCTGTGCGCATTTTACTGCTCTTCCAGACACCTACGACCGTTTCTGTGTCATTCATGCCGTACCCCGTACCGTAGCAGTCATGCAGCTGGAACGTCAGCGGGGCCTTGCCGGAGCCGTCTGCATAATCATCATGGCTCTTGCCGATGATATCGACCTGATAATCTACACCGCCGATCGTCATAAGCATGCTGTCGCCCACAGCCCATGCGGACGGCACGTTCCCTCTGCGGCAGGCCGTTACAACGCCCGCCCAGGAGTTGTTTGCAAAAACCGGATCGACCGAAAACAGCGACATGCTCTGCGTTCCGATCACGATGCTCTGCGTGTCGCTCAGTCCGTTTGCTGTTGACGTTACGCTCCATTCTCCCGCCTCCGGGATTTCCAGCGTGCATGTTCCATCTGTGTCGGCAGTTCCGCTGACTGTTTTTGAGCCTTTTATCGCTGTGACAGCCGCCCCCGCAGAGGTGGTCACGACCAACTTCGGCGTGACGCCGGTCTGAATTGCCTGAATCGCGGAAACGAACCCTGCCGGATAGACCAGCTGCGCGGACGTGCCGCCTTTGGTGCGGATCGCGTCGGCAACTGCAGTCAGATTATCCGTGTCCGTCATACATCGTGACATCAGTAAGACCCTCCTTCCGCATCCGGCACCGTGACGGCGCTCCACGCCCCGTTCGCAACGCACATAAACTTCCCATTATCGGCCGCTGTGACGCTCGGCAGGAATTTCTCGCTGCCGGATAGCGTATACCGTGTACCATAGTAGCCCTCTGCGTTGCCTTCCGAGTCAATATGGACGTAACAAATCATCAATTCTTCCGGTGCATCGCCCTGTACCATCTTTGTTAGAGCGAAATCGACATACCCAAACGCTTCATCCACTTCCGCAAGCGGAAGAAGCAGGAGGTTCGTATTGTATGCCCCAAAGAGTTTCACTCTTGCATAACACGCTTTCCCAGCCTTATAAGCTGCAAGGATTTCGTCATATGTCTTGGTGTGCGTGACGCTTTGGTCATAAGTGTCCTTGGCGTGAATACCGCAGCCGACATAGAACAACTCCGAACCCGGTCCCGCTTCCCCTGCGGGCCCCTTGATATTCACACTGGCCGGATTTTCCTTCCCGCCGTCATTCGTCCAGCTGAGAATGCCGTCTGCGGATACAGATGGTGTAAAGGTCGTGCCGTCCTGCCCCGGTTCGCCGTCTGCGCCGGGCGCACCGGCGGAGCCGTCTTTCCCAGGTGCTCCTGCCGGGCCTTTGACATTCACGCTTGCCGGATTTTCCTTTCCACCGTCGTTCGTCCAGCTGAGAACGCCGTCTGTGGATACGGAGGGCGTAAAGGTCGCGCCGTTCTGCCCCGGTTCGCCATTCTGACCGTCTGTACCATCCGCACCGTCCCGTCCCGGAGTCCCGGCCTCGCCGGGCTCTCCCTTGTCGCCTTTTTCACCTCGCGCGCCCTGAAGCGGCCCGTTGTTGATCCAGCTTTCTGTTACGCCGTCAAAAATATAAATGTCATACGGCTCCGATGCCCCGACGCCGTAGGCATCGCCTGCCATTGGATTCTGCACGGACGCCTCCAGCACGGAGGCCGTCGCGTAATATCCCTTCACCAGAAAGCCCGCGCCCGTATCGCCCTTTGGGCCTTGTGCGCCCGTCTCACCTTTCGGGCCGCGTTCGCCGGTTTCGCCCTTCGGGCCCTGTGCTCCTGTCTCGCCCTTTGGCCCCTGCTCACCCGTATCGCCTTTGGGCCCCTGTGCACCAGTTTCGCCCTTCGGGCCGCGTTCGCCGGCTTCGCCCTTCGGGCCCTGCGCACCGGTATCACCCTTTGGGCCCTGTGCACCTGTCTCGCCCTTCGGTCCCTCTGCGCCTGTCTCGCCTCTCGGACCCTGCGGCCCCACGACGCTGCCAAGGTCAACAGTGCTGCCATCCGTCAGCGTGAAGACGAGCCTCCCCCCTTCCGTGACTACAACCGCTCTCACGCCTCTGGAGATCAGGCCGCCAATGGTCACTGTGATCGCATTCGGAATCTCTACCCGCATATCCGCACCTCACTCTGCCGCCGCGCGGTTGTCCCGCGCAAGCGTTGTTTTGTCGCCGTGCGTATATAAAATGTCATAAAAATACGCACCCCTTGGAAATTTTGCACTGACCGTATCGTCGAACGTCAGCGTTGCCTGCCCTCCCGTCACGCGGTCAAACTGAAACGTATGCACCGGCGTGTGCGACGCATCAAAGAAGCTGACCGTGAGACTGTCGGACGCGCCGACAGAAACCGTCTCGCCGTCCTGATCGCGCAGTTCCAGCGCCAGCGTCACGGAAAACGTGTCGCCCGCGTACCAGCGCAGCACGCCGCCCGCAATGCGTGGGCTTGGCTTTGCACCCGGAAGCTTTGTCATCTGCTCTCCTCCCCCTGGCTTTTTCAGTTGATCTCGTCGCGGCGCGCCGTGCCGGGCGCTGTTCTGCTGCGCTTTTCGCCTCTGCCTCTGGCAAGGGAGGATGAACGTTTTGTCTGCTTGTCCTTCGTCTTGCCCGTCTGCGCCGCCTTCTGCCGGGCCTGCGCCGCCTTTTCCGCCGCCGCAGCCTGCTTGTCCGCATAGGCAAGCTGCTTCCAGTACTGCGCGTTTGCCGCGTCCTCCCGGTCGGAGCGATAGTTCAGCTCGTTCCAGTAATTGTCGTTCGCCAGCTTCGCGTACTGCAGCGCCAGAGTTTCGCCGCGCTGCGCCTCGCTCTGGTACGCACTGCGCGCGTCGGACAGCGCAGCGTAATAATCCGTCACCTGATCACGATAGCGGTCATAGTCGCTCTTCTCGCGGCTGCTGATCAGCGCATAGCGCTCAGAAAGCGCCGCCCCCTCGCGGTCATACTGGCTGCGCGCCTGCGCATAGAGATCCGGCACGACCTCGTTGAGTTTCTGCAGATACGCGTTATACGACTGCTGCCCCGCCTGCTGGCTGTAGCTTGAGCCATAGCCGCCCGTGAGCGCTGCCGCCGCCCCCATTGTGTTCTCCATTGCCAGCCGTCCCGCGCTCTGATATTGCTCACGGTACTGCCGGTACAGCGGATCCGAACCCAGATCGTAGGAAAATGCCTTCCGGTTCGCAATCTGGTCATAAAGCGTGTCAAGTTCCTTGTCCCACCGGGACGTATAGCTTCCGGGCTTTTCCGCCAGCACCCGATCCAGCGCCGCCTTTGCCTCGCTTGCCGCGCCGGACGGTGTATAGCCGGGCGTTCTGACCTGCGCCGCGTCTGTCTGACCGGCAGAAGGCGTCCCGTAGCTGCCGCGATAGTTATAGATCGTCTGATACTTGTTGCTGAGCGAACTGCGGTAGCTGCCGTCGGCATTTACGCCAAGAATGCGGTATGTGCCGCCGCCCGTCACAACCTCGTCGCCCACCTGCAAGCCCACCGGAGCCTTTCCGTTACCCTGCACTCTGTAAAGCGCCATTGTCTTCCTCCTTTTTCTCCTCTGCTTCCGCGTCCTCCTGCGCTTCGAGCAGCCGCACCTGCGTGCGCACCTGATCGAGCACCATCCCGACGACGCACGGCGGAAGCCCGGAGGCGTTGACCGCCTCCACAAGCCCAGCACGCAGCGCGCCAATCGCATTTGAAAGCTTACTCATGCCGTTTCCTCCAATTTCCTCACCCTTGTCTGCAGCCTCTGGATCTGCCGGATGCACAGGGTAATCAACTCCTCATAGCGCAGGCCGTAATCTGCACTGCCGTCCTTTCGCGGCGTTTTCACAAAGGCCGCAAAGTCCTGCCCCGTCAGACCGCTGTCCCGGAGCGCCTGCTCCACATCCTGCGCAACAAGACCTGTGTGCGTCCTGCCGGACGCACCGTTTTTCAGCCGGTAGCTTGCCGGACGCAGCTTCTCAAACAGCGCATCATAGCGTTCCAACTCATACGAAATTTCCGTTTTCTTCTCCCGATCAGATGTGGTGATCGTGCCCGTCTGCGCATACACGACCGACCACCGGTAATCAGAAAACCCGAGTGATCCCGCGCCGTCATACGCCGGAGCCGCGCTGCCGCTTACGACCAGATCACCGCCCACCGCCGTTCGGCAGTTCGTCTGCGCGCCGCCCTCCGTGACGGACAGCGTATTGCCGCCATAGCAAAGCTTTGCGCCGCTCGTCGTCGCCACGACCTCGCCGAGTCCGCTCTGCATATGGATCCCCGCGCCGCCGTAGGTGCCCGTCGTATAGCCGAGCCATCCGCCGACAGTACCGCTGTTCAGCGCATCGTATACCGCCATATCGCCGCCCAGCTTGATATAGTCCGCCGATAAAAGCCCCGTTGTAATGTCGTTTGCCGACAGGTGATTGACCGAAAAGTTGTTGAAATCCAGAATGCCGCCGTTGATACGCGAAGCAGACAAATTGCCAGTGACGTTTGCCGCATCGACTGTAAGCCCCGTGATGGTTGCGCCCGTCACATTCAGGCTCGTGGCTCTGATCGCGCCGGAGATACTCGCGCCCGAGCACGTCAGATATCCGTTCGCGTCCACCTGAAACCGGTCTGATACGGAGAGGCCGCCCGTCCCGAAATACATACCCGCGCTGCTGCCGAACGCGTTTTCCACGCGGTAGATGCTCCCGTCCGCAATCGTCCACGGCCCAAAGGCCGAGCCTGACGCCGCCGTGATCGTCCCGGTCAGCTTCGCGTTGTAGGCCTCCAGCGTTCCGGACGGAAAATGCAGCTTCTTGCCCGACAGGTACGCGACCTCCAGCCCCTCCTGCCAGAAGGAAATGCGTTTCGGCGTCACGGTCAGCAGTTCGTTTTTCGTTCGGTCCACAATCTTTCCGCCGCTGTCCGTCACGGTCGTTTCAATATTGCCCACGCCCACGCCATACACCGGCGTCACGTCGTTGTAGTAGAGCAGCCCCGTCTTGATGTACTGCTGCGCATTCACGGAAAACGCATTGTTCACGCCTGCCGTGTAATCATACAGCTGTTTAATTCCGACGGAGTTTCCCTCGATCGTCAGCTGCGTCTTCTCAAGATACTTTCCAAAATCCGAGATTGCCACATAGCTGCCGGACAGCTTTGCTGACCACGTTTCCGAATTCGCCGCCGCGAAATCCGCCGTCTTGATGATGAGGGACTTTAAAGCCGCATAGCTGGAAAGCGTGGTCTTCTTTTCCTCCTCCGGAAGCCCGTCCGCGTCAATGACCTGTGCGATCTCCGTCAGCGCCGCCTTCGCCGACCAGTCCGCCAGATTCAGCTGCTCTGTCACGGAACACAGATACCGCCGCATGCTCTCCAGCTGCTCCTGCGTCGTCTTCCCCGCAATGGACGGATATGCAAGCGTTAAACTTCCCATATCCTCTGCACCTCCTTCCGTACGTTGTCGGGGCCGATGCCCACACCGGCCCACTGGGAACCTTCCATTTCGCCGCAGCGTTTTTCGTTTCGGACGTGCATTCTGCCGGGCCGATGTGGGCATCGGCCCCTACAGAACGCGTTATACATTGCTTCCGCCTTCCAGCACCCGCGCCAGGCTGAACAGCTTCATCTCGCCCTTTCCCGTCAGCCGGAATTTCAGATGGTCACACCTTGCGGGCCGGACCGGCAGCAGGAAGGTACGCAGCCCCCGGCCCTCGATATGTCCGCAGTGCCGCCACACGCCGTCCGAATCATACTGCACCCAGAAATCCACAGAGGAGCCCCTCAGCAGCTGCATCCGCAGATTGATGCGCGAGACATACTTTTTCCCGACGAGCCCATACGTCATGATCCCCGTCTCCGCCATCCACTCGACCGCTCCTTCCAGCGTTCCGACGCTGCCGTACACAGTTTTGAGCGTTCCGTTTTCGAGGAAATAAAGTTCATCGTCCACCCGCGCGAAGTCCTCCGCGTGGGCGCTGTCTTCCTTGTGCCACAGCCCCTTTCGCGTGTCGTAGACGAACAATGTCCAGTGATGTGCCTCATCCTCCATGCTGATGAAGTACTTCCCACGCACGCCGCCCGCGACGGCGTTGTAGTAAAGCCCCGTGCCGAAGCAGCTTCCGATCTCCTGCGGCAGACTTCCGTCATACACGCACACGCCCATGCGCGACTTGTAATACAGCCGGTCGTCCACTACAACGAGGCTCTTGCTTGACCCGTTCTGCACACCCGCGCATTTCTGCACGACCACCTGATGCGCCCCCGTCGCCGACGGATACACCCGGTGGAAGCAGTCCTCCTTAAAAAACACCGGACTGTCGGCCAGCGTCGCCGCGCCCGTCCATTTCCCGTCCGTACCGCAGCTTGCCCGCCACGAATCCGTCGCCACGCCCTGATAGCACGCCCAGTTTTTAAAATCGCCCAGCTTGCAGCAGTAGATCTCATTCACCGTCTCGCCGTCCGCCACGCCGTACTTGCAGCCCCAGAGCCGGTTGCCGCATTCTGTGATGAAGTCCATGCTCGGCACGCGCCGGGCCGTCTTCACCGTCCCGCTCGTGACCTTCGCCGTCTCATCAACAAGCCCCACGATCACGATATAACTTTCGTCCACAGCGTAAAGGATCTGACTGCCGTTCAGCTTCTCGATCTGTTCGTTTCCAGCAAGACCCGACAGCTGGATACCGTCATACTGCTTGAATCCTCTGCCGATGCCGTTTGCCGACAGCTTCAGATATACCGTCGGCACGGATACCCACTGCCCCGACGCCTCCGCCCACTGCTTAAGTGTGTGGAGTTTGCCGGATGTGTCCAGCCAGTACTGTCCGTTTGACGGGCTCTCCGGCTGCGCGGCCTGTGCATAACTCACCGTCAGTGCCGACCCGTCAGCAAGGCAAAGGGAGATTTCCACGTTCTCGCTCTCCGCGTCGATCACATTCTCCTGCCCCATATAGCCGTTGTCGGAATACTTCTCGGTATTGAAATAGATCCCGTCCGGAAAGATGCACAAATATGCGCCCATGGAAACAAGCTGCTTTTCTCCCGCCTTGATGTTCACCGACGGCATGTAGGCCTCCATGGAAGCGCCATTGATGTACAAGACCTGATTCTGCACCCAGCACAGCGCATCCCGCGCGCAGATTGCCTGCACTCCGGAAAGCGCCTGCGCCGTCCCCCGCCGCGCCCGCGGCGCAAGCAGCGGATAGCTGTCCGACGTCAGATTCTCCATGTCATAAAATTCCCCGTCCGAAAGCTTCAGATTGTGATCATAGCCGAGGAACGCTTCGGTGGTCAGCGTCTGCTGCCGCTGCTCCGTCAGCTTCGGATAAAACACCCCGCATCCCCCCTACAGTCTGAAATACGCCGCTTCGCTCTTCGGCAGATGCGCCCGGTTGCATGCATTCTGGTATGCCTGATAGTACATGTTGTACTTGGCGGCGGAATTGTTGTACTTCGTCATCTCCCCGTTGGCATCATCGATCTTCATCTCCAGATACCACCGGTAAATTTCGTCATACGGCCACGCGATCAGCAGTACCGTTCCGTCCAGATCTGCTTCCGGCGTGTAGCCCGCGAACGCCGGGACGTCCATTTCATGCTGCGTCAGGATCTCGCGGTATACCGCTCCGTCCAGTTCCGACAACCAGCGCAGCTTGTCTGCGCTGCCATATTGATTGGGTTTCAGCCGATCAACCGTCTCAAGCGCCTCGCGGATGGTCATGTGCCCCGCCTCCTTTCGTCCTGCCGCCTTTAGCCTGCGGCCAGCTCATCTTCGATCTTCCGTGCCGCCTCCAGCTGCCGCCTGGCATTCTCCAGCACCTCATACACCGGCTCCGGCACCTCGACGGCCTTGCCGCGCGGCACCTGAAACGTGCGTCCGTTGACGCAGACAAACACCGACTGCTGCTCCGTGCCGCCCGCGCGCGGCAGTGTGATGGTCTTCATACCTGCAAATGCGTTTTCCATGACAATTCTCCCTTCCTGTCCTGTCTTCTCCGGAGACCGGCTTGCGCCGGTCTCCATCTTGCTTCCTCAGTTTGCTTCGTCCTCGGCAGAATACGCGCCGCAGCTTTCCACGCGCACCATACGGTCCTCATACAGGATCTTCGCCGCACTGGAGAACTTATAGCCCAGCGTCGAGAACTGGTTGAGCGGTCCGCCGACCTGCCCCTTGTCCTTGATGATCATCTCCAGATTGCCGCCCTCGGGATCGATCATGCCATAGGCATCCTTGCCGAGAAACAGCGTTGCATAGACGCTGTAATACACCGCAGGCGTACCCTTGGATTCGTCCGCCTCCGTCTTGACCGGGCAACCCTCGCCGTTGAAGATTTTGGCCTCGGTCGTCTCGATGAAGCGCACGCCGTGCAGTTCGCCGATCTCACCGGTAAACAGTTCCGTCAGACCCGCGTACTTGTGCGCCTCGATCCACGCCTCGGACGAACGCAGATCGTATGCAACGGACGGGTGAATGATGGCAATGTACTTGCCGTCAATTTTCGGGGCCTTGAGTTTTTTCAGCAGCGTCACCGCCTTGTTGACCTCGTCCGGCGTCAGCTTTGCGGTGGTGTCCAGCCCCGCGCGGCTGGTTACGGCGGTATGCGCGCCGTTCGTGCCGACCTTGTCGCAGTACTGCACGTTCGTGCCTGCTGCGGCGACATTGCGCACCAGCTTATCCTGCGTCGTACCGGCAGACGCGCCCAATTCCTCCGCCGCGCCCAAAATCACATCGTCAATGGCGTGCAGTTCCAGCTGATCGGACACGGATACATAGGTGCCGTACTGGGTGATCGCCTGCGTCACAGCGCTCTGGCCGAACTTCTGACCCGTCGGGATCACACCCTCGGTCAGCGCGCCCGCGTCCTCAAGCGTGTTCCACTTGCGCCATTCCACGGTCTTGCCGCGGCCGGCAGGCAGCGCCTGCTTGCGGGCAAACTGTGTATGAATGAGTTCTGGCCGTGCGTTTTCCAGCAGTTCCGTGTCGTAAAACGTCTTCATGGATGCCGTCATGCCGCCTCCTTCCGGGAAGGCATTTGTCTCGCCGGAATACGCGTTCACATAATTGCCGCTGGCATTCACCAGCGTACCCGCGTCAGCAAACAGCTGCAAATTCAGTTCCTGTTTCAGATTCATAAAAACTTCTCCTTTCCTCATGTAACCGATGATGCAATCAGCAAGCGCTATCAGCGGTTACTTAGAGCCGGACGGTCTCGCCCCGTCTGGCCCGCGCCTTCAGTTCCTCTCTCGTCTGTCTGGACCAATGCTCCGGACTCTCGGCAAATGCGCCGAAAGCCGCCGGGGCCATGCCGCTCTCGCGCGGGCGGAGGTAACCCGCCTGCATGGCCGCCGTCAATTCCTCGCGTGCGCGTCTTGCGCCGTATGCCATCGCACCTGCACGAAGTTCCTGCAAGTGTGTCAACTCGTAGGCGCTTCTGGCATCCACACCGCGCATAACCAGGCGCATGAACATGGGACTTTCCAGTTCCTCATGCAGCTGCGCGCCAGGATACGCCTCGCGCACTGCCGCAAACTGCTCGCGGAGCGCTTCATACCCCTGCCGCAGCGCTTCCTCGCGCTGCTCCGGCGTTGCCGGGACTCTGCCCTCCGGCGAGCAAGCAGCCAGCCGCTCCGCCTGCTCCGGCGTAAGCTGCGCCGCGTCCACGCCGAAGGTCTTCTGCAGCGCCGGGCTCAGCGATTTAAGCACCTGCTCGCTTCTCGCGCAATTTTTCAGCCGCTCGCGCACGATCGTCTGCACCTGTCTGTCATAGTCCTTCTTGTACGGTCCCTGGATGAGCGCCCGGAACGCCTCTGCGCGCTCCTGCACATCCTCCGGCGCGGCGTCCGCCGATACGCCCGGTTCCGGCTGCTCCTGCTGCTCTGCTGCAAACGCCTGCAGCCAATCAAACTTCTCCATTCCGTTCCTCCTTCTGCCCTTCAAGCGGGCGACACTCGGGTCTTTCCAACTTATTTTCAGGGTCACGTTCACCCAAAACCCGCACATAGTCCGGATACCGCGCTGAGAGCAGCCGGTATCCTGCGCGAACCGTCTCAAACATGCCGTCCAGCCGCGCCTGCTCCCGTTTGTCCGCAGACACTTCCAGCCGGAAGCCTCCGCAGCCCGATTCGATCACCGGCGGTGTTTTCAGCCCCGCCGCCTGCACCGCCTCCGCCAGCGCGAACGCCAGCATTGACGCCGCCGCGCAGACGATATCGCTGCCATACCGCGAAAACCCTGCGTGCCCGCGCACCGTCAGCGCCGTTTTTCCCAGCCATACCTCAATCATCCCGGCTGCGCCGCCTCTCCGGCGCGCCTGCGCGCTTGCTGCACTCTGGCCGGCTCCGCGTCCTGCTTCTTTGCCGTCTGCATCCCGCCCGGAGCCTCCGGTGAGGGCGAGCTCGCCAGCCGCGCATACAGTTCCGGCTCGTACCGCCCCGCCAGCGTC
>OJOP01000707.1_pt1 | contig 19782 bp, 18 predicted proteins | sample 1598161 | NCBI WGS metagenome assembly OJOP01 (sample SAMN01915206, study PRJEB22387) | human gut metagenome | isolation source: stool | host: Homo sapiens | place: USA | reverse complement strand
CTGTAGTACAACAGTAAGACGATTACTTATGCCCATAGGGGTGCTGAGTAGTTACCTTGTTTTTCACTCCACATAGAGTACCAACCCCTTCAAATATTCCCCTTCGGGGTGGTAGATATTGACGGGATGGTCGGCCGGTTGATGCAACTGGTGAAGGATACGCACGCGACGTCCGCTCTGCGCAGCGGCGGTAAAAACGGCGGTACGGAAGTGGTCCTTGCTTACCACCTGCGAACAACTGAACGTAAACAAGATGCCGCCCGGCTTGATTTTACTGAAAGCCTTGGCGTTCAAACGCGCATAGCCTTTCAGAGCCTGCCGAAGCGCATCCTTATGTTTGGCAAAAGCCGGAGGGTCGAGAATAATCAAATCATACTGGCCTCCCATCGCATCCAAATACTTGAAAGCGTCTTCGGCATACGCCTCGTGGCGGGCATCGCCCGGAAAGTTCAGTTCCACGTTGGCGCGGGTCAGGTCTATCGCCTTGGCCGAACTGTCCACGGAATGCACCAACGTGGCTCCGCCACGCATGGCGTACACGCTGAATCCTCCGGTATAACAGAACATATTCAGCACGGCACGCCCGTGGGCATAATGCTCCAACAGCGAACGATTGTCACGTTGGTCTACGAAGAATCCTGTCTTCTGGCCTTTCAACCAATCTATATGAAACTTCAAGCCGTTCTCTACCGCCACGTTTTCCGTGCTTCCGCCCACGATAAAACCGTTTTCCTGCCCCAGTTCCGCCTTGAAAGGCAGAGTGGTTTCGCTCTTATAGTACACGTTTTCCACTGTTCCGCCCGTCACGGCCACAAGTGCCCGTGCTATTTCGTGACGCGCCACGTGCATGCCCACGCTATGAGCCTGCATGACGGCTGTCTTTCCATACACATCCACCACCAGCCCAGGCAAACAGTCTCCTTCGCCATGCACCAAACGATAGGTATCATTTCCCTTTTCATGTCCGGCCACTCCGATGGCGCATCGCAAGTCGTAAGCCACTCGCAGGCGGTCTTCCCAATAGGCTCCGTCCACCGCTTTGTCCTCGAAATCCAGCACCCTGACGGCAATGGAACCGATTTGCCAATGCCCCACGGCTATAAAATCGCCCTCGGACGTCAACACACGTACCACCTCCCCTTCTTCAGGCTCTCCCTCTATATGATGGATGGCTCCGGAAAAAATCCAGGGATGGAAACGCTCCAGACTTTCTTCTTTTCCTTTTTTTAAATATAAATTCTTATACATAGTCTTTACCCTCATTTATTTATGATTCCTGCACTACGGCAAGTTCATAGTCGTTATTTTCTTTCAATGTTTCCAGTTCCCGATACAACCGTATGCACGCCCAAGCATCGGTAGCCGCATACAGTTTCTGCCCCTCGGTCAGCACGTCCGCCTCCCAGTTGGTGAGACGCTGCCCTTTACTGATCTTCTGCCCGAAGATATTGGCATACAGCTTCTGCAGGCTCATGTCCTCGATACCAAAAGCACGGACATAATCCTGCAAATCCAGGAAGGCCCGAGGCTCGAACTCGCCACGCTTATGGAGCGAGGCAAAGTCGTCACGCAACGACAAACCGACTTTCAAGACATTTTCGTCCTGTAACAAACGTTTCACACTTTCGGTCACTCCGATATGATTCAAACGAAACAGGAAACAAGTATCATCGGTAGATACCTGCAACAAAGCTACCTTATTCGTGCATCCCTTGCGGAAAGAAGGGCGCGTTTCTGTATCTACTCCCAAAACAGCCGAAGCCAACAAATAATCTACAGCCCGAGACGCTTCCGCCTCCGTCTGAATCACAAAAATACGCCCCTCGAACAGGGCACGCGGCAAAGCCGATATAAGTTTCTTGTCAAACTTACTATACAGTGTTTTCATCTTATTTTGAAAAGGTTAATCTACATCTAATTCCTCATCTTCATCGTCTTCGGGACTGTACCTGACACGATGGAGAGCCCGCATGGCATTCGTCAACGTTTGCCCCCAATACAGCACGAACGCGTTCCGGACTTCCGCCACGGCCTCGTACATGTTTTCCTCCAAACCGATGCGGTAGGTCTCCACAAAGTTCTTCAATGCCTGATAAATATCCGCCAAATCCTCTGAAATTGTTTTTACGGCCGGCTCGTCGCTGAATTTCACTCCCTCATTGCAAAAATCCAGGTAATCGTCCTTCTCGCCCAATAAGGCAGAAAGTGCCAGACGGACAAATTCGTAATCCTGCTCCGAAACGAAAGCTTCGGGAAGAAAGTCCTCTGCGCCCTCAATATCCTCCAACAAGGCAGCCTTCAAATAGAGTAAAGGCAAGAGTTTTAATACGGTATCCGTGAAATCCCGGCACTTCCTCCCTTCCGATTGTTCCAAATAGGCACAAAATTCGGCTGCCACGGTTACAAATTCCACAGTATTCCGAGAATATACTATCGTTTTCTTATCATTCACATTCATGGTGCTCTCTCATCATTTTCTAAAAACCGCAAAGCTACAAAAATTTGAGCGAAAAAATAGCAAAATTGATGATTTTCATTTACTTTTGTAGCTGTTTTCATACCGACAAGCCAAGATGAGTAAAAAAAATCCGACGATACAAACAACCAAATTAGGAAACAAAGTACAGAAAGGAAAAGGAAAAAAGCCCGAAAAAAAGACAGAAGCGGAAGAACATGTGCTGAATGCGGGAGAAGAACCGGTAGGCCATAAGGAAACCATACGCTTTTTTTTCGGACTGGTACTCTTGATCCTGGCTCTTTTCATGCTGTTGTCTTTCACCTCCCACCTGTTTACCGGCGCGGAGGACCAATGCCTTATAGAACAAGGGGCAATGGAGGGATTCCTGAATTATGCCGGAGCCGTGGGAGCCTACTGCGCCAACTATTGGATAAACCGCTGTTTCGGATTCTCGGCCTTCATCCTTCCCGTTTTTCTGATTATTGCAGCCATGAAACTGACCCGCGCCTATAAGGTCAGGCTTTGGAAATGGTTTCTGAACTGTTCCATACTCATCATCTGGCTTTCTGTTACCTGTTCCTATTTCTTTCAACAAACGTTTGAAGGTCTGAGTGGTTGGAACTTCATCAACCCGGGCGGCGACCACGGCTTATTTATCAGTAACTGGCTCAACCAACGTATCGGCAAGGTGGGCACGTTTATGGCACTGCTCCTGACCGCTGTCGCCTACCTGGCTTACCTGAGCAGCGAAACGATACAATTGGTACGGCGAATCCTGAATCCGGTGGACTACATCAAGTCGAAACTCCCGGCAAAAGCAGCAGACGGGGAAACCGAACCGGCTGAAGATTCTGCCGCCCCGGAAACCGCCGACGACACTGCCGACCTCATAAAAGAGGAGGAAGAGCATCCCGTTCAAACCACCATAAATTTCGACATGGATGCCCCGCTTAAGGAAGAGAAAGAGGAATATACGGACGAGGAAGAAGAAACGGATGCTCCGGACAAACAGTCCGATTCCCCAAAAGCAACTCCCGAACTGGACATCGTGGAAACAGAAAAAGAGGAACTTGCCGATGCAAGCGGCAAGGGTGCCTTGGAACCTTACGACCCGAAGCTGGATTTGGAAAATTACCATTACCCTACGCTCGAACTGTTGGACAAACGCAACGATGAAGATGCGCCCATCGACATGGAAGAGCAAAACAAAAACAAAGACCAAATCATTGAAGTGCTCCAGAATTTCGGCGTAGGCATATCTTCCATAAAAGCTACGGTGGGACCGACCATCACGTTGTACGAAATCACCCCGGCAAAAGGAGTACGCATCTCACGTATCAAAAATCTGGAGGATGACATCGCATTGAGCCTGAGCGCACTGGGCATCCGTATCATCGCTCCCATACCGGGCAAAGGGACTATCGGTATAGAAGTGCCGAATGCACGGCCCCGCATGGTGTCGATGGAAAGTATTCTGAACAGCCGGAAGTTCCGCGAGTCGGACTACGAACTGCCCATCGCGTTGGGTAAAACCATCACGAACGAGGTTTTCATGGTGGATTTGGCCAAAATGCCTCACCTTTTGGTAGCCGGTGCCACCGGACAGGGTAAATCTGTCGGACTGAATGCCATCATTACCTCCTTATTATATAAGAAGCATCCGGCGGAACTGAAGTTCGTCATGGTAGACCCGAAAAAGGTGGAATTCAGCATCTACTCCCCCATCGAAAACCATTTCCTGGCGAAGATTGCCGACGGAGACGACGAGCCTATCATTACGGACGTACAAAAGGTGGTGGCCACGCTGAAAAGCCTCTGCTGTGAAATGGACACGCGCTACGACTTGCTGAAAAAAGCCCGTGCCCGTAACATCAAAGAGTATAACGCCAAATTCAAGAACCGCCAACTCAATCCGGAAAACGGGCATCGTTTCATGCCTTACATCGTAGTCGTCATCGACGAGTTCGGAGATCTGATTATGACGGCCGGAAAAGAAATAGAACTGCCTATCGCCCGCATCGCACAATTGGCCCGGGCCGTGGGAATTCACATGATCATCGCTACCCAGCGCCCGACCACCAACATCATTACGGGTACCATCAAGGCAAACTTCCCGGCACGAATGGCCTTTAAAGTAAGTGCCATGATCGACTCCCGTACGATTCTGGACCGCCCGGGAGCCAACCAACTTATCGGACGAGGCGACATGCTTTTCCTGAGCGGTAGCGAACCGGTACGGGTACAATGTGCTTTCGTCGATACACCGGAAGTGGAGCGAATCACGACCTATATCGCCAAACAACAGAGTTACCTCGGTCCGTTCGAACTACCCAAAGTGGAAATGGAAGGGGAAGAAAGTAACGCAGGTGCTGTAGACATGACCCATCTTGACCCACTATTCGAAGAGGCCGCACGCCTTATCGTGGCTACTCAACAAGGTTCCACCTCTATGATACAACGTAAATTCGCTATCGGATACAACCGTGCGGGACGTCTGATGGACCAACTGGAAAAAGCAGGTATCGTAGGAGCGGCACAAGGCAGCAAGCCCCGGGAAGTGCTGTGTATAGACGATACCGACTTGGAGATGAGACTGAACAATTTAAGATAACCTGATAAAGAAACTGAAAAGATGAAAAAGATATTATGGACAGTAGCTTTGTGCCTTGCCCTTATCCCGGCAAAGGCGCAGCAAACACCCGATGCACGAAAGATACTGGACGAAACAGCCTCCCTGTTTACGAGCAAAGGCGGTGTCAAAGCTACTTTTAAAGCTGACAATTTCACCGAAGGCAACGTACAAGGAAGCGCCACGGGCACGATGTGCATTCAAGGCAATAAATTCCAAATGACCACACCGGATATGATTACCTGGTACAACGGCGAAACGCAATGGAGTTACATGAAAGCCAACGACGAAGTCAATGTAAGTGTACCGACTCCGGAAGAACAGCAAAGCATGAATCCCTACACGTTCGTCAACTTGTACAAAGAAGGATATCATTATCAACTCAAGGAAACGACCCTGCGCGGAAAAAGCTGTTATGAAATCACGCTGACCGCCCGCAACAAACAGAAAAGTCCGCACACGATCATCCTGGATATCAACAAGGATAACCATAACCTGATGTGCATCCGTATGCAACAACGTAAAAAAGGACAGTGGACACGTATCTCCATCCAACAGTTGCATACCGGACAATCGTTCGCAGCTACAGACTTCGAATTCAACCCGAAAGATTATCCGCAGGCTGAAATCATAGACCTGAGATAAGTCTGCTTATACATTAATTATATATACATACAAACCCCAAAAGATTATGGAACATATTCGTTGCTTAATTATCGGTTCCGGCCCTGCCGGATATACAGCGGCCATCTATGCAGGCCGTGCCAACCTTAACCCCGTATTGTACGAGGGCATACAGCCCGGCGGCCAGTTGACCACCACGACCGAGGTTGAAAATTTCCCGGGTTATCCCGAAGGTATAGCCGGTCCGGACCTGATGGAAGACTTACGCAAACAGGCCGAACGCTTCGGAACAGACATCCGTAATGCCATTGCCATTAAAGCGGATCTAAGCGAACGCCCCTATAAAATCACATTCGATAACGACAGTACTGTAGAAACCGATGCCCTTATCATTGCCACCGGAGCCACGGCTAAATACTTGGGACTGAAAGATGAAAAGAAATATGCCGGTATGGGGGTCAGTGCCTGTGCCACCTGCGACGGGTTCTTTTACCGTAAAAAAACTGTAGCCGTAGTGGGCGGCGGAGATACGGCTTGCGAGGAAGCCACCTATTTGGCCGGATTGGCAGCCAAGGTTTACCTGCTCGTGCGCAAACCTTTCCTCCGCGCTTCCAAGATCATGCAGGAACGCGTACTGGAAAATCCTAAAATAGAGGTACTATTCGAACACAACGCAGAAGGCTTGTTCGGCGAAAACGGAGTGGAAGGCGTACACGTGGTAAAACGCAAAGGAGAAGCCGACGAGCAACATTATGACATTGCTATAGACGGATTTTTCTTGGCCATCGGCCATAAACCCAACTCGGACATCTTCAAACCGTGGGTGAAAACCGATGAAACCGGCTATATCCTTACTGAGGGCGACTCTCCACGCACCGGTGTACCCGGTGTTTTTGCGGCCGGAGACGTTGCCGATCCTCATTATCGCCAGGCCATCACAGCCGCAGGCAGCGGATGTAAAGCGGCCATCGAGGCAGAACGTTATCTGGCAGAACACAAGTTATAAAAGGCAATACATATAAGTAGAAACAGTGCATTCTTCCATTTTTATACGGAGAAAACCGTTGAAAAGTTTGGCAGAATGCACTGTTATTCGTAACTTTGCAGCCGATTTAGTCCAGAGAGGCTCAAAAAAGTGAAGCCACAACGGCATCCGCCTCATGGAAAAACCCGTTTAATCCATTAAAATGTACGCAATTGTAGAAATTAACGGTCAGCAGTTCAAGGCTGAAGAAGGCAAAAAGCTGTTTGTACACCACATTCAGAACGCCGAGGCTAACCAAGCTGTTGAATTTGAGAAAGTGTTGTTGGTAGACAACAATGGTAACGTAACCGTAGGCGCTCCCACCGTAGAAGGTGCAAAGGTGGTTTGCGAAGTTGTTTCTCCGCTGGTAAAGGGCGACAAGGTATTAGTGTTCCACAAGAAGAGAAGAAAAGGTTATCGTAAACTGAATGGCCATCGCCAACAGTTCACCGAAGTAACCATTAAACAAGTTATTGCTTAATCCTTAAAAGTTAGAAGAAAATGGCACATAAAAAAGGTGTGGGTAGTTCTAAGAACGGCCGTGAATCAGCATCACAGAGATTAGGCGTAAAGATTTTCGGTGGACAGAAATGTGTAGCCGGTAACATCATTGTTCGCCAGCGTGGCACAGTTCACTATCCCGGTACAAACGTAGGTATGGGTAAGGATCATACTCTTTACGCATTAGTAGACGGTGTAGTAACTTTCAAGAAAGGTTCCTACAAAGGTCGCCAAGACAGAAGCGTTGTTTCTGTAGAAGTTAAAGCTGAAGCATAATAACGAGTTTATTACAAACAGCATAAATAAAAGCCATTCCTTTGGGAATGGCTTTTATTTTATCCTTTGTACAAAAGTCAGTCTCAACCGACCGACCTTGTCACCAGTACTTTGTCGATACGCGCTCCGTCCATGTCCATGATTTCAAATACGAAACTATTCCATTCCAACTTCTCTCCACTACGAGGAATACGCTGCAAGCGGTCGAGTATCAGACCGGCCAACGTATGATATCCGGAAGCTTCATATAAATCACCGCAGTCGAAATAACACAACAGGTCGTATAAAGAACATTGGCCGTCTACCAGCCAACCTCCGTTGTCTGCACGTTTGATGATTTCCGGTTCATCTTCTTCATTATCCATACTTCCCACAAGTCCTTCAAATATATCCTTCAAAGTAACCATTCCCACAAAGTCACCGAACTCATCGCAAATCAATGCGCGGCTGATTTTTCTCACCTTCATTTGTTCCAGAACTTTATAGATGCTCATTCCCTCGTGAAAATATACTGCCTCCCGTGCCAAATCACCGACTTTGAAGTCTTCGTCACTTAACTTCATCACCAAATCTTTTAGCCAAATCATTCCCTTCACATGATCCAAATCACCGTCTGCCACCGGATAAGATTCATATAAATCCCGTTTCAGCACCTCCTGTATCTCCCGGGCCGACATTGCAGTATCCAACCATACCACATCGCTTTTATGCGTCATGATAGAACCTATCTTCAAATCTCCCAACATGAAAACGCGCTGCATGATGTTCTGTTCCACGGGTTCTACAGCCCCTTCTTCTGCCCCTTCCTTAATGATAGATTTGATTTCTTCTTCGGTCACTTTTCCGTCATCTCCCTTTATTCCCAACAGATTAAAGATAAGTTCCGTACTCTTGGAAAGCAACCAAACGAAAGGAGAAGCTATCATCGCCAACACATTCATAGGTCGTGCCATCAACTTGGCCACGGCTTCCGCCACACTCAAACCGATACGTTTCGGCACCAGTTCACCGAAAATAATCGTAAGATAGGTCACCACCACCACAATCGTACCTTGCGCCAATACGGCAGCATAGGCAGAAGAGACACCACATGAAAGCATAAAATCCGTCAAGTCCGTAGCTATCTTATTACCGGAATAAATACCGGTCAAAATGCCAATCAGCGTAATACCAATCTGTACGGTAGACAAAAATCTGTCGGGATTGCCAGACAGGTCCAAAGCTTTCTGTGCCGCCTTGCTCCCCTTCTTCGCATCCGTGGACAGACGAGACTTCCGCGCTGAAATCATGGCCACTTCCGACATCGAAAATACTCCGTTCAACAAAATCAATCCGATAATAATTAAAATCTCACTCATCTTACTTTTTCCGTCTATAATCTATAATTATTTATTTCTTTCATCAGTCTCCATAGAAATGGAATTCGACGTTCTTAGAATGTCATGGCTATTACTTGAATAAACAAGATAAGAAAAACCATCGCAATGGGATAGACCGTAGCGTATGCCACACCGGGAATGTTGCTGTCCACCATAGAGTCTGCTGCAGCCAGTCCCGGTGTACTCGTCATCCCTCCGGTAATCGTTCCTAAGAGATCCAACACCGAAACCTTAAAAATCAAACGTCCGACCACGACAGATACCAGCATAGGCACTATCGTAATAGCTGCTCCCACACCGAACAGTAGCCAACCGCTACTCTGGAATGTCTCGACTAAAGTTTTACCGGCAGAAGTACCTACCTCAGCCAAAAACAAAAGCAATCCCAACTGCCTAAGCAAATGATTGGAAGGCCCTGACATGGACCATAATATAGGACCGGTTTTTCCTATCGCACTCAACACCAAAGCCACGATAAGCACTCCTCCCGTCAACCCGGGAGAAAAAGACATTCCGTCGCCGAACGATATATTCAGCTTACCGAACAATACGCCCAATACGATTCCCATGGCAATAGGGAAAAAATCAGTATCGGACAGCAACTTGGCATTATTACCCAACATACAAGCCAAACCGTTCAATCCGTCTTTTTCGCCCACCACCATCAGTTTGTCTCCGAACTTCAGGGCCAAATCGGGTGAAGGGGCAAGATCTATACCGCTCCGCCTCACCCGCGTCACGGTACAGCCGAAGTTCTGATGCAAGTTCAAGTCTCCCAATTGCTTGTTAATCATATTTTTATTGGTCAACAGCAAAGACTGGATATCCTGACTCTCCACCAACGGCAATTCGCCCTCCTTACGCTCTCCCAGCAATACGCCTAATTGAGAAAGTGCATCCTCGCTCCCCACAGCCTGCACCCAGTCTTCGGCATGCAAAGATGTATGTCCCATCGGAATAAGAATCTCCCCTCCGGATTTGACCCGCGACACCACAGCACCCGTCATCCGTCCCACATTCAACTGTGCCAAAGTACGTCCGAAGACCTGAGGGTTCGTCACTTTGAATATGCAAGTCTGCAACTCCGGATACTTGCTACGCCGTTCAGCCTCCAGCCTACGGGCTTCCTGCTCAAGATCCACACGCAACATCTTCGGCAACAACTTGACAAAAAGTATCACCCCGATGACTCCGAACGGATAGGCAATACCGTATGCAATAGAAGCCAAAGGCGAGTTCGTACTGTCAATGGCCACGGCAAGTCCCGGTGTACTGGTCAACGCACCGGCTATCAACCCTACCACACTGGGAGTATCGATACCAAAAGCATATTTCAATCCTACGGCCGTCAACGAAGCCGAAGCCACTATCAACATAGTAATCAGAATCAACGTCTTGCCCTTCGTGCGAAAAGAATCAAAGAAACCGGGACCCGCCTGGATACCTATGGTAAAGATGAACAACACCAATCCGAAGTTGCCCAATTCTTTTGGAATAGAAACCCCGAAATGCCCGAAGAGCAAAGCAATGAAAATAACAGCCGAAACATCAAGGGAAACTCCGCGAATTTTAATACGCCCCAGCATAAACCCCAAGGCCACAATGAGAAACAAGGCAAAATAAGAAGAATTCAATAGTTCTGTCCACATAGATTAATTGTAATGGATGTGTTTTGCAAAGATAGGGATAAAAACGAAAGTCCCCCAAAAGTTCCATTAAAAACTTTCAGAGGACTTCATTTTTATATGACCGCCACCCGAAGGTGACTTTCATCCATTACTCATTCATCGTCAGTGCAGCCCGGCTATTTCCAGCCTCTTCCACGGCTTTCACCGTCACTGCTACGTAATCGGAAGATGTCTTGAACTTAGGCATGTCCGGAGCTACGACCGTAATCACCATGTCATCTTCTCCATTCTCACCTACAAAGACATGATTGGTCGGATTGACACCGTAGTAGTACACCCCTTTCTTGGCATCGAATTTGGATTCACCCGGCTTCAAGGCATTACCGAAACTGAGTCTCAACACACCGTCCTTCACACTGCAACGCACGGCCCTTGCTATCACGGAATCCTTGGCTTCCACGCTGAAACCATAGTTCTCTCCCTTTACAAAACGTACACGTGCCGGAACATTTACCCGAGCCTCGTTGAACGCTACCGTAGCTACTTCACTTGCATTTACGGCTGCCACCATCATCATGGCGCTAACCATAGTCATTAACTTCTTCATAATTTCAATCTTTTTACCTTTAATATATACTTGGCCTTCATGGCCTCTCCTAAAAACAATACAAAGATACGGAGGTTTCCTCCCGAATACAAGCAAAAAGACCTCTTTTAACACGTATGGAGAAATAATATTGACTTATATCAAGAAATCCCGTTCATTCGTTTGTCTTTTATGGCAAAACAGTTACAATATGTTAGCAAACGGGAATGCAAGGCCATTACTACCGTATCACTTTTCTCGTCCTACGGCCGTTCTTTTCGCCATTTGACAAAGAAATAAGGAGTTTTTCGGGCTTTTTTTGCGCTCCCTACCTTTTTTTTAATTAATTTTGCAACTCACAGGAAAGTAGGATTATAAAATAAATAGTAGTATGCTTACATTAAAACTCATCAACGAACGGACCGAATGGGTCATCAAAGGTCTGGAGAAAAAACATTTCTCAGGAGCCAAGGAAGCTATCGAAAACGTGTTGGCTACCGACAAAAAACGCCGCGAAGCGCAAACACAATTAGACATCAATTTGTCGGAAAGCAAAAAACTGGCCGCACAAATCGGTGCGTTGATGAAACAAGGAAAGAAAGAAGAAGCCGAATCCATCAAAACAGAAGTAGCCCGACTGAAAGATACGAACAAAGCCCTTCAAGAAGCCATGGACCGGGCACAACAAGAACTCACCACCCTGCTCTGCGCTATCCCCAATATCCCATACGACATCGTACCGGAAGGCAACGGTGCGGAGGACAATGTGGTAGTGAAAATGGGCGGAATGGAAACGGAATTGCCGAAAGACGCTCTCCCACATTGGGAACTGGCCAAGAAGTACAATCTGATAGACTTCGACCTCGGCGTGAAAATCACGGGGGCGGGTTTCCCCGTCTATCGCGGCAAAGGCGCACGGCTTCAACGTGCCCTCATCAACTTCTTCCTCGACGAGGCACGCAAATCAGGCTACGAAGAAATCATGCCTCCTACGGTAGTCAACGAAGCCTCCGGTTACGGTACCGGACAGTTGCCCGACAAAGAAGGACAGATGTACCACTGCAATCTGGATGATTTTTATCTTATCCCCACGGCCGAAGTGCCTGTGACGAACATCTACCGCGACGTCATTTTAGACGAAAAGGATCTGCCCGTCAAGAATTGTGCCTATACGCAATGTTTCCGTCGTGAAGCCGGTTCCTACGGTAAGGATGTGCGTGGCCTGAACCGCTTGCACGAATTTTCGAAAGTGGAACTAGTACGCATCGACAAACCTGAACATTCGGAACAGTCCCACCAGGAAATGCTGGCACACGTAGAAGGCTTGCTCCAGAAACTGGAACTTCCTTATCGTATCCTTCGGCTTTGCGGAGGCGACATGAGCTTTACTTCTTCCATTTGCTACGACTTCGAAGTATATTCCGAAGCACAAAAACGTTGGCTGGAGGTCAGTTCGGTGTCTAACTTCGACACTTACCAGGCCAATCGCCTGAAATGCCGTTACCGCCGCACGGAGGACAAGAAGACGGAACTATGTCATACGCTGAACGGTTCGGCCCTTGCCCTGCCGCGCATCGTAGCCGCCATCATGGAGAACAACCAGACGCCCGAAGGCATCCGCGTGCCGAAATGCCTCGTGCCTTATTGCGGTTTTGAAATGCTGGACGACCAACCGTGCTGAGCCATACCTATTATTATAAATCCAAACGAATAGAGCAATGAACAGAATCGTATCCAAAAGCCGCTTTTCCGAAAAGGTCTTCAAGTTTGAAATCGAAGCCCCGCTGATAGCCAAAGCCCGGAAGGCCGGTCATTTCGTAATTGTCCGCGTTGGAGAAAAGGGGGAACGTATGCCTCTGACCATAGCCGGTGCCGATCCGGTCAAAGGCACTATCACACTGGTAGTACAAGAAGTGGGACTTTCTTCCACCCGTCTGTGCCACCTGAATGAGGGGGACTATATCACCGACGTGGTCGGTCCGTTGGGCAAAGCCACACATATCGAAAAATTCGGCACGGTGGTATGTGCAGGAGGAGGAGTAGGCGTAGCCCCCATGCTTCCCATCATCGAAGCCCTGAAGGCAGCGGGCAACCGCGTGATTTCCGTGTTGGCCGGACGAAGCAAAGAGCTGATTATCCTGGAAGACGAAGTACGCAAGAGTTCGGACGAGGTCATCATCATGACCGACGACGGCAGTTATGGCCGCAAAGGACTGGTGACCGAAGGCATAGAAAGCGTCATCCAGCGCGAAAAGGTGAACAAATGTTTCGCCATCGGCCCGGCGGTCATGATGAAATTCTGCTGCCTGCTCACTAAGAAATACGGTATCCCGACTGATGTGTCCCTGAATACCATCATGGTAGACGGCACGGGCATGTGTGGTGCCTGCCGCATCTCCGTGGGCGGAAAGACACGCTTTGTCTGCGTGGACGGCCCCGAGTTCGACGGTCATCAGGTCGATTTCGACGAGATGCTCAAGCGTATGGGCGCCTTTAAAAAGGAAGAGACGGAAGAGATGCAACGGTTTGCACAAGCATCCGGAAGCATGCCCGAAAATACGGACTGCCAAGCTGAAAAAGCCTGTGCGGCCGATGCTTCCCGAATGGATACCACGACTCCGCCCAGCGAACTGACGGACCGCAACGCGCCGTGGCGGCAAGAAATCCGGAAGGCCATGAAGCCGAAAGAACGCACGGCCATCCCACGTGTCGTCATGCCTGACCTCGATCCTGTGTACCGCGCCACCACGCGCACGGAAGAAGTAAATATCGGCCTCAGTGCCGAGCAGGCCATGACCGAAGCCCGACGTTGCCTGGACTGCGCCAACCCGACCTGTATGCAAGGATGCCCGGTAAGCATCAACATCCCGTCGTTCATCAAGAACATCGAACGGGGTGAATTCCTCAATGCCGCCCGCGTGTTGAAGAGCACTTCCGCGCTCCCGGCTGTCTGCGGACGAGTTTGTCCGCAAGAGAAACAATGCGAAAGCCAGTGCATCCACCTGAAGATGAACGAACCAGCCGTGGCCATCGGCTATCTGGAACGCTTTGCTGCCGACTTCGAACGCGAGAGCGGCATGACGTCCGTCCCCGAATGTGCTCCGGCAAACGGCATCAAAGTGGCCGTCATCGGCTCCGGACCCGCCGGACTTTCATTCGCCGGCGACATGGCCAAATACGGGTATGACGTGACGGTGTTCGAAGCCTTGCATGAAATCGGCGGCGTATTGAAATACGGCATTCCGGAGTTCCGTTTGCCCAACAAGATTGTGGACGTGGAGATTCAGAACTTGGAGAAAATCGGCGTGAAGTTCGAAAAAGACTGTCTCGTGGGCAAAACCATCAGCGTACAGGAATTGGAGGACGAGGGCTTCAAAGGCATCTTCGTAGGTTCCGGCGCAGGACTGCCTAACTTCATGGGTATTCCGGGCGAGAACAGTATCAACATCATGTCGAGCAACGAATACCTGACGCGCGTCAACCTCATGGACGCCTCTAATCCGGATACGGACCCCCCTATCCATTTGGCCAAGAATGTCATGGTAGTGGGCGGTGGCAACACGGCCATGGATTCCTGCCGCACGGCCAAACGTCTGGGTGCGGAACGGGTGATGATTGTCTATCGCCGTTCGGAAGCCGAGATGCCGGCCCGCCTCGAAGAGGTGAAGCACGCCAAGGAAGAGGGTATCGAGTTCCTCACCCTGCACAACCCGTTGGAATACATAGCCGACGAAAAGGGCGCGGTGAAGCAGGTGGTCTTGCAAAAGATGCAACTGGGCGAACCGGATGCCAGCGGTCGCCGCAGTCCGGAACCGATACCGGGCGCCACGGAAACGCTGGACATCGACATGGCCATTGTAGCCGTGGGCGTATCCCCCAACCCGATTGTCCCCACTTCCATCCAAGGTTTGGAGTTGGGTCGCAAGAACACTATCGTGGTGAACGAGGGCATGCAGACCAACATCCCCTGCATCTTTGCCGGAGGAGATATCGTACGCGGCGGTGCCACCGTCATCCTCGCCATGGGCGACGGACGGAAGGCAGCCAGCAGCATGCATGAGTATTTGCAGAAATAACCTGCATCACATCACAAACATCAGCCCGTATGAACCGCACGGTTCGTACGGGCTGATTCGTTAGCGCACCGTGTACAACACCCTCCTTCCCCAGTTTGGCATTACAAACCCAGTTCCCGCCTCAACCATTCCTCCATCACCGGATCCGGAATGACGACCTGACGTTTTTCCATCTCGATAAGTTCTTTCTTCAATAATGCCCGTTTTACGATGCTCACATTGGCCGACGAGCCCAATTTGTACTTCTGCAAAACGGCACGCGTAGTGAATTCCCTGTGCACACCCTCCAGTACGGCCCGCAAAAAATTCATCTGATATGCAGTGAGGCTCTCTGTCTGCTTTTCGAACAGCGGCGTATTCTGGTCGATGATATCCTGATACGCTCCCTCGAAATCCTGTTCCGTGGCCGTCTCGTCTGTATGAATCCACACCAGCCACGCCAACTGCTGCACATACGAAGAATGGTTGTCTACGGCCCGGCATATCTTCCCGGCCAACTCGGCGGAAATACGTTTGCCCGTAGCCTCAAAGCGTCCGCAAATGTAATCGACCCAATCCTCCGTCCCGATCTTGGGCAAATATACCGTATCGCCGAACTTGTAAAAAGGAAGGCTCTTTTTCTCAAAAAGTTCATTCATAAGATGCTTCTTGCTGCCGAACAGGCAATACGACACCGATTTCTGTAATTGCCAAACCGAACGCAAGCGTTTCTGAAAAGCCTTTGAATCTTTAAACTCGGCTATCTGTTGAAACTCGTCGATGCACACGACTATATCGATACCTTTTTTTTGCGCAATCTTTTCCGGAAGTTGCAGGATATCGTCCACATCGTCTGCCTTGGGATTAAGTTCCAACGAGATGGAAAAATCCGTCATAGGCTCCGTGCCCAACGAAATCTTGGGGCTGATCCGCGAAAGGAACAACCGAGCATTTTCCATCCACTCCTCCAGTTTGGAAGAAGTCTGTTTGAGCACAGCCGACGCGAAAGCATCGTAAAATTCCCGTTCGCTACGACAAGAAAAAATATCCAGATAGACTACTTTCAACGTATCGGACTGAGCCAAACGGCACACTTTACGGACCAAAGATGTCTTTCCCCAACGGCGCGGAGAAATCAACACCGTATTCACACCGTGCCGGAAGTTGGACAACAAACGGGCTGTTTCTTTCTTGCGGTCGGTAAAATTGTCACCCGAAGTGGCCACACCAAAAACAAATGGCTTATTTTCCATAATCATCCTCTGTTTAACCCATCGCGAAGATAGTGATTTTCCCGTTTAGTAACAACTTTATTACTAATAACCTTATTACAAATTGCGCAACTAGCTGCCTCAACCTCCTTTTTTCTGCCCGCGCAGCACAAGCAACGACTTTATTTTCGTAACTTTGCGCCCGAAAAAAAACGTATACATGAACGCAGTCTACACTATCTTGCTGCTCATCAGCAGCAACATTTTCATGACGTTGGCCTGGTACGGCCATCTGAAGTTGCAGCAAACGGGCGTATCGTCCCATTGGCCGCTTATCGGCGTCATCCTTTTCTCGTGGATGATAGCTTTCGCAGAATACTGTTGCCAAGTACCGGCCAACCGGCTTGGCTTCGAAGGCAATGGCGGTCCTTTCAACCTGATGCAGCTTAAAGTGATTCAGGAAGTCATTTCGCTCATCGTCTTTACGGTCATCGCCACCGTGATGTTCCAAGGACAGACCCTGCACTGGAACCATCTGGCCGCCTTCTTCTGCCTCGTGCTGGCCGTATATTTCGTATTCCTTTAACCACAAGCTCCCATAAAAGCATGCAACCCACGGAAGCACAACTCCTGGAACGCCGTATCTGGCGGCATTTCAGCAAAGGACTGACCCAATACCATTTGCTGGACGACGGTGACCACATCCTGCTCGGCCTGTCCGGCGGCAAAGACTCGCTCGCCCTGCTCGACTTCATGTCGCACCGCGCCCGCATCCACCGCCCGAAGCTCACGCTCACAGCCCTGCACGTGCGCATGGCCAACATCGACTACGAAAGCGACACGGCCTACTTGGAGGACTTCGCCGCCGCACGCGGCGTGCGCCTCATCGTGCGCGAGACCTCGTTCGACCCGAGTACCGACACGCGCAAAAGCCCCTGTTTCCTCTGTTCGTGGAACCGCCGGAAGATGCTCTTCACCGTGGCGCAGGAACTGGGTTGCCACAAGATTGCGTTGGGCCACCATCAGGACGACATCTTGCACACGCTGCTGCTCAACCTTTCTTTCCAAGGCCAGTTCGGCACGATGCCCGCCCGGTTGCAAATGCGCAAGTTCCCCATGACGATCATCCGTCCGCTGTGCATGGTGCACGAGCGCGACCTCGCAGCCTGGGCGGCACTGCAAGGCTACCGCAAGCAAAAGAAGCTCTGCCCCTACGAGACAGACTCCCACCGTTCGGACATCAAGCAAATATTCGGACAGTTAGAACAACTCAACCCCGAAGCCCGTTACTCCCTATGGAACGCATTGGAGCAGGAAGGCAAACTCGTAGAATAAGACACTGAAAAACAACACGATAAACAGCCATCCCCGATTATCCGGAGACGGCTGTTTCAATCTCAGCCGAACGATTTTCAAATCTAAGCCAAACGATTTTCCGTTCTGCGCCAAACGATTTTCAAATCTAAGGCGAACGATTTTCCACCTCGTTTTCCACCTCATTCCCCTTGCGTTTTCCGCAAAATGCACTATCACAAAACAAGACAAAGTCTCCACGTCAACGCTGCTCCACCATTCGGATGGTACCGTCCGCATTGTGGTAGAGCCGGTCCACACAGACGGAACGCAGCCACGGGTCGCCGGAGAGCGCGCTGTTATGGTAAAAGGCGAACCACTGGCCTTTGTACTGCACGATGGAGCCATGGTTGGTGACACCCGTTTCCGGACGGGTGGGCTGCATGTAAATGCCAATATGATTCCAAGGCCCGAGCGGATGGTCGCTGATGGCATAATGCATGCGGTTCCATCCTGCCACCCCCTCCTGCCCCGGTTCGTGGTTGTCGGAATAGGACAGATAATATTTGCCATTGTATTTGTGAATCCACGTAGCCTCGTGGAAATCCACCAGCCCTTCCATGGTCCGCATCGCGCCGTCCAGTTCCATCATGTTATCCTTCAGCCGTCCGCCCTTGCACGTGCCGCCTCCGCCGTTGTAAATATAAGCCTGTCCGTCGTCGTCCACAAACACGCAAGGGTCGATGAGGGGATCCATTCCTTCGATGTAGCCCTGCACGGTGAAGTTGGCAGCCGGTTCCTTGCTCGTGGCCACCCCGATTTTCCAACTGTCATTGGTGTACGTTCCGCTGGGATGGGGAAAATAGAAATAATACGTGCCGTCCTTGTAGGCACAGTCCGGTGCCCACATGAAGCCGCCCTCCTTGCGTCCCCAAGGCACTTGCGAGGCGCGGAGAATCTCGCCGTGGTCGGTCCAGTGCACCATGTCGTCGGTGGAAAACACATGATACTGGTCCATCAGGTCGCAACCGCGCGGCGGATCGATGTCATGGGAGGCATAGACATACAAACGTCCGTCGGCCCAGACGTGGGCTGAAGGGTCGGCCGTATAGATATGCCGGATGAAAGGATTGGGAGCGAGGCTGTCGATTTGCACAGTCTCCTTTTGTTCCCGGTCTTTGCTGCCGTCCGATGCGGAGCGGGAGGCGGTACAGCCTGCCCACAGCAAAGCGCATACTGCATAAACGCATTTCTTCATAAATGTGGTTTGTTAGGTTGTTAAAACAAAAATCTTATCCTGCTTTTACCCCAAGCAAGGATGCCCGTTACGGATTTTTCAAAACAAAATTATCGAAACAAGGCCGCCCGGCCAAGTTTCCGCACCGATTTATGGCATCCCCTGCCGTAAATTGACGCATTATTGCTATTTTTGCAAACAAACGTACACTGCTGCGCACTACGACATGAAAGACTTTGCCGCCATAGACTTTGAAACCGCCAACGGGCAACGCTCCAGCATTTGCAGCGTAGGCCTCGTGGTGGTTCGCGACGGGGAAATAACCATCCGGCATTACCGTCTGGTACGCCCCTATCCCAATTACTATAATTACTGGAACACGCAGGTTCACGGGATGTCCTTTCAGGATACGGCCCATGCCGCCCCTTTCCCGGAGGTGTGGCGCGAAATCATACCCTTGATTGAAGGTTTGCCCTTAGTGGCCCATAACCGTCCGTTTGACGAAGGATGCCTGAAAGCCGCCTTCCAAGCCTACGGCATGGAATACCCCGGTTACCCGTTCCATTGCACCCTCCGCGCTTCCCGTCTTGCATTCGGCCGAGACTTGCCCAACCATCAACTGCAAACAGTAGCCCTCTGCTGCGGATACGACCTGACACAACACCATCATGCCTTGGCCGATGCGGAAGCATGCGCCCGGATTGCCCTGAAAATCCTGTGACGGCCGCTCCGGTTGTTACACAAAAAAGACCGTCCCTGCACAGAAAGCATCCGTACAGGGACAGTCCCGGAAAATGAAAAACAGTTATATCTTATTACGATTCCGGTCGGAGCACTTCCACCGGCTTCTCGTGCATGCAACGGCGCTCCTGTCCATAGAC
>OJOP01000684.1_pt1 | contig 20290 bp, 18 predicted proteins | sample 1598161 | NCBI WGS metagenome assembly OJOP01 (sample SAMN01915206, study PRJEB22387) | human gut metagenome | isolation source: stool | host: Homo sapiens | place: USA | reverse complement strand
AAGAGCACCAAAAGGAGCGCTGCGGCCATTCTCGGTCGCAGCGCTCCTTCATTACTCTTTCATGGTGCGCTTCGGAATATTCTGTTGCCAGCAGGATTTCCTGCCACGATTCACATGATAGAACTAGAGCAAACGTTTGCCAATGACTCTTTGCAAAAAATTTCTCTTGCTGCTGCCGCTTCTGAATCGAATCGATTCTATCCTGTCTTTCTGCCGCACAATCATTTTTATGGTGCTCCCGGTGCTGGTGCTGCCGCGGATCTTCAAGATGGACGGCGAGTGGCCGTCTATCTCTGCGGGCGAGATGCTGAGCCTTGCCATGAGCATTTACTATTTTGTGAAATTTCGAAATATGTGGCGGGCATCAAATCCAAGTGAGACCGACGCCGCAGAAAAGCCATCGTAATTTATAAAGTTAGGTTTGACGCTTACTGTTTTTTCTGTCATGGCTTAGCCTCCGCTTGCCATTTGGTGCATAATTCCAAATAAAAAGCGGGGGGCAGTTTATTGGGAAACAGAGCAAGTAGGTAATATATACATATTTCGCAGAGTCACTTACATTTCTTTGATTTCAAAAATTGGCACAACGCAAGAAACTGTTCTTTATAGCGCCCATAAGCAACTGCACAATGGTGAGGAAAAGCGTGCTCAATCAAAAAAATCCGATAAAACTCCTGCATGCCGGCAACATGGAAAGTGCCATAGCAGCCATAGGTGTGCAGTTCTATAGGGAGAATGCAGCCCTCTTGGACGTAATGCCACGACGGGTACGGTTACACTGTTAGATGGAGTCCAACTTTTCTCATAGACGGTGCCGATCAGCGGTCCTTCCAGATCGAGTGTTCGTAGACAGATTTGTCTGCAACATACGGCCATTTTTCGCCGCTGCAAACGGCAATGCAGCCCTTCACGCACATCTGCGCCATCTTAACAACCGCCTCACGCGTCTGTGCGGCGCTGTGCGGGCTGGCAATTAAGTTCGGGCAGTTCAAAAGCGGATCATCCGGCTTGGGCGGCTCATTGCAGTATACGTCTGTTCCCGCGCCTGCAATCACACCCGCTTTGAGCGCAGCGACAAGGTCTTTTTCATTGACAATGCCGCCGCGGCTGCAATTGATGACAAGCGCCGTGGGCTTCATCATCGCAAGCTGCCGCGCCGCGATCATGTCCCGCGTCTGCTCAGTGAGCGGCACATGGATGGTGACGATGTCCGCCGCGCGCAGCAGATCTTCATAGTTCTCATACGCCTGCGCGCCCAGCGCTTCAATCTGCTCGCGGCTTAAAAACGGGTCATAGCCCGCAATTTTCATCCCGCAGCCTCGGCAGATTTTCGCGGTCTCCCGGCCGATTGCGCCAAGACCGATGACGCCGACCGTTTTTCCTTCGAGCTCGAACGCCTTTTTCGCGCCGCGGATTTCCCAGTTGCCGCGGCACATCTCCTGCTGCGCCTCGTAGAGATTCTTGGAAAGGCTGAACATCATCGCGACCGCGTGTTCTGCGACACTGCGGTTGTTGGAGCCGGGGGTAATCACGACGGGTATGCCGCGCCGGGTCGCCTCGGCGACATCCACGGAGTCGTAACCGACGCCGGTTCTGCCAATGACCTTGAGCTTCGGACTATTTAGAATCACATTGGCATCACACTTTGCAATGCGGACAATCAACGCGTCCGCGTCCTGCATCTGCGAAAGATAGTTGTTGGGATCCGGGTTGTCCGCAACGTAAACCTCCGCCAGACCATCCAGCAGCCGCATGCCCTCGGGGCAGACTGCCTGCGTCATCACAACTTTCATACTACTTCCTCTTTTCGATTGTTTGCTAGGCGAATGGCATAGTCCATTGCGTTATTCAGGCTCAGTGCGTTCGCGCAGCCGTTCCCTGCGTGGCCGAAGCCGGTGCCGTGGTCGACGCTGGCGCGGATGATCGGAAGGCCGAGCGTCACATTGACGCCCGCGACCGCCTGCCAGCGGTCGGCATCCCGGTCATAGACAAAGCCCTTAACCTTTAGAGGAATATGACCTTGGTCGTGATACATGGCAACTACGATGTCGAACCAGCCGCCGAGTGCCTTGGAAAAGACGCTGTCCGGCGACGTCGGCGCCTTTTCCGGAATACAGATACCCTCGGCCAGCGCCAGATCGATGGCGGGCTGAATTTCATTGATTTCCTCGTCTCCGAACATACCATTTTCGCCGCAGTGCGGGTTGAGTCCCGCGACGGCAATCTTCGGTGTTTCTATGCCGAGGGCCTTGCAGGCGTTATTTGCGATGCGGATGCAGTCGAGCACGCGCGGCGTTTTGACGCGGTCGCATGCCTCACGCAGAGAAACATGCGTGGAAACATGCACCACGCGCAGCGCGTCGTGCGCGAGCATCATGGTATATTTGCTCGTATTGGTGTAGTGGGCATAAATTTCCGTATGGCCGGAATAGTGATGACCCGCCATGTTGATGGCCTCTTTGCTGATGGCGTTGGTCACCGTTGCGTCGATTTCGCGCTGCATGGCAAGCTCGATAACCGTCTTGACATACTGGAATGCAGCCTCGCCGCCGAGTTTGCTTGCGCCCACGCCGAAGGGCTTCGGCGTTTCCTCGTTCAGAGAATTGGGAATTGCGTCTTCCGGCATGAGACCGAGGTCCAGCACATCAATTGTGCCAGGGGTAAAAAACGCGTCTTCCACCGACTCGATGCGGTGAAGCACTGGTGCGGTTCTTCCGAGCTTTTCCGCCACGCGGCAGGCGTAGGACAGGCTTGTGTAATCTCCTACCACCAAGGGACGGCAGCGTGTGTAAACCGAGGCGTCGCTGAGTGCGCTGACTGTTATTTCTGGGCCATTTCCGAAGGGGTCTCCCATGGAGATGCCAATAATCGGACGTTTGACATGCACATTTGCCATCTCAAAAAAGCCCCCTATCTCTATTTTCCTGCATGACTGTCTTGAGCGCTTGCATACCTTCGTCGCTGATATAATTGAACGGACGTCTGCAGTCCCCGACCGGATAATCAAGGCTCACCGCCTTTTTGATGATGGTGTTTGGGTTTCCGTAACGGAAAACGGAACGGAAACTTGCAATGGCGTCCTGCGCCTGCTGTGCAGCTTCTAAATCACCCTTGATGAAATTTGTGTAGATTGCGCAGAGTGTTTTTGGATAGACGTTAGCGCAGCCCGCGATACCACCAAAGCCGCCAATCTTGAGCGCCGGGAGAATCAAAGCGTCATTGCCGGAGAGTACACGGAAGTCCTTGTCGAGTTCCTGTGTGAGACGGATATATGCTGAGAGATTTTCAAAATCGCCGCTGGAGTCCTTTGCACCGAGAATCACATCAACATCCTTTGCCAGTTTCTGTACCGTTTCCGGCAGGAGCTTGTTGCCCGTGCGAGCAGGGATGTTGTAAAGCACAATCGGGATATCTACCTGACGCGCAATCGCGGTGTAGTGCTCGTATAATTCATGCTGCGAGGCTGCGGCAAAACTCGGTGTGATGATTGAAAGCACGTCGGCACCCATTTTCTGTGCAGCCTTGCTTAGGCGGATGGTCTCGGCCGTGGAGATGCAGCCTGTACCGGCGTAGACCGGAACGCGCCCAGCCACTTGATCGATGGCGGTTTCCAGAACCTCCAGCTTTTCCTTTTCGCTGAGAATATATGCCTCGCCGTTGGTGCCAAGCGGGAAAATGCCGTTGACACCGCCCACAATCATTCGCTCGATCTGTTCACGCAGAACTGGCAGATTGATTTGCTCGTTTTCATCCATCGGGGTCAAAATCGGAACAATGATTCCACGAATATCTGTATATTTCATATTATAACCTCCGTATTACAGGATTGAACGGTAGATTTCTCTTGCATCGTCTGCCGTTACTTCGCGCATATTGTTGTTCAGTAGGCGTTTGACGCTCAGTCCCGCTTCCACCAGACTCTCCAAATCCTCCGCCGGAACAGAGAAGACCGAAAGGCTGGTCGGAATGTCGAGATCTTTTACGATTTTCTCCAGCCAGGCAATGATATAGCTGCTCTTTTCCGCCTGCGTTTCACACGTCTTTTCGCCGTGGACGCAGGTGTCGTACGCCTGAGCCAGAAGCGCGCGGCAAGCAGGCTCATTAAAGCGCATGACCGGCGCGAGCAGAATTGCGTTTGATACGCCATGGGCAATATGATATTTGCCACCGAGCGGATAGCTCAGCGCATGCACCGCGGTGGTGCCGGAAGCCGTGATAGCGACGCCCGCAAGGAAGCTTGCCAGCTGCACGTTCTGCCTGGCCTGCATATCCTGCTCATTGCAGGCAGGCAGGAGGTTATTGAGCAGCAAATCGAGCGCGTGCATTGCAAAAAGATCACTGAAGGGGTTTGCCTTATTGCTCGTCCAGCACTCAATCGCGTGCGCCAGTGCGTCGACGCCGGTTGCTGCCGCAATTTTCCGTGGGAGCTTTGCGACCATCCGCACGTCCAAAATGACATAATCCGCAATCATTTCTTCGTTGACAATGCCGATTTTAAGCTCCTTTTCCGGAACGGCGACAATCGCGTTCGGCGTCGCTTCGGAGCCGGTGCCGGCAGTCGTGGGAATCATGACGGTCTTGACAAATTTTCTGCCGAGCGTCGGCTCATCCAGCAGGTCATGCACGCTGTAGCGGTCGGTCGAGAGAATGGAGGCAAGCTTTGCCGCATCCATGACGCTGCCGCCGCCGACGGCGACGATGATATCTGCCTTCTCGGCGCGGAATGCATCGACCAAGACCTGCACCTGGGAATAGGTCGGCTCCGCGGGAAGATCGTCCAGAATCACCGTTTCCACACCCGCCTGCGTGAGCATCTGCATCGGAAGTTCCAAAAGACCTGTACCACGGATGCCGTGATCTGTGAAGACGGCTACCTTTTTCACGTCATTGACCGACATGACGTCCTTCAGCTTCTCCAGCGCATGCTCGCCGCCATAAACTTCCTTCGGCATCTTCAAAGAATAATCTGTAAGCATTACAATCGCCTTTCTTTCAATCTGCAATCAAATACGAACAAACTGCTGCGCAGGCTGCCTGCACGCCCGTCCGCATAGTTCTCTCATCCCAGTTGTAGCGGGGCTGGTGGTTGGTGCTCGGATGTGCCTCGCCAGGGTATGCGCCGCCCAGCCAGAAATAGCCGGTCTGTACGCCGGGACGCTGATAATTGCTGAAATCCTCTGAGCCGCAGCGGGGCTCAGTGAGCTCGATGACACTATCCTCTCCCAGCATCTGCCGGAACACATCCGTAATATGTGCCATTACCGCGTCGTCATTGTGTACGGCAGGCTCCATAATCCGGTAATCCAGATTGAATTCTGCGCCCGTAAAATCGCAGGCACTCTGCGCCGCAGCACGCACGCCCGCAATCATCTGTTCCTGCACATCGGTTTCCAGCGTACGGACTGTGCCGCGGATCGTCGCCGTCTCCGGCAGAACGTTTGAGGCCGTGCCGCTCTGGATACTGCCGACGGACAAAATCGCCATGCGCTGGGGATTGATTTTACGGCTGACAATCTGATGGAGATTTTCAACTGCCTTGCAGGCAGTGAGCACAACATCGTTCGTCTCGTGCGGCTTTGCGCCGTGACCGCCCTTGCCGGTAATCGTCAAGGTAAAGGAATCGGACGCTGTGAGCGCGTAGCCTCTTTTAAAAGCCAAGGTTCCGGCTGGATTAAACAGCAGATGCATACCGAGAAGAATATCGACATGCGGATTTTCCAGCACACCGTCTTTTATCATCGCCTTCGCGCCGCCCCCGCCTTCTTCTGCGGGCTGGAAGATAAACTTCACCGTGCCGCGCAGCTGCGTGCGCATCGCGCTGAGCACCTCAGCCGTTCCCATGAGCATCGCCGTATGCGCGTCGTGACCGCACGCGTGCATGACGCCCGGAATCTTGGATGCATAGGGAAAACCCGTCTGCTCCTGTAGGGGTAGCGCGTCCATATCCGCGCGGAAGCCGATGACCGGACCGTTTCCAGCTTCACCGCGCAGAAGTCCCACTACGCCGAAGCCGCCGACGTGCTCCGCGACCTCCAGCCCCAGCGCGCGCAGATGCTCCGCAACAAGACCGGATGTCCGCTCCTCGTGTCCCGCAAGCTCGGGGTAGCGGTGGAAGTCTCGACGCCACATGACGACCTTTTCATAGATGACCGCCGCGCGTTCGGAAAGTTCCTGATATATTGCAGAGGTCATACATCTTCCTCCTCAGCCAGAAGTTGCAAGGTCCGAACCACCAGCGCCAGCATACGTTCAAAGGTATCCATCGGGAGATACTCCCGCGGTGTGTGATGGTTGATGCAGTCTGCCGCGCAGGTAACCGCGTCGAGATTCGGAATCCTCTGAACCAGCTTCACACAGTCGTTGCCACCATGGCTCACCTTGATGAAGGGCTTTCTGCCGTAGAGTTGCACAAACGCTTCCACCATTTTCTCGCGGATGGGCGAGACTTCACTGGGTGTCCAGCCTTCGGACACACTATGGCTGGACACACGGCCGCCGAAAATTTGCAGGCAGCGCTTCAGATTCGCGTATAAGCTCCGCTCCTTTTCCGGTAGCTCCACGGAAAAGACGCACTCCAGTTCTGCCTCGTCCGCGCCGTTTTCCAGATGCACCTTCGTAAGGTTCGCATACGAGCCAACCAGCTTTGGCGCATCCGGATTGCGGCTGTATACGCCATAGGGAAGATACAAAAGAAGATCGATCAGCTGATCGGAGCACTCTTTTTTGAGCGTCTTTCGATCGTCCGCCTTTTCCAGATGCAGTCGCAGCTCTGGCTCCACATCCCGGAACTCATGCTGAAGGTGCATTTCGATCTCGTTGACCTCCCGGTAAAGGTCTTTCTCCGAAAGCATCGTGACAAAGTTTGCCTGAAACTGTTGCATGATGCCCTTGTCGCTTCCTTCCATCCGGCACAGGCGAAGATCAGTATGCATCCGAATCGTGTTCAGCGCCATACCCGCCAGACGCGCGGCATTCTGCCGGTCCATCGGCATCCAAAGTGCCGCATGACCGCCCATCAGTCCGCTTACGGTAAGCTTCCAGGACTGATTGTGATTTTCCTCCCACTGCGCCGCATGGCACAGCTCATAGGTATACTTGCTGGATGCGCCCTCGCACAAAACGCCGTCCGTTCCGGCGTCCAGCCCAATAGCACGCCGGGCCTTGAACTTTGAGACATCAATATTTGATGCGCCGATAAGGCCAATTTCTTCCTGTGAGGCAAAATAGCACTCCAGTGGTGGATGCGGAAAGTCTTTGCTGTCTAGTATGTATAAGATTGTTGCCACGCCACAGCCGTTGTCGGCCCCGAGCGTCGTCCGGTCGGCATGCAGGATATTGCCTTCCTGGATCAAGCGGATGGGGTCATGCAGAAAATCATGCGTGGAATCTGGTGTTTTGGCGCACACAATGTCTGTGTGGCACTCAAGCAGCACCGGTTTTTGGCATTCGCCACCATTCTGCCCATCTTTCCAGATGATGACATTATATATATCATCCCGCCAGACACGCAAACCGCGTTCAGCGGCAAAGGCAAGCAGATACTCGCTGATTTCCTTTTCATTCCTGCTGCCTCGTGGAATAGCAGAAATCTGCTCAAAGAAGTCATAGAGCTTTCGGGGGCTTCTGCCCTGAATGACGTATTCCATGCAGTACCTCTCAGATTCTTGTCGACTCGCGCAGCCTCTGCTGGCGGAGCTTTCTGGTCTGTACGGCGTTGAGAATCAAAGCCATCGCAATGACGCCGTAGGAAACGAAAACGCGGAAGTATTCTCCGTAGACAGGGTTTCCGAAAATCTGGTTGCCTGCCTGCGGGGCCACGATAAATAGCGCGTGGAACAGCAACAGACCGAGAAATACGTTGTGCACCTTCGCTTGCTTCACAGTTGCGCCGCCAACCAAAAGCGCCGCAATTGCGTAGGTCGCAACGGTGTCGTGCGCAGAATAGGTCGCAAAGCTACCGATATTCTGAAGCGAAATGATCTGACCGAGCCCCGCCAGAACCGTTGAAAGCATGATCGCGATGATTCTGGTTTTGTTGACATTGATGCCCGCGGCGGTCGCCACACGCATATCCTGACCAACAGCACGGAAATTTTGACCAAGCTTCGTTTTCGTAATGAACTGTGTGAAGAATGTCACAACGACAATCACAATGACAGTGCTCGCCGGAATGAAGAATGAACGTGTGATTTTCAGAAGCGAAGCGTTCATCTGGCAAAACGCCGCCGCAGCTGCCGCCACAATTACATAGACAAACTGCACACGGTACTGCATCTTCGTCATTGCCCTGCAAGAATCCTTTCTTCCCACGATCAGGCTTTGCACACAACGAATCACCGCAAGGATCACCACAATTGCCGCTACAAACAGGATGAACAAATCGCAACGGATGGTAAAGAGCTTATCAAGCGCCAAGGGATCCCGCAGCACAACCGTGCTGTTGAGACCGACGCCGCTCGAGAGCATCATCGTTGCATCCTTAAAGGGAATGATGCTTCCGAGCAGTACAATGAAAATGAGCTGGTAGATGCCATTTGCAAAATAGCCAGCTATCATGCCGGTAATCATCTCTTGGCCCTTCGTGCGGTTGAAGAGCTGACCCATCAGCCAGCCGAGCAACGCCGCAATTGGTGTCATAATGACAATAGCAAGCACAATGCCCACAACGCCGTCAATATGCCAATGCGTAATGAGAATCAGGCCCGCTTGAGCCGCCATCGCGCCGAGGACAATACTGAAGTTCATGCCAAGGCCCGTGATTACCGGGATAATCAGCGCCAGAACGAGCACACTGTTTCGGACGATTCTCGTAATGAGCTCCTGCAGGAAATAGCTGAAGCTGACCTTGGAGGCGAAGAATGCACCGACACACATAACGGCAAATAGAATCGAAACAATGTTTTTTGCTAGGAAGTCTTTGGATTTTTTACCCATTCTTTTCACCCGCTTTCGTCAGCGCATACAGAATGATGCCGTTACTGATGACAATTCGTACAATTTCGGACAAGCTGCTGTCGGGGAGAATCTTGTTTGCAACCGGCAGCGCGATGGTTAGAAGACCCTGAAACAAAATCGTACCGATCAGCACGTTTGCGACTGAGGCTTTCTTGTTGGACGCGCCACCGATGAGTACCGCCGCAGCTGCGGTAAATGCCAGCTTCAATGGAGCTTCATAGTACTCCATAAAGCCGTAGCTCTGTGCATAGACCTGAATGCCGATAGCTGCCAGTGCGCTGGAGAGCATCATGCCAACACAACGCATTTTATTGACGTTGATACCAATGGCCCGCGCGTAACGGGGATTACTGCCAGCGGTCTTCATGATAACGCCCATGTGTGAACGCTGGAAAATGGCAACCAGCGTGCACAGAAGGAGTACAAACAGAATCAGGCCGCCGGGAATGCTCGCGCTTTCGGAAACTTTGATATTCAGAAAATCGTTCAGGATATGGTAGAAGAATTTATCCAGCGCGACCGTGTTGCGCAGGCCGCTGCCCATCGGGAAGCGGATGGCCTCGTTCTTCACCGGCAGCAGCATCCACACCATGCACATCAAAGAGACCGACGAGAAGCCGACATAGGTGGTAATCATGCTCTCCTGACCCGCCACGCGGTTTAACAGCTGCGCATAGCCGTAGCCGACGCCGCAGGCAAGCAGAATGCCGAGCGCCATCGCCAAAAAGAAGCAGGCCGCGCCGCTCAGACCGAGCTCCATGCTGATCATGCCGCCGAACAGGCCGCACAAAACACCGAGTGGCAGACCGTAGTTCATGCCGATACCACATTCGATGGATGGAACCATGGCCAGTACCAGTACCATATTCATAAAAATTCTGGTTACCGCCTGCGCCAGAAGTGAGGTCGTCTGCAGCTTCAAAATTGGCATACAGATGCATAGGATGATTAGGAACAGAAAAATGATAATACGCGGCAAACCAATGTTATCATACAGCGTACGCAATTTGTTTTTGTTCATATGCTCCCCCTTATGCCTTCTGCGCAGGTTGAATACCAGACATCATCAGGCCATACTCCGCGTCGCTCGCGTTCGGTGCCAGCACGCCCATGATTTTTCCGTTGGCAATGATGACGATCCGATCACAGATGGAGCGCAGCTCCTTGAGTTCACTCGAGGTGACGACAATTGTCATGCCCTGTTCTCGGTTTAGTTTTTTCAGGTAGTCCAGAATCAGTGTCTTCGCACCGATGTCGATGCCGCGCGTCGGCTCAGATATAAACAGGAACTCCGGTTCGAGCGTCAACGCTTCGGCGATGCAAACCTTCTGCTGATTGCCGCCCGAAAGCGCGCCGACGCGCTGTTTGGGCGAGGTACATTTGATCCGCAGCTCCTCAATCATCCGTTCGGCCTGCTCACGCATGGCCTTGCGGTCGAGCTGGGTGAATAAGCCATAATGCTTGAGATATTTCTTGTGAACACGCAGCGCGGGCGTGATAATGTTCTGCTCAATGGAATTGCCAAGGATGAGTCCGACATTTTTGCGGTCCTCGGAAACAAAATTGATGCGCTTTTTCATCACATCGTAGGTAGAATGGATGTTCAACGGCTTCCCCTTGTAGGTAACCTCGCCGCTGGATTCATAAAGCCCCATAATGCCGTTGGCCACGCCGATTTTGCCGTGTCCTGCCAAGCCCGCAATGCCGAGAATTTCACCCTCCTTGACGTCCAGGTCAATCCCCTTGACCAGTTCGCCTGGCATCAGAACCGTGAGATTTCTAATCGACAAAACGGTCTTTGCCCCGGAAAAGTCCCGCGGCTTTGCCATTGCACTGGCATCAATGCCGCGGCCAACCATCAGTTCGGCCAGTTCCACTGGGTTCGTATCCTTCTTGTCAAGCGTAGAAACCAACTCTCCGTCGCGCATAACAACGATACGATCGGAAATGGAGATGACCTCGTCGAGCTTGTGGCTGATGAAAATAATGCCGACGCCTGCAGCTGCGATACCGGAAATGGCTTCCAGCAGTCGCTTCGCTTCGACCTCGGTCAAAACAGCCGTCGGCTCGTCGAAGACGATCAGCTTGATATTTTTCTTGTCAATTTCGCGTGCGCATTCGATGAACTGCATATAGCCCACAGGCATACCTTCTACGGTGGTCCGTTCATCGAGGCTCTGCATGCCCATCTTATCGAGCGCCACACGCGCGTCGGCGTTGTTCTGGCTGACATCCAGCGTTTGAAGCTGTCTGCCGAAGATGCGGCTGAGCGGATTGGGCCTTGTGTTTTCACGGTTAATTTTGATGTTTTCTGCAACCGTGAAGTTAGGAAGCAGCATAAACTCCTGATGCACCATGCCGATACCAAACTCAATGGCTTTTTCAGGGGAGGTGATTCGGACTTCTTCTCCGCACAGCCTAACGCTGCCCTTAAAGCCGCCGGTTGAATGGATGACGGGCATACCGAAGAGGATATTCATGAGTGTTGATTTGCCTGCGCCGTTTTCGCCGACAATGGAAACCACTTCGCCGGGACGCACCTGAAGGTCGATGCCGCGCAAAACCTTTACCCCGGAATACTCCTTTTCAATACCCTCCATCTGCAAAACATATGTATCGTTCATAAACTATCCTCTTTCTGAAAAAGTGGGCGAAGGGCATGCCTTCGCCCACTTATAGTTTACACCAAACAGGTTGCTACGGCGATTACAGGATAATCAAACCGCCGACAAAGTAGAACGTGTTGTCCAGACTCAGCCCGTTTTCATCGGAGTACGGTGTGATTTCGACCTCGGAACCAGCTGCTTCTTCAAGCTTAGCCTTCAGAACCGCCTCATCGCACGTGCCGTTGGTTTCACCGTTGATGTAGGCCACAGCATACTCAACACCCGCGTTCATGAAGCAGTCCCAAACGGAGAAGTTCCAGCAGCCGAAGCGCCCGCTGACGCCCATTTCTTCAAGCTTAGCATGGATGACTTCGATGGCATACTCGGTGTCATTCTGATGTTCTTCCGGAATTTCCAAGCCGAGCGCGGCAATGAATCCCTGGAACGGAGAGGGGTCGGCAGCCATTGTGTAGATGGCACCCTTCTCTGCGATGACCTTGATCAAAGGCTCCTGCATCTGAACGGTCGAGCCGTAGAACGCGCAGTCAACGCCATACTCGGCGATCTTGTTGGCAGCATCTTCGAGGATAAACTGCTGGCAGCCTGTAATACCAGCGTCACCCTTGGGGTCGGGGGTCGTTACGTCAATAAAGGTCATACCGAGCTCTTCTGCACGGGCCTTCATGGCGTCATGCTTTTCGATGGTGACCTGAATAGACATCGAACGCGGGAAGGAATAGTGCAGGAGGTACTTTGCGCCCATGGCGTAAGCTTCTTCTGCGATCTGCACACCATGCTGCGCGCCGCCCTTGACGTAGCAGACATCAGATGCCTGACCGGCAGCGGCAACTTCTTCCTGCGGACCACAGGAAATCAGAAGAATATCGGGGCGGGCTTCGCGGATCTTTTCGATGGCTGCGATTGTGCCGGTCATGGCCTGGCAGAAAATGATTGCCTTGCAGTCGGGATCGGAAGCAAGCATCATCGCATTGTTGATCGTGGTCTCAACTTCAGAGATGGCGTCCGGATAGGTCTGAACGATGATCTTGTCCGCGCCGTACTTTTCCTGGATCTGGGTCGCCAGACGGAACTGCTCTTCGCTGGACGTGACCGTGGTCGTCATGATGCCGATCTTCGCGCTGGAGTCCGCAAAGGTCTCCGCAAGCGTTTCGGCAGGCTGCTCGGTTTCAGCAGCTTCTTCGGTTGTTTCTTCCGCAGCGGGTGTCTGTTCCGTTGAGGTTTTCTCTTCCTCTGCAGGCTGCTCGGTCGTTTCGCCGCCGATGGAGCAGGCCGCAAGCGCCAGCAACATTGCAAGCGCCAGCAGCAAGCAAACGAGTTTCTTTTTCATATAGTACCTCCAATTTTGATGTGTTTATATATCAATCTTTTGATATATACGGTTGTTTCTGCCGGCTTTACTCCGACAAACTGCTGTTCTGCATTGCAGCCAAGACCTGATCAAACAGATTTTCTTTTCCAAAGCCGCCAGATTTTGAGAGCAGGAAATAATCGTACTGCCGGTATTGCAGCTTAGATAGGACGACGCCCGGCTGTATTTCGCACAATGGACAGATCTGGTCAATTTGAAGCTCCTGTAAAAATGCAAAGAGGCAATCGCCGCCGGTGATCATAATTGTGCCGTTCACGCCACGCTGAAGTAGCGAATGTAAAATGCTTGCCAGCGCCCGTGCGACCGTTTTCCGGTCCCGGTTCATGCGCGTCTCTGCCGGCGGCATTGTCGGCGCATCTTTTGGATTGGTGTCGAGCACGAACACCCGGGACTGCTTTGCCAGTGCGGCCCAAGCGTCGAGCTGACTGTGTCCTGCTGGTGTATCGAGTTGTTCCGGGTGAAATTTAAGTGCTTCCGGAATGTGAATGTAGCTAGATCTGCTTTCCAGCTGTTTCATCTGTGCAAGTGTGATGGGATTCATGCTTCCACAGGCAACTATCAGCCGTCCTTCGAGCACCGGTGCCACCGGCGGTCTGCCGTCCAGTTCCAAGAGTTCCGGCAGCAGCGCTGCAAATCCAGCACACCCGGCATAAATATGGCAGGTTCCATCCCGTTTGAACTCAGCTGCGATGCGTGTGACATCTGCACGGGTTTCTGCGTCGTAAACGTAAATGCACGGCCCATCACAAAACTGCTGTGGCATATGCTTTCCAACATTTCGCACTGCGCAGGTACACTGTTCAGCTAGAATCTCCCGAATTTTGGAATAGCGGACCGGTTCAAACGGATCTTTTCCAAAGACGCTCTGCGCAACCGGCACGCCGTCGATGAGCTGCACGCCATCTTTCGTCGTCCGTCCCATTTCCGGAAACGCCGGAATCAAGTGCAGCCGCGTCTGCCCCGTGCCATCCAACACCCCCTGCAGCTCCGCGCCGAGGTTGCCGCGCAGCGCAGAGTCCGTTTTCTTATAAATATCCGTAAAGCCATGGGCGATGGCCGCCCGAATGGTCTGTTCCACAATCTGCCGCGCCTTCTCCGGCAGCAGATGGCGCGTCTCCACGTCCACCACCAGGACCGTATCTTCCTCATGGTCTGCCGCGCAATATGCCGGGTTCGTCGTAACAACCGTCGGGATTCCAGCTGCTGCAAATTGCGCGCCGGTATCCAGTCCACCTGTGAAGTCGTCCGCTAGAACAAGCAGTTTTCTCATGGTTCGCTCCAAATCTCAATCGTGCGCTATGTGTATCATTTTAAAACACTCGCCTGTTGTTCTTAATCCTTATTTTTATTATATTCAGATTTCACAAAGCTACAAGTCGATTTATGAAATTTTTTGTTTCAATTTGAAACATTTTCTTGCTTCTCCCAAGAATTATGATATAATATGTAAAAAGGGAAAACAACTTGGAGGTCAGCGGCATGGGCAGTCGAATGAAGGTATTGGGCGTCGCGCCCTATGAAGGCATGCAGTCTTTGATGTACAAGGTAGCCGAGGAATTTCCGGACATCGAGCTGAGCGTATTTCTCGGCGACCTGGCCGCCGGCGTCGCGGTGGTGCAGGAGCGGATGCAGGAAAACTATGACATCGTCATCTCCCGCGGCGGCACGGCTGGTCTTCTGCGCCAGCAGATTTCCATTCCGGTGGTAGAGATTTCCTTTACCGTCTACGACATTCTTCCGGTGCTGCGACTGGCCGATGTTTTCCATGGGCAGATTGCGGTCGTCGGCTTCCCCAGCGTCACCGACGCGGCCGGTACGCTGCAAAGCATTGTCTCGCGTAGCTTCGATATTTTCCCCATCACCGGCAGCGAACAGACGCAGTCCGTTCTGGAAACCGTCCGCGCACAGCAGTACGGCGTTATTTTGTGCGACACCATCTCCTACACCGTGGCCCAGCGCATGGGTCTGAACGCCATTCTCATCACCTCCGGCCGCGAGAGCATCCGCATGGCGTTTGAGAACGCCGCCAATATGTTCCATGCGCAGGAACGTCTGCGTGAAGAAAACCGATTTTACCGCCTGCTCCTTTCCCAGCAGCCCTCGGAAATTGCCGTTTTTGGCCCAGATAAAACGCTTCGCTACTCCTCGGCCGGCATCTCCCCGGACAGCGGCGTCATGGAGCTTTTGCAGCGGGAGCTGGATGACGACAATTCACAGCCACGTTATTTGGTGAAAACGAGAAACGCCATGCAGTATAATATCAAGTGCGTCGAGCTTGGTCTGCCGCCCGATGCTCTCACCGCCTTCTTCTTTACCCAGGAGCAGGCACGCAGCGCCAGGGGAGAAATCGCCATTCGATATTACAACGCTCGGGAGGCGGAAGACGCATTTTACGCGAGCTTTCAGGGCGCGTGTGCGCTTACCGGAAATCTACAAAGTGAAATTCAGCGCGTCAACCAGACCAGAAGCCATCTGATGCTGCTTAGCGAGCGCGGCTGCGGCAGCGAGGATCTGGCCAAATACATCTATTTTACAAGCGAACGGCGTAAACGCCCACTAGCTCTGATCGACTGCGGAAAAATCAACGCCAAGGGATGGAACTATTTAGTAAGCAACCTCAATTCCCCTCTCTACGCGCTGCAAAACACCATCGTGTTCTACCGCGCCGACACACTAAAGTCCACACAGCAGCAGGAGCTACAAAGCGCACTTTCTGATCTGCAGCTCTGCGCACGCTGCCGGATTGTGTTCACCTGCGAAACAGCGCAGGATGGTAGCTGTCCTCCTGCCTGCCAAGATTTAATTGAGCGGTGCAGCTGCGCCATCGTCCGCATTCCACCGCTGCGTGAATGCAGGCAGCGGATCGCGCAATTCGTCAATCTCTATCTGAGCCGTCTCAAGCTCAACACCGGTAGCGATGTCTGCGAAATTGAGCCGGAAGCACTGGCGTGCCTGCAAGAGTTCTCCTGGCCCGGAAACTATGCACAGCTCAAACGCATCATTACGCAAGCCGCCACGCTCACCAGCGGCACTGTCCTGCGTAAAGCTGCCGTCGTGTCCGTTCTGAGCACCGAATACCGCTGCGGTATGGATTCCGCACGCCCGGACGAGACACCGCTCAATCTGAACCAGCCGCTCAACACCATCAAAAAAGATATTGTGCAGCTTATTTTGAACCAAGAACACGGCAATCAGAGCGCGGCTGCCGCTAGGCTCGGCATCAGCCGCGCCACGCTTTGGCGGCTGACAAAAGAGGCATAAAACTTCATGCAGCATCACATTCTTGCACCACGATGAATGAAAACGGAGTGCAATGACCTGCTGCGTATGGTAAAATTAATATGCACGGCACAAAATCGGCTTTTTTGGCGCTACGAGCGCGCGCATAAAACTGGTTTTGCTCTCCTGTTGAACCATAAATTGTCCCAGCTGAACGGCATTAAGGACGTATAGCAAAATAATTGCTGTTAGGAGAGCACGCCGTGACAACTTTTATAAGAAGCGTAGGGTTATGGAAGTTGTCTATCGGTGTTGTTGTGGGATTGATGTGCATAAGAAAGTTATCGTACCCCCTCAGCAGATGTCACCACAAAAGTCCTTGATACATTAGCACCGAAATTTGGCGTTTTTGAGAGCATCCGAAGCCGGATGCTCTCAAAAAAGGCTACCCGCAGAGCTGTCGTACAATAACTATACGAGTCAGCTTCTGTACCTTGAAAAGTTCATATTTTACTTTGTATGAGGAGGATTCCACTAGGGCTGTGTCCGAGGATCGCGCAGTTTTTCGTTCCGCACATCTTGTATCACCTCGCATGTAGTCTAATGGCTTATATTTTGCATTCTAACAGTCGCTATTTTCTGCGTCAAGAAAAATGTAAGCTTATAGGGAACGAATTTGCCTCAATCAGCATACAGGTGGGGAGAATCAGATGGATAAAAAGTTGCTGGGGAAACGAATCAACACCGCGCGAAAGGATAGGGGCTGGACAAGTGAACGCCTGTCCGAAGCCTGCAACATCAATGCGACATATCTCAGGCAAATAGAGTCTGGCGCAAAAACACCCAGCCTGCAGGTTTTCGTAACGCTTTGCAGCACGTTGAATGTTTCCCCAACATATTTGCTTGCGGACAACCTGAACCTGACAGAATCGCAGGATTTGGATTCCCTGCTTGCTCTTTGCCGCTCGGCCACGCCAAAACAGATTAACATGATCGTCGCAATGGTCCGCAGTGCGCTTGAATCGGTCGAATAGTTTTTTCAAGCCCCTTGCTGTTTGGCTTTAAGCTGCCATATCATGCGCCACCAACGCCGCGTAATAGCTGTTCATCGTGCTTGGCGCGTTAAACAGCATTGCCAGCAGATATTGCCGGATGTTGCGAATCCGCGTTGTATTCTGCTTCAGGCAGTCCGTGACGAAACGAATATGTTCGCTGTTCAGCTTCAGCAGCTTTGACCGCACGACCTCGGCTGGATAATCGTTGCCTGCAACGCGGATTCGGCTGCGGGTGCTGCAAACTGTCTCCTGCACCAGTTGGGCGATCTCGTCAAGCTGCTCCCGGTCAACGTGAGGATCACTTGCCAGAACGTCGTAGTCAATATTCTCCAAGATCAAGTCCCGGTAGCGTTCAAACGATTCCTTCGCTTCCGTTCGCTTCTGCACGGGAGTCTCCGGGAAACCGGAAGGGAAAGGAATCGAATCGGTAATTGATTGATCTGTATTTTGTTTTTCTTTATTTCTTCCTTTAGTAATTAATTGCATTGGATTTTCCAACGTAGGTTTATCCAACATAGGCTTTTCCAATGTTGGGTTATCCAACGCAGGCTTTTCCTGCGTAGGTTCTTCCGGCGTTGGCTCCGCGTGCGGCTGCTCGTAGATCGTGTAGACGGTTCCGCGCAGGCAGCCGCGCTCATCGCGTTCGCGGCTGCGCTTGATGTAACCGGCACGTTCCAGCTCGCGCACAGCTTCGCGGATGGCGTCGATGCTCTCTTTGTTGATCTGTGCAAGCCCCTGCAGCGTGTAATCCCAATCGTCCGGCAGCGACAGCATCTGCGAGAGCAGACCCTTTGCCTTGAGAGACAGCGTATGGTTGCGGAGATGGTGGTTGGACATAACCGTGTAACCTTTGTTTTTCTCGACACGGAATACAGACATTTTTGTGACCTCCTTCGTCTCAGGTTTCAAATTTAAGAAAAGAAAAAAGCGGCGTTTCAACCCTCTTTTCAGGAGAGAGCGAAACGCCGCTTCATTTTGTATCTTGGTTTGTATTTCAATATTTCGTCAGATTGCGAATAGACCGGTACAGTATCTTGTGGTATGATGCCAGCGTTTGTTGTTTGAGCTTTGCAGAGGAGGGCAATCACCATGCAGTACACCGATAACGAGGCCGCATTGATCGGCGGCCTGATTTCAAACTATTTCTTCCAGCCATCCGTGGATGCAAAGCTCCGCGAATCTGCTCATGGTCGGTAAGGAAGCAGAAACAGATTGAAAGACAGACTACCCCACGATTCCAATAATTCATCAAGATATAGAAAGAGCCGGAAGCAAATTTCTGCTTCCGGCTCGTGTTTTATCTGTGTTATGCGGCTTTCTCTACAATCACATCCTCCATTGAAACGTTCAGATACCGGCTAAGTGCGTATAAATTGTCCACGCTTGGCATATTACTTCCACGCAGCCAACGATATACTGCCTGCGGTGAGGCAAGTCCCATCGCTTCCTGAACGTCTTGAACTGTGACTTCCCGAGTGTTCATCAGCTCTTTGATATGCGCGCCTGTGGCGCGCATATCAATAACAGGATATTTGAAGCTCATGCGGCAAAGTGCATCTTCTGGTGCGTCTTGATGACCAGCATACTCTTGCGCGGCTCCGGTGGCGTGACCATTGCGATGTGGAGCGCCTCCTTACTTCCAACAAGGATGACCTGCTTTTTTGCACGAGAGATTGCTGTGTAGAAAAGATTGCGCCGAAGCATTTTTTGACAGTCTGTGCTGGCAGGCATAATGACCGTATCATACTGGCTGCCCTGACTTTTGTGCACGGTCAACGCATAAGCCAGCGCGAGTGTGCTCCCAATTTTGGCACTGAAGAACTTAGGCTGGCGGTTCGCGGAGAGCGGAATGTGAATAAACGCGCTGCCGCCCTCCATCGGCTCAACATGCGCCGTGCCAATGTCGCCGTTGAAGCAGCGCGTTCTTCACGATTGTTCTTGAGAATCATGGTTCGGTCATTCTCCCGGACGGTGATATGGCCGAAGCGCGGAGCGGCATCATGAATGAAGGGTGATGTCGCTCGAAATTATACGCAATGAAATAAGCGCGGTTCAGCAGGAATTGCTATTGAAGTTGGAAATAAAATCAATCGCCATGCTAGAATATGCACCAAAACAAGATTCCGAGGCCTGCTGAAAACAGGATCATCAGAATTGGCGATGGAGCTGTTTTTCTGATTATTTTACAAATCAGATGTGTTGCTCCGAGCATGGCAAATACTGCGATAGAGCGCAAATCGGGCGCAAATCCGGCCTGTAAATCTGTGAGGCCAAACAGCGTAGACAGCGCCATGCTGAGCGCGGTCGCAAGGATCATCGCTACAACGCACGGACGAACTCCCGATAAAAAGGCGTTGACGGGTGCATATTTCATCAGATTCTTTAGTGCGGATGCAATTAAGAGAATAATCAAAAATGACGGCAACACCACGCCCAGCGTTGCAACAAATGAACCGAGGATTCCGCCCTGTGTTGAGCCGATAAAGGTTGCCATATTCACGGCAAGGGGTCCCGGTGTGGATTCAGATACGGCAATAAAATTCAGAAACTCGTTCTCTGTCAGCCAGCCGTTGGAAAGCACCCTTTCGCGTACCAGCGAAACCATTCCATAGCCGCCGCCGAAAGACAAGGCACCGATCATCAAAAAGTTCAGAAAGAGACGCAGATATATCATGACGTTTTCCCATCTCCTTTCCGGATTTTTCGCAGAAAGAAAACAACAAGCCCGACCGCGCCGCAGATCAGGATGTAAAACACAGAGGAAAACGAAACTGCTGTGATCGAGCAGCAGAGCATGGAAGCCATGACCAACGTGAGAAGCGTCAAGTTTAGTGTGTTTTTGTCAATACTTTTAAGCATTTTCAGCCCTGCGGTAAGGATCAGATAGATCACACATACCTGAATCCCGCGGAATGCGCAGGAAACCCAGCGCAAACTGAGAAACTGATCAAAGAACAGCGAGATACCATAAATTACAAAGAAAGATGGAATGCAGACAGCAAGTGTGGACATGGTTGCACCCGCAAATCCTGCAATTTTGTAACCAATGTAAGTCGCACTGTTGA
>OJOP01000681.1_pt1 | contig 20399 bp, 18 predicted proteins | sample 1598161 | NCBI WGS metagenome assembly OJOP01 (sample SAMN01915206, study PRJEB22387) | human gut metagenome | isolation source: stool | host: Homo sapiens | place: USA | reverse complement strand
CTACGCCCCTGCGACCCCATTTTCAGAAAATACAAAGGTTTATCGACAGACTGAAGCAAGATGTAATCTTGCATAATTTTCCCTTACCTCTTTTGTAACAAATAACAATTATTTAAAACCCTCCTGTCATTCGCTTGACAAAGAGGGTTTTTTCGTATATAATTATTTTAGCCGTTTAAAGTGACGTAACTTGAAAGCGATAACACTTTAAACGGTCATAATTATTTCTTTTATAAGGGGACAGAAAATGATATTAGCAATACTCATCCTGTACATTCTGTCGGTAGTCGGCATAGGCATATACTGCCGTAAAAAGACTTCCACAGTTAATGACTTCGTACTCGGCGGCAGAAGCGTCGGACCGTGGTTCACGGCTTTTGCATACGGTACATCTTATTTTTCTGCCGTAATTTTTGTCGGCTATGCAGGCAAATTCGGCTGGAACTTCGGACTTGCTTCAACCTGGATAGGCATAGGAAACGCAATACTCGGTTCGCTTCTGCCGTGGCTCATCTTAGGCAGACGGACAAGAGTAATGTCAAAGCATCTTGAATCAGCCACAATGCCCGAATTTTTCGGCAGACGCTTCAACAGCAAGGCTATGAAGATAATCTCGGCGATAATCGTGTTCGTATTCCTTATCCCGTACACAGCGAGCGTTTATAACGGCCTGTCAAGACTGTTCGGAATGGCGTTCAATATTGATTATTCGTTCTGCGTTGTCGGTATGGCGGTAATTACCGCAGTATACGTTATTGTCGGCGGCTATAAGGCAACGGCGCTCAATGACTTCGTGCAGGGAATTATAATGCTTGTCGGCATAGTTGCGGTAATTGCGGCTACACTTGCCTCAAAGGGCGGTTTCAGCGAGGCTTTGAATCAGCTGTCGCATATCAGCATGGAGGGTACGGCTTCTCCCGGTCTCAACGGCGGATTTGTTTCGTTCTTCGGACCCGATCCGATAAACCTGCTCGGCGTAATTATACTCACATCGCTCGGAACGTGGGGACTTCCTCAGATGGTACATAAGTTCTATACGATAAAGGACGAGCGTTCTATCAGAACAGGCACTATAGTATCAACTGTCTTTGCACTTGTAGTTGCAGGCGGAAGCTACTTCCTCGGCGGCTTCGGCAGAATATTCGTATCTGATGAGGAGCTTACGCAGATAGGCTCTGACGGAATTATCCCGAAGATGCTCGAATCGCTCCCCGAAATACTTATCGGTATTGTCGTTATCCTCGTTCTTTCCGCATCAATGTCAACGCTGTCATCGCTTGTGCTTACATCAAGCTCAACGCTGACGCTAGACCTTATAAATCCGCTTTGCAAGAACAAGCTCGACGAAAAGAAGTCGCTTATAGTAATGCGTGCCTTCATAGCAATCTTCCTTGCAATATCGGTAATAATCGCCCTCAACAAGAACGCTCTTATCTCCGACCTTATGGGCTATTCGTGGGGTGCGCTTGCAGGTGCGTTCTTAGCACCGTTTATGTACGGACTTTTCTGGAAGGGCGTTACCAAGATAAGCGTTTACGTCAGCTTCGGCGTAGGCGTTATCGGCACTGTATTGCATATGATAATCAAGCCCGCAGGTACTATACTCGGCTTCAACGTTGCATCTCCCGTAAACTTCGGTATGTTCCTTATGGTCGCAGGACTTATAATCGTACCGCTTGTGAGCCTTGTCACACCTAAGATGAAAAAGCTTGAGCTTGATGAGATATTCGCCTGCTACAAGCAGAAGGCTGAGGTAGAGGTAACAGATGCCATACCCGATGCCGAAAAGCTGAAATAAACAGATAAATTTATCCGCACTGCCACAGATGCTGCACGGCAGTGCGGATATTTTTTTATCTTCCTTTTCAAAGCAAAAGCGGAACCACACGGCTCCGCTTCATACTTTTATTGATTACTTATTTGCTTTTCTTCGCCTGCGACTCAGGGGCTGAACCACAGCTGTGGCACTCGGCACAGTGACCACTGCATCCGACGCAACCGCCGCACGAGAACTTGCCCTTTTTCTTGTCGCTTACCAGCTTGTGAATGATCAGTATGATCACCGCAAGTAAAATTACCGCTACGATTATTGAACCTACAACAGGATCCATAAAGATCACTCCTTTTTATTTCTGAAATAAGACCTTACTTTGTAACCTTGACCTTAACGCCGAGCTTCTTGCTTTCCTTGTAAGGACGAACGAGAAGGTAGATAAGAGCGGCAAGGAGAAGGAATGCAACTATAAGACCGATTATGTCACCTGCACCTGCAAGTGCGCCTGTGAACAGCTTGCCGAAATAGTTTATCATAAGAGCGATTACATAAGCAAAACCGCACTCATAACCGATTGCAAACCAGAACCACTTAGCGTTGTTCATTTCACGCTTGATAGCACCCATTGCGGCAAAGCAGGGAGCGCACAGAAGGTTGAATACGAGGAACGACATACCCGTTACAGCTGTGAAGCTGCTTGCAAGCGTCTGCCATACAGTAGCGTCGCCGCTTCCGTAAAGGATACCCATTGTCGCAACGATATTTTCCTTTGCAACAAGACCTGTAACAGCCGCAACAGTCGCCTGCCAGTCGCCCCAGCCTAGAGGTGCGAATATCCAGCAGATAGCCTTACCGATATTAGCTAAGATACTGCAATCCATCTGCTCTTCAGAGAGCATTGTAAATGCACCGTCTACCCAGCCGAAGAATGATGTGAACCAAACAAAGATAGTTGAAAGGAGGATGATAGTACCTGCCTTCTTGATGAATGACCAGCCACGCTCCCACATTGAACGCAGTACGTTTCCAACTGTAGGAATGTGGTATGCGGGAAGCTCCATTACGAACGGAGCGGGATCTCCTGCGAACATCTTTGTCTTCTTAAGAATGATACCCGAAACGATGATAGCCGCCATACCTAAGAAGTATGCGCCCGTTGCAATCCACGGAGAACCGCCGAAGATAGCGCCTGCTATCATTGCTATGAACGGCTGCTTAGCGCCGCAGGGGATAAATGTTGTTGTCATGATCGTCATACGGCGGTCACGCTCGTTTTCAATTGTTCTTGATGCCATGATACCGGGGATACCGCAGCCTGTGCCGACAAGTATCGGTATGAACGATTTACCTGAAAGACCGAACTTTCTGAAGATACGGTCAAGCACGAATGCGATACGAGCCATATAACCGCAAGCCTCAAGAATAGCAAGCAGAATGAACAGTACGAGCATCTGCGGAACGAAGCCGAGTACAGCGCCTACACCGGCAACAATACCGTCAAGGATAAGACCCTTTAACCAGTCTACGCAGTTAACAGCGTCAAGACCCTGCTCGATAAGTACGGGGATACCGGGTACCCATACGCCGTAGCTTGCGGGATCGGGTTCTTCAAATGCGCTTTCGCCGCCTTCTTCAAAGTACTTAACAGCGTCAAGATATGTGATGCCGAGTGTCGTGTCTTCATCTGCGTTTGCAGGGATCTCCTTGTAGTAAACTGTAAGCTGGCTTACTTCAAGTGTTTCTTCGTCCTCTACATCTATCTGCACTGAAGGATTCTCGCCTTCGGGCTTGTATGACTTGAGCGTTTCAAGAGCAGTACCTGCCTCAAAATCCTCACTGTCAGGCTCTATTGTAACGAAACCGTTAACAGCCTCCAAAGCGTCAGAGTAAGCACCCGATGCGTCCTCATAATCTGCCGAGCCTATTCCGAACAAGTGCCAGCCGTCACCGAACAGTCCGTCATTAGCCCAGTCTGTTGCGGCTGTACCTACCGTTACCATTGAAATATAGTAAACGAGGAACATTATTACAGCGAATATCGGAAGAGCGGCAAATCGGTTTGTAACGACCTTATCAATCTTATCCGAGGTTGTCAGCTGACCAGCCGATTTCTTCTTGTAACAGCCCTTGATAAGCTCAGCTATGTAAACGTATCTTTCGTTTGTTATAATGCTTTCTGCGTCATCGTCAAGCTCTTTTTCAACGTTCTTGATGTCCTCGTCAATGTGAGCCATTACAGCACTGTCAAGATTCAGCTTTTCGATAACCTTGTCGTCACGCTCGAACAGCTTTATAGCGTACCATCTCTGCTGTTCTTCGGGCATATTGTGTACTGCGGCTTCCTCTATGTGAGCTATCGTATGCTCAACAGGACCTGAGAATGTGTGCATAGGAACTGTCTTGCCGTTCTTAGCCGCTTCAACCGCAGCGTCTGCGGCTTCCTTTATTCCCGTACCCTTAAGAGCCGAGATTTCGACAACTTTACATCCAAGCTCCCTTGAAAGCTCCTCAATGTTTATCTTGTCGCCGTTCTTCTTTACTATATCCATCATATTGATGGCGATTACAACAGGAATGCCAAGCTCTGTGAGCTGTGTTGTAAGGTAAAGGTTTCTTTCAAGGTTCGTACCGTCAATGATATTGAGTATAGCGTCGGGACGCTCCTCGATAAGATAGTTTCTTGCAACTACTTCTTCAAGTGTGTAGGGTGACAGCGAATAGATACCGGGTAAGTCGGTAATTACTACTCCGTCGCTCTTTTTGAGCTTACCCTCCTTCTTTTCAACGGTAACGCCGGGCCAGTTACCGACAAACTGGTTTGAGCCCGTCAGAGCGTTGAACAATGTGGTTTTGCCGCAGTTAGGGTTACCTGCGAGCGCAATTTTTAAACTCATCGGGAAAATTCCTCTCTTTCCGTAAAAGGCTGTTCAGACCTTTTCGTTTACTTGCTTAAATCAGATAAGGTTTATTCAACCTCTACCATTTCGGCATCGGCTTTTCTGAGCGAAAGCTCATAGCCTCTTACCGTTACTTCAACAGGGTCGCCTAATGGCGCTACCTTGCGGACGTATACCTCTACGCCCTTTGTAAGCCCCATATCCATAATTCTGCGCTTGATAGCGCCCTCGCCGTGCAGCTTGACAACCTTGACGGTTTCTCCGACAGTTGCCTGTTTTAATGTCTTCATCGGTTATCCTCCTCTATAATAAGAATCATATCATGATCCTTTGTGCCATTTCCTTGCTTATCGCAACTCTTGCCTCTTTGACATTCACGATAAGGTTACCGTTTACAGTTGTAACGACTTTTACGTTGCCACCGACTACAAATCCTAAGTTTTCAAGATGCTTCTTGACCTCAGGACTTCCGCCGATTTTCCTTATGATATTTTCGTCACCCTCAGATGCGAGTATGAGCGGCATCATAGAACGTCATCCTTTCTTTTGTTCCGACTGTCTGCTTATAGTCTTGGCTAACCTTATTAGTTAATGCTAATTAAATTAGAACAAGCTAACTTGATTGCCAAATAAAAGGTTAGCACCTGCTAACAAAAAATATTGTACTCACAGCAGAGCGGTTTGTCAAGCAAAAATCAAACCGACTAACGCAAATACAAAAAGTTTGTTTATTCTAACTCAAATCGTTAGTATGTTCTAACTGCTCGTTTGTGAAAATTTCCGAATGCCCGATTTACAGGTGCTGTAATTTTATCCGCAATTTTGTTATTTTCGTTTTTCAACGCATCGGATATAAGCAACAGCACAGAATGCTCTGCTATAATACGCAATGTAGATTTGTAATCAAAATTTAATCTGTTTTTAGTTTATTAGCCTAAAAATTAAGTAAAAAAATTTAACAAAAACTCTTGCATTTGAAGAATGGCTATGATATACTTAATACAAAGAGCGATTTACGCTTCTTAACGGAAATATGACTTATCAAGGAGAATCAAGTATGAACGTAAAAGTTATCAACGGTACATCATTACCGAACATTCCCTGGCAGGACAGACCCGCAGGCTGTAAGGACGTTATCTGGCGTGCAGACAACAACCCCATAATCCCCCGTGACCTTCTTCCTACCAGCAACTCTATCTTCAACAGCGCAGTTGTTCCTTTCGAGAGCGAAAAGGGCAAGTTCGCAGGTGTTTTCCGTGTTGACGACAAGGAAAGAAATATGGCTATTCACGCAGGCTTCTCTGAGGACGGCGTACACTGGAACCTCAACGAAGAAAAGGTTGAATGGATAAACGACGACCCCGAAACTGCAGAAGCTAACCCCTGGCAGTACGGTTACGACCCCAGATGCGTATGGATCGAGGACAGATTCTGGATTACATGGTGCAACGCATACGGCTGGAAGCCTACAATCGGTGTGGGCTGGACAAAGGACTTCAAGGAGTTCCACCAGTGCGAAAACGCATTCCTTCCCTTTAACAGAAACGGTGTTCTGTTCCCCCGTAAGATAAACGGCAAGTACGTTATGTTCAGCCGTCCTTCAGACAGCGGTCACACACCCTTCGGTGATATGTACCTTTCACAGTCGCCCGATATGAAGTACTGGGGCGAACACAGACACGTTATGGCTCCTATGAAGGGCTGGGAATCACTCAAGATCGGTGCAGGTCCTATCCCGATAGAGACAAGCGAAGGCTGGCTGGTATTCTACCACGGCGTTCTCCAGAGCTGCAACGGCTATGTATACAGCTTCTCAGCTGCTATCCTCGACATCGACAAGCCCTGGAAGGTTAAGTATCGTTGCGCTGAGTACCTTCTCAACCCCAGAGAGTATTATGAGTGCGTAGGCGACGTTCAGAACGTTACATTCCCCTGCGCAGCACTTTGCGACGCTGATACAGGCAGAATCGCCATCTACTACGGTTGTGCAGATACCTGCGTAAGCATGGCATTCACAACTGTTGACGAAGTTGTAGACTACGTTAAGAAGCACAGCAGTGTCTGATTGACAGACAAAGCATAAAACTATCCCCTCCGCAAAAGCGGAGGGGATTTTTGCGTTATATACGGCTTAAATCCTGCGGATTATATACCCATTATCTCTTTTTCTTCGGCGGTGAGCTTTGAAGCGTATACCTGATACCCTTCTTCTCCGTAACTGTTCAGAACTATATCCATAACCTCACGGAAAATGTACCGCCTTGCTTTTTCTGAATTTAAAAACAGCTTTTTGTCAAGCGTTTCGCCGCCAACCGTGTGACAGCATACATAAAATATAAATTCACGTTTCGCCGTTATCGTGAAATGTTCGCAGTAGCAATTACCCGTGAACGAATAAACCGGCGGAATATCAAGCTCCCGAAAACGTTCTTCGAGAGCCTTTAATTTTTTCGGCACACTTTTATGCTTGGCAGGCTTATCTGTACCGTAAATTTCACGGCACATACTTCTGTCTGAAATATGATTTTTGTAAAGCTGAATGATGACACAGACAAGCGCCATAACCGCTATGACCGAGCCTATTATAAGCAGTACAGCGCCTATCGGTGAATCGGTTATCCTTGAGCCGTTCATATTATACCTCCATGATTGTTAATGCGTGTTTGCGTTTGTTGTATCTGTTGTGCTTGCTGTATTCGTGCCGTTATGTACGGGAACAGTGTAATCCTGCGGCTGAATAGGTGCGCCGCAGTGAGGGCAGGCGTTGCAGCTGCCTACGGTATAGACACCTCCGCAGTATTCGCAGGAGGCCTGTTTCATTACGACAGATTGCGGCTGCGGTGCAGTCTGCTGAGGAGGAGCGTAGTTGTCGTCAAGCGGCACTTCCTTTGCTCCCTTATATTTCTTTGCGTCAGGTCGGAAGAATACCATAAAGAATGCGTGTATGCAGACGAACAGGAGCATAAACAGTCCTATTCCGAAGGTTTCGCCATCAAATCTGAACTTCATTACAGTAGGAGTAAGTGCGTTAAAGCTGTCGGTGATAGCGTCATTTACCTTTGTTCCCTCGACAAGCAGCCTCTTGTGCAGATCGTTTGTAAAATCGTATGCTACGGATGAAGTAATGATACTGTCGGTATCATCGCCCTGCATACCCTCCCAGTACCAGTTGTTGAATTCGTCGTCGGGATCTTTCGGCTGAGAATACACTATCAGCCAGTGCTTTTCGTCATAGAACCGGTTTACATAAAGCTCATAAGCGTACTTCTCAAGGTTGGTATAGTTATCCTCCCAGTCGGAGTTGTACACAGTCATTACCGCAGGAGAAATACCCGTTGTGTTGAAGAAATCCTCAAGTGCGTCACTGAGCTTCGTTGTATCTCCGAGTACGTTAGCATCGTCCTGTATAACTATCTGCGAGTTATAATCAACCTTCAGCTTTTCTGGTACGCCGAAAGACGTGAATATCATCAAAAATGCCGCCAGAACAAACGGTACATAGAATATGAGCATTAAAAATCTCAGCTTGCTCGGACCTTTTGATAAATCGGTATCCGAGTAGACGTAGTTTGGAACGCCGTTTCTGTAGTAGACGAATCTTCTTGCACCGGGGAAATATGTGCGGCTGGTTCTTATTCTGCTTGAGCCGCCTCCCGATGATGAACGGTGTGACGAGCTGTGCGATGAGGAGTGGTGGCTTCCGCCCCCGTGAGAGCCTCCGCCCGATGAGTGTGGCATAATATACCTTCTTTCGTGTGACTTTTGATATTATTCTACCATAAATTAACCGTCAAATCAAGATATAAAGCTATTCTCAGTGACGGCTGAAAACTGTAAAGCGTTAAAAATCGAATGTAAAGTTGCACGGCAAAAATGTAAAGTCGGTGTATAGTTTGGCTTTGCTATGCGGAATATGAGGCTTTACAAAAACTTTACCGACTTTATACCATTCCTTGCTTTAATGTAAAGCCCGTTGCGACTATAATATGAAATGTAGTCGGGAGGGAAACCGAACGACAGATAAAAAACGTACATAAATATTATGGAGTATCAGGAAAACTCCGAGGGGTATGACCCTTTAGAAAGGAAATAACATGAACAAGAAGTTAATATCACTTATCGCAGGCGCAGCAATAGTTGCTGCAGCAACAGGCTGTTCAGGAACAGCAACAAGCAGCGTAGCAGGCACATCTTCCGCAGCATCATCTACAGCTACAGAGGAACTCAGCGGCACGCTGTCAATGAACGGCTCAACATCAATGGAAAAGGTTATCAAGGCTGTTAACGGCGCATTTATGGAAAAGAACAAGGGCGTAACAGTTAACTTAAACCTCACAGGTTCGGGTACAGGCATCCAGGAAGCTTCCGAAGGCAAGTGCGACATCGGTAACTCGTCAAGAAAACTCAAGGATGAAGAAGCTGAAAAGCTTGACGCTACAGTAGTAGGACTTGACGGTAACGCTCTCGTAGTAAACCCCGCAAACAAGCTTGAAGACATCACACTCCAGGATCTCGCAAAGGTATATTCCGGCGAGATTACAAACTGGAAGGAGCTTGGCGGAGATGACAAGGCTATCGTAGTTATCGGCCGTGAGGACGGTTCAGGTACAAGAGATGGTTTCGAGTCTATCGTAATGGGCGACAAGGAACCGAAGTACGCGCAGGAGCTTGAATCTACAGGTTCAGTTATCAACGCAGTAGCAACAACAGACGGTGCTATCGGTTACGCTTCACTTGCAAACGTTGACGAAACAGTAAAGGCACTTAAGGTCGGCGGTGTTGAAGCTACAGAAGAAAACATAAAGAGCGGCACTTACGAGGTACAGAGACCCTTCATCTGCGCAACGCTCAAGGGTTCCGACAACAAGCTCGTTAAGGCTTACCTCGACTTCATTCTCTCAGAAGAAGGTCAGGCACTCGTACTTGCACAGGGTGCAGTTCCCGTAAAGTAAAAACAAGTCGATAATTCCTGTACAGTAAGCACTTTTCCGGTAGCAATCCGTTACCGGAATTTGCTGTATAAGTATGTATAGCCCTGAAAGGATGGTTTACTTGGAAAAGACAAGCGGCGCAGCAGTTGCGGTAGGCTCGGTCGGAAAGCAGAGATCTGCTATAAGAAGTAAAAAATCGGGATTCACAAACGTTACAGAGCGTGTAATGAAGTACATATTTACCGTGTGTGGGATCACAGCGGTAGCGTGCGTCCTGATGATAACAATTTATATGATAATATCGGGTGCTCCCGCCATAGGAAAAATCGGATTGACCGATTTTCTGTTCGGTGATACTTGGTACGCAAAAAAAGAACAGTTCGGTATCCTCCCGCTGATTCTCACATCGGTATTCGGTACTCTCGGTGCAATAGTGATCGGTGTTCCGATAGGACTTCTCACAGCGGTGTTCCTATCCGAGCTTGCACCTAAAGCTATGAAGAACGTAGTAAAGCCTGCGGTCGAGCTTCTTGCGGGTATTCCGTCGGTTATATACGGTTTGCTCGGCGCAAATCTTGTAAAGCCGCTTATGTACGCACTGGAGGAGGTCATTTATGCTAATGATCCTACACATCAGTTCACAGGCGGCGCAAACCTCGCAAGTGCCATAATCGTACTTGCCATAATGATACTCCCCACTATCATAAACATTTCGGAGAACGCAATATCCGCCGTTCCTTCCGAATACAGAGAGGCAAGCTACGGACTGGGAGCAACCAAGATACAGACTATCTTCAAGGTAGTTATCCCCGCCGCAAAGTCGGGTATTGCGTCCGGTGTCGTTCTCGGTGTCGGCAGAGCAATAGGTGAGGCTATGGCTATTATCCTTGTTGCAGGCAACAGCGCAAATATGCCGGAGCTGTTCTCATCGGTAAAATTCCTCACAACAGGTATCGTTGCCGAATTCCCGTATTCAAGCGGACTTCACAGAGAGGCGCTCTTTGCGATAGGACTTGTGCTGTTCGTGTTCATTATGATAATAAATCTGATACTCAACGGCATTCTCAAAAAGGGCGGCAAAAAGGAAAAAGCGGCAAAAACCGCAGGAAAGGCGTGATAGATTATGGCAAAAGCAGTTACGAATTCTCTTACTAAAAAGCACAGAAGAGTAAGCGACATAGTGCTGAAGGCTCTGATTTTTCTTTCGTCCGGTATAGTCGTTGCGCTGACGCTCGGTATGATTATATACATAGCCGTAAAAGGCACAGAGGGAATGAGCCTGAACTTCCTTACAACTCCGGCGTTCTCATATCCTTATGAAAACTACGGCGTACTTGGAAATATAATCAATACGCTTTATCTTGTAGTGATTACGCTTATCATCGCAACACCTGTCGGTGTAGGTGCGGCAATATATCTTACCGAATACGCAAAGCAGGGCAGACTTACAAGAATTATAGAATTCACTACCGAAACGCTTGCAGGTATCCCCTCAATTATATACGGACTTTTCGGCAGTGTGTTCTTCTACAATATTTTCAAGGTAAACTACTCACTGCTTACAGGTGCGCTGACGTTGTCAATAATGGTACTGCCCACCATAATCCGTACCACGCAGGAGGCGATAAAGACCGTTCCTATGGGATACAGAGAGGGTGCTGTCGGACTTGGCGCACCCAAGTGGCATACTATAAGGACCGTTGTTCTTCCAAGCTGTATAGACGGTATACTGACCTCGGTAATCCTGTCCATAGGCAGAATAGTAGGCGAGTCTGCGGCGCTTATCTTTACAGCGGGTATTGCCGCTGAGGTAGGTATAAATTCGCTCGGCGATATTTTCGGCAAGGTGATGAATCAGGGCGGCTCGCTCACTGTTCAGCTTTACCAGTATGCACAGCGTGGCGGTGCCGAAATGAAGTACGCATTCTCTACAGCGCTTGTACTGCTTGTAACAGTGCTTATAATCAACATATGCGCAAAGCTGGCCGCTTACAGAATAAGAAAGAAACGCTCGGTATAATGCCGTAAAAAGAAAAGAGGATAAACAATGTCAGATATAATCGTACCTCAGAGCGATGTGAAGCTCTGTACAAGAAATGTAAATCTATATTACGGAGAAAATCACGCTCTCAAGGACATAAACCTTGATATAAAGACAAATAAGATAACCGCCTTCATCGGTCCTTCGGGCTGCGGCAAATCCACATATCTGAAAAGCCTTAACCGTATGAACGATCTGATACCGGATTGTAAGATAACAGGCCGGTTCCTGCTTGACGGCGAGGACATCTACGCTGACGGCGTTGATACAAACGTACTGCGCCGCAGGATAGGAATGGTGTTCCAGAAGCCCAACCCCTTCCCGATGAGCATTTACGATAACATAGCATACGGACCGAGAGTACACGGCATAAAGAGCAAGGCAAAGCTTGACAGGATAGTCGAGGAGAGCCTTATCGGTGCGGCTGTTTTTGACGAGGTAAAGGACAGACTTCATAAATCCGCACTCAGCCTTTCGGGCGGCCAGCAGCAGAGAATCTGTATCGCAAGAGCAATCGCCGTTCAGCCTGAGGTCATCCTTATGGACGAGCCTACATCGGCACTTGACCCTGTATCGACGCTTAAAATCGAGGAGCTTATGAACACGCTCAAGGAAAAGTACACGGTAGCTATTGTAACTCACAATATGCAGCAGGCAACAAGAATTTCGGATTACACGGCTTTCTTCCTTGTAGGAGAAATGGTCGAGTACGCACCGACAGAAGAACTGTTCTCACGTCCCGTTGATAAGCGGACGGAAGATTATATCACAGGACGTTTCGGTTGATTTTATACGTTATGTGTGATATTATATTAGAAAGGGCAAACAGAAATGAGAGAAACATTTGAACATAAGCTCGGCAAGCTGAATAACGACCTTATCCGTATGGGCGGAATGATAGAGGAGGCGATAGCTTCAGCTATCACAGCACTTCGTGACAGCGATGCCGTTCTTGCAAAAAAGGTAGTAGACGGCGACAGAGCGGTAGATGAGGAAGAGAAGAACATCGAGAGCCAGTGCCTGTCCATAATACTTCGTGAACAGCCTGTCGCAAGAGATCTTCGTAAGGTTTCTGCGGCACTCAAAATGGTGACAGATATGGAGCGTATAGCCGACAATGCCGCAGATATTGCGGAGATCAGCCTTACCGCAGACGTATCCGCTATTATGCACATAGTAAAAGAGATTCAGACTATGAGTGAAAAGGTAATAATAATGGTTTCGCACTCTATAGATTCATTCGTAACAACCGACATGGAGCTTGCGAATGAAACGATAAAGGCTGACGATGAGGTTGATGAGCTGTTCGTTTCTATAAGGAACCGCATAGTAGAACTTATAAAGAGCGAGCATTGCAGCGGCGATGTTGCGGTCGATGCCCTTATGATAGTGAAATATCTTGAAAGAATAGCCGACCATGCGGTAAATATCTGCGAGTGGGTCGAGTTCTTCAAGACGGGAGAATACAAGAATACCCGTATTATATAAACTTGGAGGCTGATACAATGGCTGAACGTATCTATATAACTGAGGACGACGACAGTATAAGAGAGCTTGTGACGGTAGCTCTTTCGGCTTATTCATACGAGGTGGAGAGCTTTGTCAGTGCGGAGGATTGCCTTGCCGCAACCGAAAAGCAGGTGCCGGATATATTCCTGTTCGACATAATGCTGCCGGGTATGGACGGTGTGCAGGCAGTGAAGATTCTTCGTGAAAACGAGCAGACAAAGAATACGCCTATACTTATGCTGACAGCAAAATCAGCCGAGATAGACAAGGTGTTCGGGCTTGAAAACGGCGCAGACGATTATCTCACAAAACCCTTCGGAATTATGGAGCTTGCCGCAAGAATAAAGGCGCTTTTAAGGCGTTCCGGCAGAGGCACGTCAGACAGCGCTTCCGATAAGATTACTGCAGGCGGCATAACGGTAAACACATCTCTCAGAGAGGTTAGCCGTGACAGCAGACCGATAGAGCTTACGCTGAAGGAATACGAGCTTCTTTTGTATCTTCTTAAGAACAGGGCAAGAGTTGTCAGCCGTGAGGAGCTTCTCACGAAAGTGTGGGGCATAGATTTTGTCGGTGAAACAAGAACGCTCGATATGCACATAGGAACGCTCAGGAAAAAACTCAGCGATGATGCTGAGAATGCTCATCTTATCAAAACGGTAAGAGGAGTAGGCTACAGATTTATAGGAGAATAACAGGAGGACGTACAGATGAAAAAAGCGCTTATAGTACGTTTCCTTATAGTAATTGCGATAGTTATGTCGGTGTGCGTTGTATCTGCTACCGCACTTCTTTCAAGCACGGAGCAGAACGTCAGAAAAAGCGATATGCTGACCTCTCTCGGACTTATCCGTGTGATATATGAGGACGAAGCTAACCACGACTATGACCTTGCGAACAGATTAAGCTCACTTGTCGGAAACGCCAGAGTGAGCTTTATCAATAAGGACGGAACTGTATTTGTAGATACCTATATCGACGGTGAGCCGGACGATAACCACAGCACCCGTGAGGAGATAAAGCAGGCAGAGCTTACAGGAAGCGGAGTAGCTGTAAGATACTCAAAGACGCTCGGCAAAAATCAGATTTATGCCGCTATGAAGGTTAAGGACGACGATATAATCAGAATAAGCTACAATATAAACAGCTATATGGATTTTGCGTCAATGTTCATAGCGCCTATGCTGATAGCTGCCGCAATAGGCATAATAGCGGGACTTATAGCGGTCAGCAGTGTTGCCCGCCAGATAATGAAGCCGATAAACAGCATATCAAAGGCTATGAGCGGCATGAAATATGTCGGTGACGAAAAAATCTCTGCGGAGCTTGAGGAGATACCCTCGCACAAATACCCCGAACTTGATGAATTTGTCACAATGTTCAATTTTATGCGTAAAAGCATACAGGATAATATGAAGACGCTTGAAGATGAGCGTGAAAAGGAACGCTTCATACTTGAAAGCCTTCAGGACGGTGTAATTCTTTACGATAACGATCTTTCGGTAATTTCGATAAACCGTGCCGGACTTAAGCTGCTCGGTGCTTCTGATGAAAACGGTGCTTCAACCGTACCCGAGCTTGCAAGAAAGCCCGAGATAATCAGCGGAGCGGAAAAAGCGGCAAACGAAGACAGGACGGTAACTATAGAAAGCACCGTTGACGGCAGGATCTTGCTCGTGCAGGTATTCCCCGTATCCAAGAGCGGAATAGACGCAATGCACGGCGGACTTATGGTTATCCGTGACGTTACCGACAAGCGTATGTCCGAACAGCTGAAAGCCGACTTCTTCGCAAATGCCGGACACGAGCTGAAAACGCCTCTCACGGCAATTTCGGGCTTTGCCGAGCTTCTTGAAAACGGGCTTGTGCCTAAGGATAAGAAGGATTATTACATCGGAAAAATTCTTACCGAAGCCAAGAGAATGTCAACAATCATCAGCGACATTCTTGAAATATCCTCCCTTGAAAACAAGACCACAGCCGAGGAAGTGACCGACTGTAAGCTGTCAGAGATATGCACAGCGGTAAAGGAATGTCTGGAGCCTGCGGCTTGCGCAAAGAACGTCACAATAGAACTGTCCGGCGACAGCTTTACCGTCCGTGCCGCATACAAGCACATATACGAGCTTGTCGAAAACATAGTCAGCAACGCCATAAAGTACAACAAGGACGGCGGCAGGGTGGAGATAACGCTCCGCAAAGTCGGTGAGACAGGCTGTATCTATGTAAGGGATAACGGCATAGGTATCCCTAAGGAGTCGCTTAACCGTGTATTTGAGCGTTTTTACAGAGTGGATAAGGGCAGAAGCACCAAAGAGGGCAGTACCGGTCTGGGCCTTTCCATAGTAAAGCATATCGTCAACTGCTACGGCGGCACGGTGACGCTTGACAGCGAGCTTGGCAAGGGAACGCTTGTCTGCGTAAGACTGCCTGTTGCAAAGAATATTTCGGAGTAACGGCATATTTGATTTTTCGCTTGACACAGCGTTGCATTTATGATACACTAAACATATAATGAAGCATAAGTGCAAAGACCGTGTATGGCAAGAGTAACCGGGAAAAAGTTTCACAGAGAGCCGTGTAAGGTGAAAGACGGCAGACTGATTTGCGGTGAAGTGCGGCTGTACGGATTTTTTATCCGGGTCGGCAGAGGGAACGTTCAGACTTATCAGTATCTCTGCCCGTGTAGTCTGCGTTAAAGACATAGAGGGAGTGTAAGCTCCGAAGCGAAGTGGAACCGTGATAGAAATATCGCCTTCGTCTGTTATGCAGACGAGGGCGTTTTTATTTTCGGAGAAGGGTAGGAAACATATGTTCGATAAAATTAAAGCGGATATAAAATCGGTCAGAGAACGAGATCCTGCCGTAAAGAGCGATCTTGAGGTGTTTTTCCTGTATCCCAGCTTCAAGGCTGTAAGGGCATACCGCAGGGCGCATAAATGGTACCTTAAAAAGCATTATTTCATTGCAAGGTGGATATCACAGCGTGCTTTGCGGAAAACGGGTATAGAGATACACCCCGGCGCAACGATAGGAAAGGGCTTGTTCATCGACCACGGAAGCGGCGTTGTAATAGGCGAAACTACCGAGATAGGCGACTACTGCACGCTTTATCAGAACGTAACGCTCGGCGGTACGGGTAAAGATACCGGTAAACGTCACCCGACGCTCGGCAACAATGTAATGGTAGGCTCGGGAGCAAGGGTTCTCGGTCCTTTCAAGGTGGGCGATAACGCAAAGATAGCCGCAAATGCCGTTGTGCTGTCGGAGGTACCGCCTAACTCAACTGCGGTCGGCGTTCCTGCAAGGATAGTACGCCGTGACGGTCAGAGGGTAAATGCCTGTGACCTTGACCAGATACACATTCCCGACCCTGTGGCACAGCAGATATGTGCCTTGCAGAGCAGGCTTGAAACAATGCAGAGCGAGATAGACCTGCTCAGAGAAGAACTTAAAGAAAACAATATTAAATAAAAGCGAGGATAAGAAAATGCAGTTATATAATTCACTGTCACACAAAAAGGAAGAATTCGTGCCGAATGTCGAGGGTAAGGTAAATATGTACACCTGCGGACCTACTGTGTACCACTTTGCACACATAGGAAATCTGCGCAGCTACATTATGGAGGATGTGCTTGAAAAGTACCTGCGCTATGTCGGTTATGATGTAAAGCGTGTAATGAACATTACCGATGTAGGACATCTGACAAGTGACGGAGATACAGGCGATGACAAGATGCTGAAGGGCGCAAAGCGTGAGCATAAGACAGTTATGGAGATAGCAAAGTATTACACAGACGCTTTCTTCGAGGACTGCACTAAGCTGAACATCAAGCGTCCCGACGTTGTAGAGCCTGCAACGCACTGTATCGCAGATTTCATCAAGGTAATTTCTTCCCTTATCGAAAAGGGCTACGCTTATGAAGCAGGCGGAAATATCTATTTTGATACCTCCAAACTCGAAAAGTATTATGTTTTCAACGATTTCAAGGAGGAAGACCTTGCGGTTGGTGTCCGTGAAGGCGTTGAGGAGGACGGCAACAAGAGAAACAAGGCTGACTTCGTTCTGTGGTTCACAAAGTCAAAGTTTGACGATCAGGAACTCAAGTGGGACAGCCCGTGGGGAGTAGGATACCCCGGCTGGCATATCGAGTGCAGCTGCATAAGTATGAAGCATCTCGGTGAATATCTGGACATTCACTGCGGCGGCATCGACAACGCATTCCCCCACCACACAAATGAGATAGCACAGAGTGAGGCTTATCTCGGTCATAAGTGGTGCAACTACTGGTTCCACGTTCACCATCTCAATACAAACAGCGGCAAGATGAGCAAGTCGAAGGGCGAATTCCTTACGGTATCCCTGCTTGAAAGCAAGGGCTACGACCCCGTGATATACCGTTTCTTCTGCCTGCTGTCACACTACAGAAAGTCGCTCGTATTCACTTACGAGAATCTTGATAATGCAAAGGGCGCATACGAAAAGCTGGTTGCTAAGATAGCACAGCTTTTAAAGGCGGAGCAGGGCGAGGTTGACAAGGCGGCTTACGATAAGCTCCGTGAGGGCTTCACCGCCGCTATGGACAACGATATAAACACATCGCTTGCAATCACTGCATTGTATGACGTATTAAAGGCTGACACAACACCCGCAACAAAGCTGGCGCTTATCGCCGACTTCGACAAGGTGCTTTCGCTGTCGCTTATCGAAAAGGCAAAGGCTGTAAACGAAAAGCCCGCCGATACAGCTGAGGAGCTTCCTGCCGAAATTCTTGAGCTTGCCGAGCAGAGAAAGCAGGCACGTAAGGATAAGAACTTCGCACTTGCCGATGAGCTTAGAGATAAGATAACCGCAATGGGCTATACTGTCGAGGAAACAAGACAGGGAACGGTTATAAAGAAGAAGTAAGATAATTAAAACGGGAGGTTGTTCTTTATTTTGGAGCTTCCCACATTAACATTCACCGCAGTGTTTCCACTGCGGTGTTTTTGCGTTTGTGGTTGCACTGTCGGCGCAGTTATGGTAAAATGTAAGTACAAAATAATACAGGAGGCAGTTATGAATAATATTGATAAGCTCACGCAAAAAATATTCAGCAAATTCAATGACGATTCGTTATTCTATTGCAATATATATCTGACCGGAACGGAAGAAAACAAAGCGGTTGTTCTCTTTGATATGGAAGGTTTCATTTTAAAGGTTTGCCTTGACAAAGTTAAAGCCGAATATACAATGCCTGAAGACAGCTATGTACTTGTCTATGAGATGTGCATTGATGAAAATGAAAATGTGATTCATTTCTCAGTATGGAGCGAAGAACGAGGTGATGAAGATTTTGAACTGAAGTTTGATTGCGCAAGTGCTGAAATGATGCCGTGCAGGAAAACATATTACTCCGATGGCGTATGGGATATAGTAGTTTGTATGGCGGCTAATATATATGACAGATACAGCTTTGATGAAACTTTTATCAGCGAATCCGAGCGTAATTACCTACCGCTTGTACTTGAACTTATGGAAATTACAGACAGCTCTAAAGCAAAACCTGAATTACCGGTTCTTACAGCTTATGCCGAAAAGTACGGCTTGAATGAGTTTACCGCAAGCATCTTAAAGAATGTCAGACGTGCTAAAACAGGAATTTCAAATAAACGTTTCAGCGGGCTTGATGATGTGAAATATGAACCGCTCTGGCGTGAATTGTATATGATTTTTTGGGGGCTTTGCAAGGATTATCCCACTATATCGGAAATAATCGGACTTGAACCCGAAAACATTCGGATAAGAAAAAATATCACAGATACACTTTATAAAGCCGGCTATGAGGGCGTTTATCCCGATTTCAGAAAAATAGGTGAGCTTAAAGGTGTACATCTGACTCAGAGTTATGATAAGGCGTATTTGGTCGGTTGCGAGAAGAATGTCCTTTATATGGTACACTGCGATGAAATGTGTGCCGACGGAGAGAAGGTAATCATATTCAGGAGCGGAACTATTATAATGAAAGACGGCTTTGACAGTGACACCGCCGATATTTATTCGAGTATGTTCCGCAACGGCGGTTATCATATTTCAAACAGTTTTTCGTGCTGCGCAGGAAACGAGGATATTTCACAAGCTGCCGTAATAGCCGTAAAGAGAGCAGAATTGAAAAAGCTTACACGAAAGGAATGTGAAGTGGCTGACGTTGATAAGAATTTTTTGTCGTTCCTTCCTGTCGGAATGTTGACGGGACTGATTTTTGGCGTTTTATGGACGCTCGGTATGATGATTTTTGCGTTTCTGTTTGAAATGTTTGTCGGGAGCAATGCCGTTGAGGCGTTACAAGCGATAGTTGACAGTAGGTGGCTCTGTGCGTTCGGAGCATCCGGACTTGTGTTCGGGCTTGCGATGACGGTTGTAATGTATTTGGCAGGAAGAAAATAAGAGGTATAAATTATGCTTACTATGAGAAAAGGTTTTTCGATTTCCTTTGCCGATAAGCTCAGCGAAGGTTATAAAACGGACGGAAAATTCTTCACCGCAAACGTATCGGCACAAAAAACTCTGCTCTTGCTTGAAAATTTCATAAAACTGCACGAAGATGAAAAATTGTTCTTTATTCTGGAGCTTCCCACTCCCCAAACCGCCGAGCCTAAGGACGAAAACGGGAACATCATCGCTTTCCACAAGGATATTTATTATCTTGACGATTGTACCTCCGCTATGATAAGAGATGTGCTGGATATTGTCGGGAAATTACTTCTCGATGACGGAATATCACAGTTCGGTGTCGGCTCTCATATAACAAACGATGAAATGATGATATGCAAGTACAACATTGTCAATCTGTACCGTAACGATGAGCAAAGCACCCTTTATGACGGATTTTTCGAAAATGCCGGCATACGCAAGGAGAATAACCTTGTCACCGCATCGGATATGCTCTCTCCCGCAACTCCCGGCGAATGCACAATGTGCGAACAGGACGGCAGGACGGTCTATGATATACCGCCCGTGTTCGCCGAGCTTGGAATGTATATGGCGGAAAGATGCGAGGAATAATAAAATTCTATTGCTTTTTAATATTATAGCGGAAAGGCTTGTTTTATAACGAACTTAAACGCAACAATTTTTGTGCTTTGAGGCGGTTAATAAATTCGTGAGTATATCGGTGCAACTGCACTAACATTGACCTTTCAAAAAAACGCCACTAACCTAAGATATATGTACTAACCTGCGGACATGTAGCGTTAAGCGTCCCTGC
>OJOP01000660.1_pt1 | contig 20963 bp, 15 predicted proteins | sample 1598161 | NCBI WGS metagenome assembly OJOP01 (sample SAMN01915206, study PRJEB22387) | human gut metagenome | isolation source: stool | host: Homo sapiens | place: USA | reverse complement strand
TGGATAGACATTCCGAGTGTATGTGCCATTGTGTTGACACGGGCAAAGCCCAAAATACACTAGGAGAATTTAAAATGACAATTGAAAACGCAAGAGTGCTGCAGGAACAGTTGGCGAACGAAGCCATCGCCCAATTGCGAAAGAACGGAGGTAACGAGCTTGCCGATGACTGCATCCGAAGCATCGCCGTCGTCGGCAAAGCATGGGGCATTCCAGCCGACGAAACAGCACGCAGACAAGCTTGCACACAACAGGAGCAAACGCAGCGCGTTGGCGACGCTAAACCGCGAGAGAACACAGCGGACTCAGACATGCTACACCCTGCTCCCAATAAGGCCGTGAAGGTCATGCGGCTCGTGTGGGATATGTTCGAAATGGCGCTTGACCTTGGTGATGATGCAGACCGCTATAGACTGTTTGATACTGCACACGTGCTGGCAAAAGTCCATCTTTACATTAAGCAGATTAACGTTAAACGATATGTATTACGTCAGTGTATCTGCTTTGTAGAAACGAGTGCGTGTTGTAAAACAGGCGCAATAGCGTTGGCCATTCGCCAAAAACCAAGATCATTGGGATGGATACCATCTACTGTACATAATTCTCTGTCAGTTGTACCAAATAGCGTTTCACCATCAATAAAATACACAAACGGATCACCAGTAGCTACGGCATTCTGAAATGTTTGCAAAATGACATTCTTACACGAATGTGAGTGCAACGAGGATGTACTTGGCCTACTAATCAATACAATGGGAAGCTGTGGATTAGCGTTCCGTACAATATTAAAGAAAGGCTCGTGTGTATTTTGAAGAAATTCAGCATCGGGGGCGTTGTAATCATAGTCAAAGATAAAAGCACTCATATCCAGTCCAGCAATGTAGTCCGCAATAATACGATCACCTTTTGCATTTCCAGAGAATCCAAGATTTATCTGGGCGGCATCAAATTTTCTAGATAAGATTGAGGTGTAGCTGGAGCCGCATTTACTTGCACAAGCCCCTTGCGTAATGGACGAACCATAGAAAACAAGCGGTTTGGATAGGGTGGGAATTCTTCCCTCCTGCAAATGTGCATCAGAAGATATGCCAATAAGAAGTTGTTGTAAGCCGTTGTAAAGTGGAAGGTATAGTGCATAGTGATGAAACGTTCCATCCAAACGGATGAGTGTCTGTTGATGGCGTTTACAGCCATTCGATGCCATTTCCGGAATTAAGTTTTTTACTTGGATTATTCCATGCGCTGTTTCTTCAAATAATTCCATACCGCTTTGTCCGCTGGCAGAAAAGTGCCCCATGCAGCTACTGTTTTGTAATTCCCAAATGATGGACAAATATGAGGAATTCGTAGAAAAGCGGATACAAGCACCGGATAGATGATAGGAAAGAGCTTGAAGCCTTTCAGGGCATTGTGGCAGTAAATCAAGGGGAAGCCTACAATAGCTATGTTCCTTGTTCTTTACAGTACCGTAAATTTGAAATGGCGGTTGTTGGGGATTATAAAATACAACGTCATTGGGAATCGTGGTGGAGTTGGAGAGAAAATTCTCATCAATTTCTGTAAGTACTTTCATTGGATAACCTCTCGAAATTAATTTGACTTTCAGATGGGGATACGCCCCAATAGGTCTTGTACGCACGATAGAAAGCAGAATAGTCGCGAAAACCGACAGTGCTGCAAACACGTTGAGCAGCCATACCGGAATTGATCAAGTCACGTGCGGCCAGAAGGCGCTTGGCGCGAATATATTTGTGGCATGACATTCCTGTTGCATGCTGAAAAATACGGGTGAGCTGTGAAATACTCAGATAAAAAGATTCACTAATGCTTTCCAACGAAAGATTTTGAAATAGATGTGTATCGACGTATTGTATGATTCTCTGGGAGAAATCTGTCATCTCTGTTGTTTTGGCATAGCAATTATGTGATTTGTATAAGTGATATATCTCATTCAGTATAGAAACTAGGCAACTGATAACGTGGAGACGCTTCTGCTTGTCGGTAGAAAGCGTGGGGGCAACCATCTTGAAATAATTGCACCAATGCAGACCGATCAGGCTTGTATGATATCGATTCTGTGCACCGGAATCACGGTTTATAAATGCCTCTAGGAGCAGTTGATCTGGATCAATGGAATATAGCAGTGAAGGATGAAAGTGTATGACAAGCCGTTCGTAGGGAGTGGATTTTTGAATTCTCAATCTGTGTATTTCGGAACTTCTCATAATCAGAATATCATATGGTTGCAGGATGTACTCGTTTTCTTCAACGAAAAAAGATGCATTGCCAGCAATAAAACAATATATTTCATACATCTCATGAACGTGAGTTTGAACACCGGATAAGTGACTGTCCAAACTATGATGACAGTAAAGTGTGGAGTCTTTATATTGAAAAAAACGCGACATGTGTAGACTCACCTTCTCCGAACGACTCAACTTGAATGTTTCTGCAATAAAAACGCAATGTACATGCGCGATATTGCAAGCACAGACCTGATATAATAAATATTATCAGCATAAACTTGGTATGTTTTTCAATATTGATATTTTTAACCGTCTTTCCGTTGCCAGCATAGAAAAACCCATGAGTGGAGACGGAACAGGACGCGTGCAAAATAATGAGGAGAAAAGTATGTTTATATACAGCCAAACCGGCGCGGGACTGCTCTATCTTGAAACGCAGAAGCCGCCGCGCAGCATTCGCATTTTAAACGCAGACGGGCAAGTGCAGGCCTGCCCTGTGCTCAAACAGATACAAAAGGACGATCTGGTGCAGACAACGCTGGACGCTTCCGCGCTGCGCTGCTGGTCGCCAGACACGCCCGTGCTTTATACGGCTGAGGTCGACGGCGAAAGTGTCCGTTTTGGCCATATGTCGCTGCGCACGTTCCAGAACAAGGCGGTTCTGCTGAACGATGCACCGGTTTTCCTCAGCGGCTATATCCGCGGCATTGTCGCGCACGATCACCCGAACATGACCGGCGGCACGGAGTATGACGCAGCGGTCAAAAATATCACGCAGGCGAAAAAATACGGCTTCAATCTGGTGCGCTTCCACAGCACCATTCCGTCGGAAGCCTTCGTACAGGCGGCGGATGAGCTTGGCATGCTGATTCATATGGAGATCGGCTTTGCCTATGAGCAGACAGAAAGCGGCGAGCGCCATGTTTCTGCCAACAATGAGATCTGGACGCAGACGATCCTGCGCTATCGCAACCACCCGTCTGTTGCAATTTTTTGCATCGGCAATGAAATGCACAACTCCGGCCATTTCGCAGAGGTTCACGCACTGTATGAAGAAGGGAAGCGGCTTGCGCCGAGCAAGCTGATCATGGACAACTCCGGCTGGGGTGAATTTGACCGCAGCACCGCAGACATTTTCAGCCAGCATATCGCGTATTTCTTCCCCTATAAGCACCACGCGGATATGTTCCAGATTGACGCGCCGTGGAAGATGAATGGCTCTGTGTCAGACGAGCCGCTTGATCTGGAAACAAGTGCATCCAGCGCCAGTGCAATTATTCACCGAGAGGCTGTGCCGCTGCGACCCGTCATTTCGCATGAGGCGATCCACTATATTGAGATTCCGGACTATGAGGCGCTGAACCGGAAATTCGACGCATTTGCTGAGCAGGTCGGGCAGGCTTATCTGGACGCGAACGGCATCAAAAAGCCGCGCTACATGACGGAGCTTCCGGCGCTGATCCGGCGCAAGCATCTGGAAGCCGATATGCCGGACTATATCGCGGGTTCGCACCAGTGGCGGCTGATGGCGATCAAGGTGTTCTTTGAACGTCTGCGGCTGTCGAGCCTGTGCGGGGTTGAAATGCTGCAATTCTCCGACTGCCTGAAATATGAAAATAAAAACGGCATTGTCGACTGCTTCGACGATGATAAGGGTGTAGATGCGGCATGGCTGCGCAGTCTGATCGGGCCGATTGCACTGCTGGCCGATCTGGACAACGAAGTCCATTATGAGGACGAGCCAATTTCTGTAACGCTCTATGCTTCTGACTTCCTGCCGCAACCGGAGGTGCGCGGTACGCTGCATGTGACACTGGACGGCGAAACGCTCTATGAAGCGCATGATATTGCGCTGGCAGGCGGCCTGCAAAAACTGGCGCAGATGCAGCTTCGTCCGACTTTCACGGGAAAGGCACGAACGGCACTGCTTTGCGCATCGTTCCGGTATCATGACCGTGAAACCAAAAATGAGTGGCAGCTCTGGCTCTATCCGCGTGCGGTACCGGAGCATAGACCGCGCATGGAGCTGCAAAACAGTGCGCTTGCTGCGTGGATGGAGCAGGGGAGTACTGCGTCTGACCTGTTTGTAACGGATGCTCTGACAGAACGCGTGTTTGACGAGCTGCGCGCTGAGAAAACCGTTATCCTGTTCTATGAATACGGTGCGGCGTGCAATACATGGCAGCTTCCAGGCGCTTTGGAACGCTTCAAGCCCTGCATCTGGGATCGCGGCAGCAACCTCGGCGGCGTAATCCGGTCGGAAGCGCTGCAAAAGGCGCTTGCGTCAGAGCGGTATTTCAACCTCAACATGCAGCCGCTTCTGGAGGCGGGCTCCAAGGTAAACCTTGATCATTTTCCGTGTGCGGTGGACGAATATGTCCGTGGCATTGACAAGCCGGTGCGTGATCGTTTGCAGGGGCTGATCCGTGGGCAGAAAGGCTTTATTGATGACGATACGCTGCGGCGCTTTACGCATCTGTTCTCGCTGCGTGTGGGCGGCGGTACGCTCATTGTCTGCACGTTCCGTATGCAGGAGCCGGAGAATCCGGTGTGTGCAAATCTTCTGCATCTTCTGATCGACCATCCGGAGCAGTTTGCGCCGAAAACGGGTATAGAAGAGCAGGCATTCCGAAAATGGCTGGAGGAGACGAACGCTGCCGGTTTCAAGCCGGAGGACGTCATGAACCATTTCTGGGAGATCGACAACAAGCTTGTCGAGGACAATCTGTTCTGGGAAGAGTTTGGAATTGATCTGGCAGATTTGAATTAGCTGTTGAAAAAATCTTCTATTACGTTTCAATCGATATTTGTTGTTGTGGTTTAAAAAGCCGGTACATATCTCCTTGGCACATATTCGGATACAGCGCGATAAACACGGAAATTGCGAATGCGGATACTGGAACAATATGTGCCAAGGCCAACACGAGTACAATCTGGTGAACAGATAGGATCTGGATCACTCATGGTCAGAATCAATACGCTGTCAACAGCGAGAAAGCAGAAATTCCCGACGATTCCTGTTTGAATATGGTATTCCCGATCACTCTCTGCGCGAAAATTGCAAAGCGCAGACAGCTTACAGTCCGGATATCGTTCGATTCCTGCATGGCGAAGCCACCAGCCGTTCAATCCACCAATATATCCGACTCCGGCATCATTCTTTTGGTAATCCCACCCATTTGCGCGGAATGAAAAATTCAAATCATTGTCACACGGTGCTAACATAGTTCCATAGTAGTCAAGCATAATATCGCCAGGAAAACTTGCTCGGGAATAGATAATTCCGCCACTGTTCTCATGAAAAGAACCGTAGAGTGCTCCATTATGGACTTTCCAGCAACCTCTGGTAACTTCCCATTTCTTTTCAAGAGAAGTTTTCTCAAAATTGTCTTCAAACAGAAGATCTGTTTGTGTGATGGATTGGCGCAAAAAAGAAATCATCTTCAGTACTGTTAACTCCTTTTATATGGTATTATAGACTCAAAATTGATCTATGATCTTTGCATCACTGGTTAATTCATTTTGACAAATAGATAGAACTATGGTTTAATTTGGACAATGCAAGGTGCATATATGCACCCAAAAAGTTTGGGGAGAGATAGGCGTGCGGCGCTTTTTCAACATGAATTTCGATACCAAAGTTTTGGCTGTGTTCTTTGCGGCACTTTTTTTGCTGTCCGTTGCACATTTTTTTGTTTATCCTCGCATATGGAGTGCAGCGGAACAAGATGCTCTGAGGTCAAATACGGAGCATTTAGACAGCGCAGTTCGTGGTGCTAACGCAACACTGGATTCCCTGTGGGGATCTTTCAGCAAGCTTATCATCAACAAGGGGACATTGTACAACGCGGGGCCAGGTGATCCGGATGCGTATACGGCGAGCGTTTATTTGGAGTGTATCAAAAAAAGCTTACTTGGCTACGAATTCGTCGATAGCTGGACGCTATTCTTTCGGGATGGAAATCATGTTGTCAGCAACACTGGGAGTTACTCCGGAGAGTGGTATTTGAAAAATCGATGCTATAATGAAGAATATAGCATGGATACGTGGAAGACACTTTTAGGTGGAACTTTCAGCCGCTTTTTCTGCTCCGAACAGGAATACCGCTGCATAGGTGGCACGAATCAGCAAGAGTATAAGCGGCTTATGCCGATCGTATTCAAATCATTTTGGAGTGACAAAGTGATGCTGGTCATGTTCTTTGATATGCACTCTTTCTGCAAAAACGCAGATCCCTATCTGGTTGAGGACCTCTATATTTTTTCAGACGCAGGAGAAATGCTGTATGCGTCGGATTTGAAGCTGCAACTGACAGGTATGCCAGATGGTGGGCGAATAAAGACAGAAAATGGAATGTTTTATGCAATCCAGTCAACAGATGCCAAGAATAATCTGGTTTTTGTAAAGCTGATTCCGCAGGAACGGATCAATAGCGTGCAGCAAAGGAATCTTTTACGATATCTGTTATTGGAAGCCTTAATCCTTGTATTGGTTGTAGCAATTATCATGGGACTTTCCAAAAAACTATTGAAACCTGTAAATGGCATTCTGCGGCTGCTTGGAGCAAATGAAGCACAGCAGAGAAATAGCTTGCAACAGGCGTACGAACAGCTGAAAACGATTTTAGACTATCGGAAACAGCAAATGTACGCTCTAGCTGAACGAGATGCGATCCTTTCAGAGTATTTCCTGCAGTCGGCATTAAAGAATGTCCATATTACGGACGCGCCGAAGCCGCTACCTGTGGATGGAAGTGCCTATATCATATTCATAGAGATCCAGTATGTGCAGTCTGCATGGACAGCCTCTTCCGTGTGTATGTCAGAGGTGGAAGGATGTTTGCGGGATATGCTATGCCAGAGGTTTGAAAGCCTGTTTGAAATGAGCACAATCTTTCAGCTCGAGCCGCGGCACTTTGTTGCAAAAGTTACGATGCAAGTCGGAACGCAGGATATGAAAGAACGAATGCAGCATTTTATGCAAATGCTCAAAAGTGAGGAGGAGTATGCCTGTTTTGTTGTAATTCAAAGTCAGGCTCTTCCTGATGATGTGGACCTGGCTGGCGTGTTCAGCCAAGTCATGGAAGCCATGCACTACGCAGAAGTCGAGGGTGGTTCCCAGTTGCTGATATTGCCAATTGATCCGGAAAAGTTGCCGCAATATATGTTTACGTCACAACAAAGTCATATATTGACAAATGCGATTCAAAACGGTAATGTGAAAAGCGCTGGGCAATTGATTGATGAATTACTTGAAAAGAACTTAAAACGACATTTGTCACAAGAGCAGATGCAAATGTTGTGCATCTCTATCGTGAATACAATTGTGGAATCAGACATTCAAATCATGTTATCGACAGAAGATAACAAAATTGTGGCAGGAATGCATCAGGTACTTACGAATATTACAACGAAATGCCAGACAAAAAGTGAATATTTGCTGGCACTACATGGCTTCTTGGACATTGCATTGCAGCATTGCAATGAATCTGATCCAACGGACCAAATCTTGCGTAAAGCAGAGCAATATCTATTGAGCAACTATCAAAGAGATTTTTCTTTGGAGGAAATGGCGACCGCGCTGCAGATGTCTCGTAGTTATTTGAGTTCCTATTATAAGGGGAAAACTGGCGTCAATCTCAGCGACAATGTGCAGAGGTTTCGTATCCAACGCGCGATGGAGCTGTTGAGAAGTCAACACATGAAAATCAGTGAGGTTGGTACGGCAGTCGGCATTTGCAATAGCAATACATTCCTAAGGCAATTTAAAAAGTACACAGGAATGACGCCAAAAGAATACCGGCAAAGCATTACGAATTTGAATAATAGCAGAGATGCATGATGAACGGTGTTTAAGATCTAGTTATCAAACCTGCGTAACTCCAAGCTGGAGTTGCGCAGGTTTGATTTGGTAATGAAGAATTATGAAATGCACTCTTTCAGACGCACACCGTATTATACCTTGCTTCCAAATACCATTATAGACATGACCTGAAAAATGACAATCTCAAATTCGTTTAGAATTCTTCAATTTGCCCGATGCGCGCTGATTACAAACAAAATGAGGAAAATGAGACAATTTGCAGATTGCAAAAGCAAATTCAAATGTGCAAAATATATCTGCAAGCACTGCAGTGTAGACGATTGCAAGACCAGATTAGCAAAATCAAAGAAAATTAAAACAACGAGGAGTAAATGTGATGAAAAAGATAGTGGCATTTCTGCTGGCACTAACTCTTTGCCTTGGCTTACTGGCAGGCTGTGTAAAACAAGTAAGTCCTGAAAACAGCGGAAGTTTAGATGAAGCCCCAGCAGATTCGACGGAACTTTCTGAGGCGAAAGAAAATCTTGCTGACAAAGAAGCTGAAGTATCTGGCAATGAAGCAGGAACGCTTTTTGATGAAAAGGTTACCATTCATATGACAGATATTGATGATGCAACTTTCCCCTTCAATCCGGATTGGTACATTATTGATGCAATTGAACGGGCATGCAACATTGAACTTGACGTAACAACTATCCCAGCAGCTGATTATGGTACAAAGCTTTCCACGCTGATTGTCGGCGGTGATGTACCGGATCTCACCTACCTGCCTTCACTCGGCCTGATGTTTGAATACGGTCCGCAGGGGGCATTTATCAACGTGATGGATTATCTAGACCAGATGCCCCATTTTAAGGCATGGCTGGAAAAGAATCCGGAGCGTGCAGCTGCATTTCTGAGTGCAGATGGTGCTATGTATGGTTTCCCTGAACAGGGTGTCGAGGATGCTAACCGCCAGGGGTGGCTTTATCGGAAAGACGTTTTTGAAGAACTTGGGCTCGAGATCCCGACGAATGAGGAAGAATTCTATAATGTTCTGGTTGCGCTGAAACAGGCTTATCCAGACAGCTATCCGCTTGCATTGAGAAATATGGATGGCAACATGACGAAGCTGACCGACTTGAGCGGCAGCTGGGGTGCGTTCTTCCCGTATTCCAGAAATAATTCGTTCTATGATTACGACTATCGCAGCGGTGAATGGGTATTCGGTCCGGTTCAGGACGAATTTAAGGAACTGCTTGAGTTCTACAATAAATTATATGAAGAGGGACTTTTGAATCCCAATGTTTTGACCGTGGACACCGCTGGATGGGCGGAGATGATGACAAACGGAACATCTTTCATCACCTATGATTTCTTGTCACGCATGACAAGCCTGACCAACGCGGGCAAGGAATTCAATGAGAACTATCATGTAGCGTATATGCCACCTGCGGCGATGGGTAGCAAGGGTGAGGCAATCTGTACTTATTCCGCAACTGGTACTTTTGCATTCTGTGTATCGGCAAACTGCGAAGATCTTGATAGTGTCCTGAAATATGTTGACTGGCTTTACAGCGACGAAGCCAGAGAACTGGTTAGTTGGGGCGAAGAGGGCGTCACTTGTGAGCGTGGTGAGGATGGCAGTTTACATTGGACGCAGGAGATCATGGATAAAGTTCGTAATGAAGGATATAACCCACGAGCTGAACTCGGTATGCAAAACTTCGGGCTGTATCTACTTTACGATTTCCAGGCTGGACTGGCCTATGGTGACGAAGAATTGGCGGAAGCTTATACAAAGACTGCAACCCACGAAACGCCCCCAGCTCCAATTCTGACCTATACCGATGAAGAGCAGGCTGTTTGGGATACCTGCATGCAGAGCATGCGTTCGTACATGCTGGGTGAGGTTTCTAAGTTCCTGATCGGCTCACGAAGCTTTGACGAGTGGGAAGATTACAAAAAGGAAGTCATGGCAATGGATCCTGACAGTGCACTGCTGAATATTCATATCAGTGCATATGAACGGTTACAGAAAGCACTCGGCAAATAGTGCCGTCACATTTTCTGACAGAAGAATTACACCGGTGCCATGTGCATTTGCACATGGCACCTTGCGGAAAAGGAGTCCTATATGATTTCAGTTGCTGTGATTGGAGCCGGAGTAAATTCACTCCGGCATTTGCAGGCGATCGACAGTAATCCCAAAACAAAACTCTGCGCTGTTGCAGACATAATAGCAGAGAAGGCGTATGCAGCGGCAGCACCGTATGGTGCGGTCCACTATACAGACTATCTTAAAATGCTGAATGCGGAGCAGCCGGATGCCGTAATTGTAAATTTGCCGCACTATCTGCATGAATCGTGCGCAATTTCCTGTGCGCAGCACGGTGCTCATGTATTGTTGGAGAAGCCGATGTCTATTTCTGCGGAATCATGCCATCGCATCTGCAAGGCATTCCAGCAAGCTGGGAGGCTTCTGCAAATTGGGCACGTACAGCGGTATATGCGGGAAAACCGTGCAGCGAAAGCACTTATTGATTCCGGTACGCTTGGTGAGATCGTTTTTGTGGAAGATACTCGCGTAACGAATTACTTTACTGCCGCCAGACCGCGCTGGTTTTTTCAAAAAGCACAGGCTGGCGGTGGAATCTCTCTGAACTTTGGTGCACACAGCCTAGATAAACTCTGTTATTTAACGGACAGCAAAATTGATTCACTGGTAGGTCATTGCACTTACGCCTGTGCGGATGCAGATGTTGATGGCAGCGCACAAATGTATGTAAAAATGCGAAACGGTGTGAGTGCAACGATCTCGCTGTGCGGCTATACCGTAACGCCACGGAATGAAACCATGATCTATTTGACACGAGGTGCTTTACGCCTGCGTACAGGGCAGGATTTGTGGATATCGCTGAACGGAAAAGACGAACGCCTGTCGACAGACGAATACCCAGATCCATTTGCAGCACAGTGGGATGATTTTATTGAAAGTATATCACTGGGGAAGCAGATTGCCTGCACTGGTGATTATGGCATGCATATCGTCGAAAAGATTTCATCCGTTTGGACCAAATAAGGAGCGCGTGTTCATGAAAAAAACGATCAGCAATGAAACGTTGTGTGTAAAGAAAAATCTGGGAAGCCGACTCTGGAAAAATAGATGGCTTTTTCTGCTCTTTTTACCAACGCTTTTAACGTATATTTTCTTCAAATATGTTCCCATGTGGGGTGTCACAATTGCATTCAAGGATTACAAGCCGCTGCTTGGGTATTGGAAAAGCGAGTGGGTTGGCTTACAGCACTTCCGAACGTTTTTTTCACTTCCAGATTCGACGCGAGTAATCAAAAACACATTGATTCTTGGTTTGGAATCGCTAATTTTTACGTTCCCACTACCGATCCTTCTGGCGTTATTGTTGAATGAGATTCGTAACGAGCGATTTAAGAAAACTGTGCAGACCGTCAGCTATCTGCCGCATTTTCTGTCTGTAGTTGTAGTTTGCGGTATGGTGACGATCCTGTTGGATCCGCTGCGCGGCGGTATAAATCAGATTATTAGTGCCCTTGGCGGAAAAACCATTAATTTCTTGTCAGAAAGCAAATGGTTTCGGCCTGTGTACATTATCACTGGAGTCTGGCAGGGGCTTGGTTGGAACACAATTATTTATCTGGCTGCAATAAGCGGCGTAGATGTAAATATGTATGAAGCAGCGCGGCTCGATGGCGCAAACCGTATACAGCAAATGTTTTCCATTACCCTACCTTCGATTGCGCCGACCATGGTGACAATGCTAATCCTTTCTGTTGGCAGGATTATGGATTCCAGCGTGGAAAAGGCGTTGCTGTTACAAAAACCAATTACATATGATGTGTCGGATCTGATATCAACTTATGTCTATCGTTTCGGCATGCTAAACAACAAATATGGCTACTCAACGGCAGTTGGCTTGGTAACGGCAGTCGTTAATCTGGTGCTGCTGCTAACAGCAAATACGATCGCGAAGAAAATTTCCGAAAACAGCCTGTTCTGAGAATTAGAAAGAGGTCAACAAATGAAAAAAAGAAAGGTAACGGCATTGGACGTCTTCCTGTATGTGTGTATGCTTAGCCTGATGGCTGCGATTATTTTTCCGCTATTACATGTGTTGGCAGTCTCCCTTTCCTCCAGTTCATATGTAATGGCAGGTAAGGTATCAATTTTTCCAAAAGGCATTACAACAAAGATGTACCAGCTTATCTTGGAAGATGGAAAGTTCCTGCGGGCATATGTGAATACAGTTGTCTACACAGCGCTGGGTACGGCAATCGCACTGATCACAACGGCAATGGGAGCATATGCGTTGAGCCGTCGACAACTTGTCGGTCAGAAGCTTTATACTGCGCTGATCACGTTCACTATGTTCTTCAGCGGTGGATTGATCCCAACTTTTTTGACGCTTAAAAGCTACCATATGTTGGATACCATCTGGGCGATCGTTTTGCCCGGTGCGGTTTCAACATGGAATCTGATAATTATGCGTAGCTTCTTCGTATCTTACCCGAAGGAAATCATCGAATCTGGAATGATCGATGGGCTAAATGACGCCAGCGTATTCTTTCGGCTAATCCTTCCGACTTCGAAAGCCATCCTTGCGACCATTGGATTGTATTATGCCGTCGGATATTGGAATTCCTACCTACCGGCGCTAATCTATCTGAATGATTCGACAAAATATCCCGTACAGTTGCTGCTGCGGCAGATGTTAGTAAGTGCGGCAACGCAGATGAATGAGCTATCGGATACAGTGATTGTTGAAGAATCGCTGAAATATGCATCGATTGTTGTTACTGCACTGCCAATAATTTGTGTATATCCTTTCATTCAAAAGTACTTTGTAAAGGGAACTATGGTGGGATCTATTAAAGGATGAAAAGCAAATTACAGCATTTGAATACGAGTTATACGCATTGTGGAAAAAGTGAATCCGTTCTATTTTCAAAACAAAAGCGAAAAAATCTTCTGAAAAACATTCAAACATTTACTTGGGCAAAAGAGAAAGCAGCACAGATTATTGCTGATGCTAATGATTATCTTCAGTTTGGTGCAGACAAACTCGCTGAACTTGTAACAGCACCTAATTTAAAACGTAGTTCAGATGTAAATCAAGAACATGGATGTCCACTGTGTGGAAAAGCTATGCTTCGTTTTGGCGTTTACGGATGGATCATTGATTATCAGAATGATCCCTGGAAAGTAAAGTGCCCGAGCTGCGGAGCGCGTTTTCCGTCAAACGATTTTGAAAAATTCTACACTAGCGGTTTAGATGTGCATGGATATTTTTCCTATGAGCGCGCAGATAGGCGACTGCTGAAGAATGAACTATATCCGGATGAGGGGCCTGACTTTGCTGTTGATGACGGAACAGGGTTCCTGAGTAATCCGGACGATCCACAGGGAGAAAACTACACATTTATTGCGTTTTATATTCTGCACAGCATCTGGATGTATGAGGAATCGACGGTTCAACGGCAATCTTTGATTAACGGCCTGCGCAAACTGACACAGGCATATCAAATCACAGGACAGCGATGCTATGGAGAGCCTGCGGCGATGCTCCTTGAAAAAATTGCAGAACTCTGGCCTCAAATGCACGCAGAAGATTGTCAATGGTCTCAAGGCTATAAGCTTTCGCACGGACTGACTGGAAAAGGCAGAATCCTTGGATGCATATGGGATACCCTGCTTGCTGGAGAGCTTGTGGATTGGTATGATGCTTTGCTTCCGTGCTTTAATGATAGTCTTGCAGATTATATTGCGCGAAGCCCAGTGCGTTATTGGAGTCATGCCCCCAAAAGTGGACTTGAGATTTCTTCTTCAATTGAGCAAAATCTCTTGCTGCAATTTTTCCCAGATTATACGTCGTATACTTTGGATTGTAACCCTGGTCCTGCGCATCTGCTGCTTTTGAAGACTGCTCGCGTATTGAAGCGTGATGATCTGTTTGAACAATATGCTGATTATCTTTTTAATTTCATAGATATCACGCGATGTAACGAACGCCGATTGGACTTACAGACACTGATGATTTCGGCGTTAGATTGGGATGGATTTGCAGGTGAAGGCGCAGTTGGTTATAACAATATGTGGGCAAAGGGCTTTATTCAGTTGGCGCAGTTACTGTATGGAACGAGCTATGATTTGTTTCAATATCCAAAATTCAGAAAAATGGGGAATATGGCATATCAATATGTGGTGAGCGATCACTTTACACTATCAATTGGTGATAGCGGAAGGACGGGGAGTCCAGTACTGCGGTTTGATTCCGAAACACAAATTCCATTTTTCCTTATAACTGGGGATATAAAAAATGCTCAGTTTCTTGTGCATACCTCGTCCGATGGGATGATTTGTAAAGACTGGTACATGGATTGCGCTGCTATAGACAGCAAAATTTGCGAAACTGTAGCAAGAGCAGGTGAATTTCATTCACAGAGTCGCTGCCTGGCTGGCGTTGGCCTAGCTGTAATTGAATCGCATCCGCTTAATCGGGAGCCAGAAAGTAATGCACTCTTCTTCGGAAGAAACGACGCGCACGGGCACCGTGATACGCTGAACTTGATGGTGCATGGCTTTGGAATTGATATGATGCCAGATCTTGGATATCCAGATTTTGCGAATGTTAACCCAGAACGCTATCGTTGGAGTTCCAATATGATTGCGCACAACACGGTTACAATTCCAAAAGGGAGGATTCCTCAGGGAACAGACGAACAGATGCTGCTAAATTTTGGATGCCGTTCAATTCGCAGTGGCCAAATGCGGCATTTCTATAGTAATGGCACTGTTTCTGTTATTGATGTGGAGGCAACCGAGCTGTACCAAACAACGTTTCGACGTATCTGTGTGACAGTTGACTTAGATGGAGATAGTAGATACCTTGTGGACTGGTTCAGTGTCGACGCGCCGTGCAGCTATCTAAGTTATCATGCGGCAGGCACACAGGTGGAATGTACAAACGCCGAATTTTACCAGCAGGATAGCGGAAGCTACGCTGGGGCGGAGATACCTTATGCAGATATTAACTATTCACGGTGTAATTGCAGTGGTTTCAATTACCTGACAAAAGTGCGCCGCGGCCACCCACGGTCGAAATTTTCAGTGGACTGGAAATGTGAGGATTTTTGGAAAGTCTGGCAATTCCCCCGAAATGTACATCTGAAAGTACATGTTCTTTCAGATGTGAACGAGGCTGCACTTTGCGCAGGATCACCTCCGCAGACATATCCAGAAAACCCCCGTGAAATGACATGGTTGATTCTTGAAAAGGGAAAACGAGAGAAAGCGTTTGCGACTGTACTGGAACCATATGAGAATACATCGTTTCTTGCCGACGCAATGTCTTTCAGGCAGGGGAATGCACAAGTTTTCCAGATTGTCCGAAAAGATAAAAGTAAGGATTGTATTATCATAAATCCTTGCAGAGAATCTGTCCGGTTGCGGGATGGCGATTTTGAAATAGCATCAAGCGGTTTCTTAAGTGTATTCCATATGAGTGATAAAGAAGTTCAAAGAGTCCTTGTATTTGGGGAAACGGTATTCTGTGGGAGCGTAGTGGATTTTACACGGACGCTTCAGCTTGAAAATATGATTTATGTTCGCATGGATCAAAATTTAGACCCCAGGGTAATAGAGGGATGCTATGCCGATGTGGATCCTTCTCCAAACGAGCATGCTTTTTTTCGAATCTGCAAGGTTGAACAACGTATAGATGGCATTTATGTACTTCATATTGGAGATTGTAGCCTTATTACAGGCTTCAAAGACAGGCAACACAAGCACTTGGGTTATCGGTACTGCATTTTTCCTGGCGCAAGGGTCAAGATAAGTGTCTAAACGTAGTCGCAGATCGAAATAGGAGGCAATATGAACACCAGCTTAGCATCGGTGTCTTTTCGAGAGCTTTCAGCGGAAAAGGTGATTTTGGTTGCGCAAAGGGCAGGATTGCAGGCAATCGAATGGGGTGGAGATGTGCACGTGCCTAGCGGAGATCTGCACCAGGCCGAAAAAGTGCGCCTGCTCTGTGATGATGCAGGTCTTACAATTTCTGCATATGGCTCTTACTATGCCGCAGATGAAGCGGAGAACTTCTCTAGTGTACTGGAAACTGCGCGTGTTCTTGGGGCAAGAATCATTCGTGTTTGGGCTGGGCGCCGCGCAAGTGCTAAATGCAGTCCAAGCGAGAGAGCAAGCCTTACGCAGCGTTTGCAATGCGCAGCAGAGATGGCGCGGAACATGGATTGTATTGTTGCAACTGAATACCATGCAAACACACTTACTGATAGCCGAGATTCCGCGGCGCTACTTTTACAGCAAGCGCCAGAACTGCAAACTTTTTGGCAGCCACCAGTCGGCGTGTCAGTAGAGGAAAACAGAAAGACAATCAGCGAGTTACATGGACGTATTGAGAACGTCCATGTTTACAAGAGAAATTCACAGGGCCAACGTATGGCGCTGAATGACGGCATCGATGAATGGCGTGAGTACTTTTCGCTGCTTGACATCGATGGAAAAGTACGCTATGCAACGTTGGAGTTTGTAGCACGAGATGAAACCGAGCAGCTTTTTCGGGATGCTGCAACACTACGAACTATCCTGCGTGATGAGTAGTTGCAATCGTGAAAGGAGAAAAAATATGTGGACAGAAGAAAAACTGGATCAGCTTTTGACGACACCGAGCGAGAAGCTTGCCATTGATATGAAAACGCTGGACGGAGATATCATGATCCTCGGAGCCGGAGGCAAAATGGGGCCGACGCTCAGCATTCTGGCGAAGAATGCCGCACGGGAGGCGGGCGTTAAAAAGCGCGTAATCGCCGTATCCCGTTTCAGCGATCCCATTGTAGTCGATCTGCTGAAGAAAAGTGGCGTAGAGATGATCTCTGCTGATCTGCTGACACCTGGCGCACTGGAAGCGATGCCGGATGTGGAGAACATCATCTTCATGGCCGGTAAGAAATTCGGTACTGATGGCAACGAATACGCAACGTGGGCCATGAACACCTGGCTTCCCAGCCGCGTGGCTGAGCGCTTCCAGCGCTCGCGTATTGTCGTTTTCTCCAGCGGCAATCTCTATCCGAAAGTTCCGGTCGGCGGAGGCGGCGCTACCGAGCAGACGCACACCGAGCCAGTCGGCGAATACTGCATGTCCTGCCAGGGACGCGAGAGGATGTTTGAATACGCAGCAAAGACCTTTGGCACAAGAGTTGCGGTTTTCCGCCTGAATTACGCGGTCGATCTGCGCTACGGTGTGCTATACGACATGGCAAAAAATATTCTGGACGGCCAGCCTATCCGTGAAACGACGCCCAGCTTCAACTGTATCTGGCAGGGCGACGCAAACGAAGCGGCAATTCGCCTGCTGCAATATGCGTCCTCTGACGTGTTCTACCTGAATGTCACGGGGCCAGAGACCGCGGGCGTACGTGAAACGGCACAGAAACTCGGAAAACTCCTCGGCAAAGAGCCAACCTTCACCGGAACACCGGCAGACACGGCCTATCTCAGTAATGCAGGGAAGATGTTCCACCTGTTCGGTTATCCGCGCGTACCGCTGGAGACGCTGATCGAATGGCAGGCGCAGTGGATTCTGGACGGTGGCCGCGCGCTTGGCAAGCCGACGCATTTTGAAGAGCGGAAAGGAAGCTACTGATGAACAGACACGAAAGAGCACTGGAACTCCTGCACAGAGGTACGGTCATTCCGGCAATTCCGCTAGCGTTGGATGAAAACCGCTGCTTCGACGAGCAGGGCCAACGGCGGTTGGTGCGCTATTATCTGAACGCCGGTGTTGGCGGTGTGGCTGTCGGTGTACATACAACGCAGTTTGAAATCCGCAAGCCGGAAATCAATCTGCTTGAACCGGTTTTGAGCGTAACAGCTGAGGAAATTGCCGCTTTTGAAAAAGCGTCTGGGAAAACAATCATTCGAGTATCCGGCGTCTGCGGAAAGTCAGAGCAGGCGTGCAGGGAGGCCACGCTTGCAAAACGGCTTGGATATGATGCTGTACTGCTCAGCCCAGGTGGACTGCCTGAGCTGTCCGAGCAGGATTTGATTTTACGGACGCGCGACGTGGCACAGCTCATGCCAGTTATCGGCTTTTATCTACAAACGGCCTGTGGCGGCAGGCGATTATCGTTTGACTACTGGCGCGCTATTGCCGACACGCAAAATGTTGTCGCCATCAAATGCGCTTCGTTCAACCGCTATCAGACAATCGATCTAGTCCGTGGTGTGGCATTTTCCAGACGGCGCGGCGAGGTTGCGCTGTATACAGGAAACGACGACAACATTGTTGTCGATCTGCTGACACCGTATCGCTTTATTGTAGACGGCGAAACAGTCGAGCTGCGCTTTGTGGGCGGCTTGCTTGGCCACTGGTCGGTGTGGACACACAAAGCCGTGCAGATGTATGAGCGCCTGCGCGCATATCAGGATGGCCGTGATATTCCAGCGGAGCTATTGACACTCGCTGCGCAGGTTACAGACACCAATGGTGCGTTCTTCGACGTGGCAAACGCCTTTTCCGGCTGCATTCCCGGCGTGCATGAGGTGCTGCGACGGCAGGGCATAATGCACGGAACATGGTGCTTAAATCCGGACGAAGTTCTGAGTGCGGGACAGACAGATGAGATCAGCCGTGTCTGTAAGGCCTATCCGAATCTGAATGACGACAGCTTTGTTCGAGAGAATTTCGAAAAATGGACGTAAATGAATTGAAAAAAGCTGCCTGCGCAGCAATCGATGCATACCATGATACGTTGATTGCGTTCGGCGAAGATATTCTGATGCATCCAGAGCTCGGGTATAAGGAGCACCGTACCTCAGAAAAGATGCAGCAGGCGTTAGGTACACTTGGCATAAATGATGTTGCCAAATGTGGTATGACTGGCCTCAAGGCATGGGTGAAAAAGACATCCGGCCCGTCCGTTGCTGTGATCGGCGAGTTAGACGCAGTTATTTCACCGCAGCATCCGATGGCGGATCCGCAGACAGGTGCTGCACACGCCTGCGGGCACAATGCACAGCTTGCAGCTCTGCTCGGCGCGGCGTGTGGACTTCTGGCGGTACAGAACGCGCTTTCAGGCGGCATATGCCTAATTGCTGCGCCAGCAGAAGAGTATATTGAAATCGGCTGGCGCTCACAGCTGGTTTCAGAGGGAAAGCTTTCTTATCTGGGGGGTAAGCAGCAGCTGATTTCCGAGGGGGTCTTTGACGATGTCGACATGGCAATGATGGTGCATAGCGAAACAAATGCACCCTGTAGCCGCGTCGTTGTGGACGGGCCTGCTGGCGGCTTTATCGGAAAAAACGTGCGTTTCATCGGAAAAGAGGCACATGCGGGTGGTGCGCCGTGGGATGGCGTAAACGCACTCAATGCCGCGGCGCTTGCAATAATAGGAATTCATGCGAACCGTGAAGTATTTCGAGATGAGGATCATGTCCGTGTCCATCCGATTTTAACGAAGGGTGGTGATCTGGTTAATACCGTACCGGCGGATGTGCGCATGGAAAGCTATGTCCGTGCAGCAAGCATAGAGGCAATGCAGAGCGCAAATGAAAAGGTAAACCGTGCCATCAGAGGTGCCGCGTATATGATCGGTGCAGAAGTGGAGATTCAGGACATGGCAGGTTATCTGCCGCTGCGCCAGAACCGCATGTTGTCCGCGCTTTTTGAGCAGAATGCGAAGCAAATTGCACCGGATCTTTCTGTGGAGCATGGACTGACATTCTGCGGTAGCACCGATGTCGGAGACCTTTCGACGCTCATGCCGGTCATCCAGCCAACGATCACGGGTTTTTCCGGCGCGGCGCACAGCAGAGATTTCTGCATCACCGATCCGGAGCAGGCGTATATTACGCCGGCAAAGCTTATGGCTGCGACGGTGATTGATCTTCTGGCCGACGGCGCAACATACGCACAAACGCTTGCAAAGGCATTTCCAAAAACAGACAAAGCGGCCTACTTTGCACTTTGGAATCAGATACGGTCAGGAAAGCCGATTTAAGTGTCATGCACATTGGATTTGACCCTAAAATGCCATGCTACGAAGATCAAGATACATCAGTATCTCAATAGTTGTGGTGTTACTACAAAAATGTTATATATTCAAATGCAAAGCGATTTGATGGAAGGAGTGCAAAGTTAGAAGTCCCAATTTCAAAGCAGATGTAGCCAAATTAATGATTTGTGCGGGGATTGCTCTTCTGGATGAACGGAAGCAACCGGCCAGATAAAATGCAAATTCCGACTAACAGAGCCAAACTGTCAGTTGGAATTTTGGCAATCTGCATTTTGGCCATAGCAGATAGACGAAAGCAGTACGATCCATTCATAATTTAATATAGTAAAGACACCCCCCAGCACTGCAATAAAAAACGGCAGTTTTGGGGAACATAGCTGCGTGCAGGCACTCCATTTCTGCTGGAAATGGAGTGCTTTTGCTATATTTATGTGAAAAATCGGAGCATTTCAAATGCTCCGTGCGGTGTTCATAAGATGAGCACATTCATTTTGACTGCATCCCGCCGGGTCGATGTGGGGCATTACGGAACATTCCGCCTCTACAAAGGCTTCTGAATACGCAAAAACTGCTCCCGATATGGCTTGCCATATCGGGAGCAGTTTGTATGAAGCCGGAACACCGGGCAAGCTTTTTCCCGCGGTCTTTCAGAAGCCGAAGAACGCTTTGGCGTTTTCCCCGCAGACATTCTCCACGATCTGTCCCAGCACGGCCTCATCCGCCGGATATTGGCCGCTTTCGACCAGCTCGCCGAGGCGATTACAAAGGATACGGCGGTAATACTCGTGGCGCGGGAACGAGCTGAACGAGCGCGAGTCGGTCAGCATGCCGATGGAATTTGCGAGAAG
>OJOP01000638.1_pt1 | contig 21462 bp, 19 predicted proteins | sample 1598161 | NCBI WGS metagenome assembly OJOP01 (sample SAMN01915206, study PRJEB22387) | human gut metagenome | isolation source: stool | host: Homo sapiens | place: USA | reverse complement strand
ACCGGTCTATATAAAGAATATCAGAGGTCTTGGGTATATATGGAATCAGGAGGTAAGTCAGTGACGAAACGACATCGTAAAAAGTGGGTTGATGCCTTGTCACTGGTGCTGCCGGTTCTACTCTTTTTTGCGGTATTGAACTGCTTTACCACCTATTTATATTATCAGGATTATCAATGTAAAATGGATATCCTGACAGAAGTTGCGGCGGGCGCAGAGACCACCGGCATGGATGTTGCCGCAGGATGGCTGAAAGGAAACGACCATCAAGCCAATGAACAAGGTAAGCAATTATTAGAGCAATACGGGTACTGGGAAAACAAAGGGACTTCGTTTTATGCGCGCTTCCGGCAGAATATCATGATAACCGGCTGTACAAGTGCAGTGCTATGTCTGTATTTGCTAACGTTCCTGTTTTACCGGAAGAAAGCTGAGGCGAAAGAAAGTCGGAAACGATTGGAGCAGCTAGAGCAAATCCTGATTGCATTTCGGGAAAATCACTTTGAGGTAGTGCCGGACATAGAAGATCATGTCGGGCAGGAAAGACTGAAATTTCAGCTTGAAGCAATCGGACATCATATCCAGCTGCTGCAAGAGGAAGCCAGAGCGGAGAAGGAAAGCACAAAGGAAATGGTATCCGACATTTCCCATCAGCTGAAAACCCCGGTTGCAGCCTTGGATACCTGCTTTAGCATATTGCTGCGGAACAATCTGAGCCAGACGGAGCAACAGGAATTTCGCATCCGCTGCCGGAGTGCATTGGACGGATTGGAAACATTGTTGCAGTCTCTGCTGGAAATATCCAAACTGGAGACAGGTTTGATTCAGCTTGATCAGAAAACACTTCCCATTATGGATACGATCATCTCCGCAGTAAACCGAACGTATCCAAAGGCAGCGGAGAAAGGGATAGAACTTATTTTCGACTGCAACGAATCACTGGAGCATTGTGCACTCATGCAGGATAAACGTTGGCTTGGAGAAGCAATCATTAACGTTTTGGACAATGCCATCAAATACAGCCCAGAACATTCAAAAATCACGATCCGTCTACAAAAAAGAACCGGCTTTGTGAGAATTGAGATCGAGGATCAGGGAATCGGAATCCCGCAGAGTGAATACCATAAAATATTCCAGCGGTTTTACAGAGGGACTGCGCCGGAAGTCCGCGAAAAGAGCGGAACTGGCATCGGTCTGTATCTGTCCAGACAGATTATTGAGCAGCATGGTGGGACAATCACGGTAGCCTCCGGCAAAGTCAGAAAAGGAAGTACCTTTTTGATTCAGCTGCCGGAGAATGGACTTTCGTAGAGATGATGAGCAGAAGTCTTTCAAATCTGTAAGACTTCTGCTCTCTTTTTGAAAGTGAAATGAAAGGTTCCTTTGATACAATGCTGGTAAATAAGAAAAGGAGGCCATTGGAGTGGGCGTGATATTAGAAACGAATCAGCTTTGCAAATTTTATGGGACGGGGGAAAATCAGGTCAAAGCCGTCAATCATGTGAATATCCAGATTCAACAGGGAGAATTTGTCGCCATTGTCGGAAAATCCGGCTCCGGAAAAAGTACCCTGCTGCATATGCTGGGCGGGCTGGATACACCAACCAGCGGCAGCGTGATCCTGTCTGACAAGGACCTGTATTCCATGAAGGAGGATCAGCTTGCCGTTTTCCGGAGAAGAAAGATCGGATTTGTATTTCAGGCATTCAATCTGGTATCCTCCATCAATGTGTGGGAAAATATCGTTCTTCCGTTGGGGCTTGACGGAAAAAAAGTGGATAAAGCTTATGTCAATGATATTATCACCACACTGGGTCTTGAACACCGGATTCATAATCTTCCGAATACCCTCTCCGGAGGACAGCAGCAGCGCGTTGCGATTGCAAGAGCCTTGGTAAACAGACCGGAGATTTTGTTTGCGGACGAGCCAACCGGAAATCTTGATTCCAAGACAAGTGACGAGGTGATCGCGCTGCTGAAAATGAGCGCAAAAAAATATGGACAGACGATTGTAATGATTACCCATGATGATGAGATCGCGCAGGTTGCTGACCGTATTTTAGTCATCGAGGATGGACAGGTGGTGGATTTCAATTGAGGACGATCAGCAAAATTGCATTCAGCAACGACAAAAGAAATCGGACAAGAAGTGTCCTCATTATGACGGCGATTTGCCTGACTACCATGCTTCTGGTCATTATCAGTACAATTGGAAATGGACTGATCCTCTTACAGAAGGATCAGGCTGCAAGCTCATACGGAAGCAACTACGGCCTGTTTATCGCCGCAGATGGTACGCAATTAAAAGAAGTGGAACGCAGAGCTGAGATATCTGATATCGGCATCATGTGTACGGAGGGCATCCTGAAAGGAAATGAAAATGGCGGCTTTGTCAGTGCGGATGAAACGGTCAGGAAAATGCTTCCCTATAATCAGGAATATGTGTTGAAGGAAGGTACCTATCCGGAAAAGGCGCAGGAAATTGCCGCAGGACGCGCTTTCTTTGATGCAGTGGGATACCATGATGTAAAGGTCGGAGACACCGTAACATTGGAGTACCGTTCCGGCATGCAGTCGGAATACGCACCGGTGGAATTTACTGTCAGCGGGATTTTATATGACCGGGATGAATATACCATCGAGGCTTCCTATGTTGTATTCGGTTCGCAGGATTTTTATAATGAGCGTGTTGCGGAGGGTGACAGGCAATATAATATCTATTTTACCTTGAGCGATTCTGCAAATGTATCTATGAATAATGTTGCGCCTGTTATAAAAGAAATCGCGGATTCCTGCGGCATTGACCAGAAAAACGTGATCATCAATGACCTCTACCTGCAGTGGGTATTGCAGCCGAGCTATGAAATGATTGTGGTTTGTGGAACCCTGATCCTCGGAATCGTGCTGTTTTCCGTTGTGGTCATTTATAATATCTTCCAGGTCGGGATCGCCCAGAAGGTTCAGGAGTACGGAAAAATCAAGGCGCTGGGTGCAACCAGAAAGCAGATGAAGCAGTTGATCTTTCGTGAGGGCATTCTTCTGGCGGTTCCTTCGATACCGCTGGGGCTGCTGTTTGGTTTCCTGATTGCAAAAGTCAGCTTCAACTGGCTGGTGGAGCAGGGAAATCTGGTATCGTCCGGAATCAAGAACCATCAGGTGCCTCTGTTTTCACTGACAATTATGCTCATCTGCATTTTTGTATCGTTTCTTACGGTCGTTTTGGCTCTGCGCAAACCCATGAAAATTGTTTCCCGGATTTCACCCATCGAAGCGACACGGTATCTTGACGGCTCCAAAACGCAAAAACAGGGCAGACGAAAAGGCAGAAAAGATGTCACCGTTTTCTCCATGGCAATGGCAAATGTGACAGGCAATCCGAAAAGAACCATTGCTACGATTCTTACCATGGGGCTTTCCTGTGTATTGTTTGTAATTATCTCTAATTATGTTGGGAATATTGACACGGAGCACGAGGCGCGGATTGCAATCAACCATGGACAATTTGAGTTGCAGCTGGATTATTCCCAGAATTATGATGAAGCCTATTCGGAGAATAATCTGGACACAATCCTACAGAACAACCCACTGAATGATTCTTTGATTAAAGAAATCAAATCCATCCCCGGTGTAACGGATGTACTGACGAGAGAAATCGTCTCTGCAGATCTGAACGGAACAAAATTTCCGGTTGCAATCGTAAATCAAGAGGATTTTGAAATGATGCGCGGGGATGGCGATATCGGTTCCATGGACTATGCACAGGCTGTCAAAAACGGGGATGTTTTCTTTGGCTGGTCCATGTGGATGGAAGCTGACGGGTATTCTGCGGGTGCACCGATTACATTCAACTTTGATAACGGAAGCGGAACCTATACCTATCATGGAAAAATCGCAGGCTCCTTTGTAAGCGCGGACACTTATCTGGTCATTCCGGAAGAAGTATACCGCTCTGTAAATCCGAAAGGGACATCTTATGGATACCTGTGGGTGGATTGTGCTAAAAAAGATGTGGCATCTGTAGAGCAAAGCCTGAATGACCTGCTCTCCGATACTTCTCATATCAAGCTGAACACCTATCACGCAGAATTGCAAACCGCAGAATACGCAAGCCGTATGATGAAGCTTGGCTGCTATCTGTTCATGGCAATTGTCGGTCTCATTGGGTTTATGAATCTGGCAAACACCATGATCATCAATATCACCACGAAGAAGCAGGAATACGGTGTGCTGCAAGCGGTAGGCATGACCAATAAGCAGTTGAATCTGAGCTTACAAATACAGGGCTTGATTTTTACGGTTGGCACCATCTGCGTCGCACTTGCTGCCGGTCTGCCCCTTGGCTATGCACTGTTTTCCTATGCGAAGCATAATGGGATTTTTGGAATGAACGTTTATCACGTTCCTCTTATCCCGATTCTTGTTATGATTCTTCTGGTTGGTATTCTACAAATTGTGCTTTCCCTCGTTTTAAGCAGTAATCTGAAAAAGGAAACGCTGGTTGAAAGAATAAGGTATCAGGGATAGCAAGTATTGCTGGGATATCCTCAGTATCATAACAGGAATTAAAAGCACTTGGCTTCAAAAAGTTTTGTACGTTTGACAAAATGCAACCGATTTTTCATCAATTATAATAAATTTGATTAAGCAGCCTGTGTGTAATGAAGCATACAGGCTGCTTGCATTTTATAACTCTAATGAATCTTCTGCATCTACCCACATCTGTAAATTGCCCTCAAGATATAATCTCGCATATTCAAGTGGTTCATCGACTGCAAGTGAAGTCAATGCACAGTCTGATCCGGGTGTGGTTTTTAAATCCTTTTCGGCTTCCCAGCAGTCAATGCGAAGCATATAGCCAACATTTGTATAAATGTCAATGCTGTTTCGTTGTGGATTGTATTCTGCAAATATTGTTCTCATCGTATCCCATCTCCTTATCTGCAAACGTCTGTCCGTCTCCCAACTTGGAAAATGTCCTGTCGGATTCCAGCCGAACAAACTTCAAAGCCTCGTCCAGTCCCTTCAACACGGTCTCACCGTTTTCCGCGATGATCTTACGGTCCTGGATCACAACGTGCCTCAGCGGCGGCGTCGTCTTCTGATCGTTGTGCAGGATGATTCGCCATGGGTAGGGATTGGTCTTATAGGAATTTACATCATAGATATCGTGCTCCGCAGAACGCTATTGTATCGCTTGCGGTACCGCACTCGCTTTATTTCCGCCTCCAGCAACTCTTGGCTTGGCATCTCAATTTGTTTATTCCGTTTCATAGCTGTTTGTCTTTCTCTCGAGCGGATATCTGCGAGAATAACTGACGCAACTCTGCATGCTCATTTGTAATCGAAGTAATCTTTGCCGACACAGCGTCCCAATATGCCTGAGACTCTGCCTTTGCTTTTTTCAGCATTTCGTCGCATTGCTTTTGCGCAGCCGTTGTAGCGTCCTCTGCTTGCTTCAGCTCCAAACTGGTGATCTGAGCGAAAAGCGGCGATATGCCGCAAGAAGTTTTCAAATTCACCTTGAGAGAAAGAGCACATTGTGATATACTTAAAGTGTAGTGGTGTGCTCTTTTCTCTCTGGGGAAAGGAGTTCATACATGGAAAAAAATCTCAAAGGCAGAGAATGTGATAAGGGTATCTACCAGAGGAGGGACGGATTGTACAGCGCCCGGTTCGTAGACAGAGCCGGTAAGCGGCACGAGAAATACTTCCAGACGGTTCCCGAAGCAAGAAACTGGATCGCCGATGCAAAGTATGCGGATACACACACGGAGGTTTTTGTCGGCACCGATATTACGGTGGATGAGTGGTTTGATTTCTGGATTGAAAATATTGTCGGAGATTTGGCTCCCAATACGCTCCGCAGCTACCGTGACAGATACAAGCACAACATCCAGCCGGTGATCGGCAGGATAAAACTTACGGATGCGAAACCCATGCACTGCAAAAAGGTATTCATCGAAATGGATGCCGATTATTCCGGATCCACCATCCGTCAGGCGTACATCACCATGGGGACGATGCTGAAAGCGGCGAAGATGAACGATCTCATCTCCAAGCATCCCATGGACGGTGTTCGATTTACCAAGCCGGTCCGTGCGGCAAACGACATCAAGTTCCTCACCCGCGAAGAACAGCGTATCTTTCTGGAAACAGCCAGACGCTCTCACAACTATAACCAATATGCGTTGATCCTCGAAACGGGACTGCGCACCGGCGAGCTGATCGGCCTGACATGGGATGCCGTTGACTTCGAGAAACGGACGCTGACGGTGAACAAAACGCTGGAGTTCCGGCACGGTACAAAATCGTGGCGGGCGGGATCTCCCAAAACGCCCAACAGCTACCGTACCATTCCGTTGACAGACACAGCCTATGGCAGCCTCCGTGAAGTGTGGGACAGCCGGGAAGAACGAAAATCTTCTCCTGTGCTGGAGCAGACTTTGGAGTACATGGATCGTCGAAGCGGCAGCATGGCAAAGCTGGTGATGCGCGATCTGGTCTTTATCAACTGGCGTACCGGAGAACCGGCAAAGAACAGTTCCTATGACACCCATCTCTACAAACTGTGCGATGAGGCAGGAATCCGGCGATTCTGTATGCACGCTTTGCGCCACACCTATGCAACGCGTGCAATCGAAAGCGGGATGCAGCCGAGGGTGCTGCAAAAACTGCTGGGTCATGCCAGCATCAAAACAACAATGGATCGGTATGTTCATGTGACTGCCGAATCGCTGGATTATGCCATCAAGCAATTTCAGCAAAATGGTGTAGTCTGATAAAATCCAATAAAGCCAAATGCGGAAATGGTGTAAAAATGGTGTAACAGCCAAGACGCCAAACGCTGAAACCCCTTGAAAATCAAGGAAAATTGAAGGAGAATGAGTACAAATGAAATTAGGTATCGTCGGACTTCCCAATGTAGGAAAGTCTACGCTTTTCAATGCAATCACAAATGCTGGCGTTGCAGCAGACAACTATGCGTTCTGCACCATTGACCCGAATGTCGGCGTCGTGTCCGTGCCGGACAAGCGGCTTGAGTGGCTGCGCGACCAGCACAATCCCAAGAAATTCACCCCCGCCGTGATTGAATTCGTCGATATCGCGGGTTTGGTCAAGGGCGCGTCCAAGGGCGAAGGTCTGGGCAACAAATTCCTTGCCAACATCCGCGGCTGCGACGCGATTGTCCACGTTGTGCGCTGCTTTGACGACGCAAATGTCACACACGTCGAGGGTTCGACCGACCCGCTGCGCGACATTGACATTATCAATACCGAACTCATCATGGCTGACCTTGAGATGATCGACCGCCGCATCGACAAGGCGCAGAAAAACGCCAAGGGCGGCGACAAGCGCTTCAATCACGAGGTCGAGGTTTTCACGGCCCTGCGCGACTATATGAACGAGGGCAATCTGGCCCGCACGTTTGAATGCTCCGAGGACGACGCCGCCATGATCGCCACCAGCGATCTGCTGACGCTCCGCAAGATGATCTACGCCGCAAACCTGAGCGAAAACGACGTGAACCAGCCCGAGGCCTGCAAGTATTTCACGCAGGTGCAGGAACTGGCCGCGAAGGAGGGCAGCGAGGTTCTGCCCATCTGCGCAAAGCTCGAAGCCGACATCGCCGAGCTGGACGACCCGGACGAGAAGGCCATGTTCATGGAGGAGCTCGGATTGCAGCAGTCCGGTCTTGACCGGCTGATCCAGTGCAGCTACGAGCTGCTGGGGCTCATCTCCTTCCTGACAGCCGGTGCGGACGAGTGCCGCGCGTGGACGATCAAAAAGGGCACGAAGGCCCCGCAGGCCGCCGGCAAGATCCATTCCGACTTTGAACGCGGCTTTATTCGCGCTGAGGTCATCGCCTTCGACGATCTCAAAGCCTGCGGCACGCTGGCCAACGCAAAGGCAAAGGGCTTGCTGCGCAGCGAGGGCAAGGAATACGTCATGCACGACGGCGATGTCGTAAACTTTCTGTTCAACGTGTAATCAAAACCAAACCGCCCGCAGTCGAGTCTGGCTGCGGGCGGTTTTCTGTCATCTGCACAGCAAATGTTTCCAGTTTGCCGGAAAAGGTCTTGCGGCGCAGCGTTTTTCATACTATAATAAAAGAAAACAGCGAAAAGGTGAGCATATGGAGATCAATCGCGCAGCCGAACTGCTTCGCGCTCTTGCCGATGGCATCGACCCCATGACGGGACAGCCGCTGCCGGACGAGAGCGTCTATAACCGGCCGGAGATCATCCGGGCGCTGCACTGCGTCTTGCAGGCCCTGCAGGAGCGCGCCGACGGCCCGGCCGCCGTCAACGCGGGCCGGAACTGGAGCGCGGACGAAGAGGCGCAGCTGCTGCGGGAATACGGCGCGGGGCTCACGATCGAGGCGATCGCGCGCCGCCACGGGCGGAGCGTCGGGGCCATCGAAACGCGCCTGTCCGAACTCGGCCAGCGCGACCAGATCCAGTTCAGCATGCGATAGGAGCAGGGTATGGAACGAAGCAGACTGGAACTATTATTGGAGCAGGAGTTGCTGCAAAACGCGCAGCAGGCCCGCATCCTGTGCGGCAGCCCCGTGACGCGCTTTGTGCGCAGCGTGCAGACTGCCGGCGGCGTTGCTGCCGTGCGGGAATCCTGCAGGCGGAATCGCCCATCCGACGCGTTTGATTCTCTTGTGCAGGCAGGCCGGCTCGATCTGTCCGCGGAGGCCAGCGCCGTCAAGGGCAAATACGGTCCGCTCTTTACCGACGAGGAGGTCAACACCTGCCTCACGCTGCTCTTGGAAAGCGGTTATTTTCAAAAAACGGGGCGGTAACCACCGCCCCGCTCGAGTTTTCAATCAGTTCCGCTTCTCCAGCGCCTTTTTTACGACCGGCGCAAGCAGGCAGGCAAGCGCGCCGCCAATCAGGGCCGTAACCAGCTGCGGCCAGGTAAAGGCCGCCGTGACAGCTGCAAGCTTTGCCGCCGGAACGACCGTGGGCGCGACAAGCTTCACAAGCACCAGATACAGTGCCAGCCCCTTTGCCGCTGCCGCCAACGCCATGCAGCCCCATGCAGTCAGGTGCTGTGCGGTCAGGAATCTGCCGACCAGCAGCGCAAACAGCACCGCATAAACCGCATTGCCAAGCGCCACACACGGAACAAACAGCAAAAACGCCGGGCCGATTCCGAGCGCATAGGCGCAGAACGGCGAGATAACCGCCACGATCACGCCCGACCAGACTCCGCCGGTGAGCGCAGCCATTGCCAGCACCAGATTGACGCACGAGCCCGTCACAAACTGCCCGAGGCTCTTTGTTGCAACCTGTAAAACAAGCAGCAGCGCGAGGCAGACCGCCGTGCGCACAATCCAAATCGTTTTCTTCATCCTTACATCTCCTTTCTCCCGAACACCGGGGGCTTTCAAAAATTTCATTCACAGTATAACAGCCTGAACTGCCCGCGTCAAGGAAAACAAAACACGGTAGATTTTCATAGGATGGTTGTGGTATACTGGATGCAGTACACATGGGAGGGAACGCCATGTATCCGAAAAAACAGCCAAAAAGCGACCGGGAAAAATTCTACGGCGCATTTCAGAAAAAGGTCGGCTGCAAGCCCGAGCAGTATCTGCGCCGGAAGCTTGCAGGCGGCATGCAGGAGGCCGAACTGCGGCGGCTTTATGATATGCTGGCCGTCGAGATCGCCATGAAGGCCAGATGCACCGCCATCCGTTATGACGCGCTGCAGCTGGAGCCCGCGGGCGAAACGGCGGCGGAACGCCACGTCCGCCGCGCAGCCACGCACGAGGTTCCTGTCTGCGCACGCTGCGGTGGGCGCATGGTGCTGCGCACCGGACAGACCGGCGCACGCAAGGGAAAGAAATTCTGGGGCTGCTCCAACTACCCGGCCTGCCGGTACACGAAGGACTTTGAAGAGCGGTCATGAGAAATTTCAAATTTATCATCAGCTACGACGGCTCCCGCTATTTCGGCTGGGAGCGCCAGCCGGGCCGCGACACGATCCAGGGCAAGCTGGAAGCCGTCCTGACGCGCATGTGCGGCACGGACGTGCAGGTCATCGGCGCGGGCCGCACGGACGCAGGCGTTCACGCAAGGGCCATGGCGGCCAACGCCTATATGGACACGGAGAAAACGCCGGAGGAGATCCGCGACTACATGAACCGATACCTGCCGGACGATATCTGCGTACAGGAGGCAAAGCTTGCCGCTGACCGCTTCCACGCGCGCTACCGCGCCGTCGGCAAGCTTTATACCTACACCTGCTATGTCGGCAATACGAAGCCGGTCTTCAACCGGAAATACGTCACCGTGCTCGATTACCAGCCTGATCTTGCCGCCATGCAGCGCGCGGCGGAGATTCTCACCGGCGAACATGATTACAAAAGCTTCTGCTCGAACCCGCAGATGAAAAAATCCACCGTGCGGATCGTCGATTCCATCGAGATCGTCCGGCGGAAAGATTATATCTATTTTAATTATCATGGCACAGGCTTTTTACAGAACATGGTGCGCATCCTGACCGGAACGCTTCTGGAGGTCGGACAGGGCAAGCGCACACCGGAAAGCGTCCGGCAGACGCTCGAAGCGAAAGACCGAACGCAGGCCGGGTATACCGCGCCCCCGCAGGGGCTGTGTCTGATGCGGGTGGATTATTAAAGGAGCCTGCTGTAAGGCTGAAAGTCTTCTACGAATTTGCAACTGCGGTACAACTTTTTCTTTTGCTTCTCCGAAAGAAAACCGACTCGATTTTCTTGAATCTTTCCTGCGAAACCAAGACCAGTTCAAAAATTCCGACACTGTCCTTGAAGGCGTCGTAGGGGCCGATGCCTACATCGGCCCGGCAGAATGCGCCGTTTTTATGGAAATCTTCAGCGAATTCGTAACTTCCTAAACGGGCCGACAGAGTCGTCGGCCTCTACGGCGAGACTTCAATGCACATGTACCCAGTAGGGGCGGACGACTCTGTTCGCCCGCAGAATATACCGATTTTACGGTAATCTTCGGCAAATTCGCAGCTTCCCAACGGGCCGATGTGGGCATCGGCCCCTACAATCAATGGGGTGGGTGCTTACGGATTTGCCTGATAGCGCTGATACAAATGTAACAGGGAGAAATAAAAAATGGCATTTCAATATCTCGGCCTGCGGGCCAAGCTGGAGCATGTGGACGTCACGGACGAAGAGGTGAACCGGCAGCTAGTGCGGCTGCAGCAGCAGAGCCAGCGTCGGACGCCCGTTTTCGACCGTCCTTCGCAGAACGGAGACGAACTGGTGCTCGACTATGCAGGCTTTGCGGACGGCAAACAGTTTGCGGGCGGTACGGCGGAAAAGCAGACGCTTGTGCTCGGCAGCAATACGTTTATTCCCGGCTTTGAAGCGCAGCTTCTGGGCAAGAACCCCGGCGACGATGTGACCGTGCACGTCACGTTCCCGACTGCATATCACGCACCGGAACTGGCGGGTAAGGATGCGGAGTTCCGCTGCCATATCCACGAGATCCGCACTGTCGCGCCCTATGCACTGGACGATGTTTTTGCGAAAGAGGTCGGACAGTGCGAGACGATGGCGGAAATGCGCGAAAATATGCGCAAAAGTCTTGAGAATTATTATGCCGAACGCGCCGAACTTGAACTGCGCGACCGGCTGCTGCGGCAGGCGGCGGACACCATGGACGACTTTACCCCTAACCCTGCCGAGATCAGCAAGGCCGTCGAAGAGCAGCTGGATACCATGTCTGCTCAGCTGGCGCAGAACAATCTGACGCTGGACGATTACTGCAAATTCTCAAATTCCACGCTTGAACAGCTGCGCGAGGACGCGCGGCCCGGCGCAGAGGAGGCCGTGCGCATCAAGGCGCTCGTCCGCCGCGTCGCGCAGGCGGAGGATCTGCACGCGCACGAGGAGGACGTCGCACAGGCGCTCAGCGAGATCTGCCGCGCAAACCACATGACGATGGAAGAACTTCAGCCGTATTACGACGACACGTTTGCCGCTGCCGTGGAATACAGCATCCTGCTTGCCAAGGTCACGAAGCGCATCCGCGAAAGCGCCATTCTGGAGCAATAAAGAAAAAAGCGAACCGCCGCAGCCCGAAACCGGACTGCGGCGGTATTTTATTGTATTGTTTACTGGACGATGAAGTTGACGGATTCGTCGCCCTGCTTGTCTTCGCCGTAGACATAGTCCTTGCCGGGCATAATGGCGTTCAGGACGATGCCGACGATGGAGCCGACGGCCAGACCCGAGAGGCTGATCGCGCCAAGCTGGAGAGAACCGGCCGAGGAGTAGCTGATGCCGATGGACAGGACCAGAATGAGGGCTGCGACCAGAACATTACGGGACTTGGTGAAGTCAACCTTGTTTTCGACGACGTTGCGGACACCGACCGCAGAGATCATACCGTAGAGCACGAGGCTGACGCCGCCGATGGTGCCGCCGGGCATGGAGGAGATGATGGCCGCGAACTTCGGGCTGAAGGAGAAGAGCATAGCCAGGACTGCCGCGATGCGGATCACGCGCGGGTCGTAGATGCGGCTGAGGGCCAGAACGCCGGTGTTTTCGCCGTAGGTCGTGTTGGCGGGCGCGCCGAAGAGGGCGGCGAGGGTCGTTGCCAGACCGTCGCCCATCAGCGTGCGGTGCAGGCCGGGATCTTCAATGTAGTTGCGGTTGCAGGTGGAGGAGATCGCGGACACGTCGCCGATGTGCTCGACCATGGTGGCAAGCGACAGCGGGACGATGGTGATGACAGCGGTCAGAAGCATGTGCGTGTCAACATTGCCGGAGGCGAACAGGCCGAAGACGGTCTGCTCCATCTTGATGGGCAGTGCGAACCATTTGGCGCTGGAGACGTTGGCGACGAGGTTTGCACGGACGTCGGCGTCGAAGATGACGGCCAGCACATACGAGCCGATGACGCCGAGGAGGATGGGGATGATCTTGATCATGCCCTTGCCCCAGATGTTGGCGGCGACAATGATGAGGATGGCGGCGATGGCGATCCACCAGTTGCCGGTGCAGTTATTAATAGCGGAGGAGGAGAGGTTCAGGCCGATGGCAATGATGATGGGGCCGGTGACGATGGGCGGGAAGAAGCGCATGACCTTTTTCGCGCCGAAGGCCTTGAACAGGCCGGCCAGAATGACATACACAAGGCCTGCGCACGCAACGCCGAAGCAGGCGTAGGGCAGCATCGCAAGGTTGGGCTGGTTGCCGTCGAGCATGGGGGCGATGGTTGCATAGCCGCCGAGGAAGGCGAAGGACGAGCCGAGGAAGGCCGGGACCTTGCCGCCGGTGATGAGGTGGAACAGAAGCGTGCCGAGGCCCGCGAACAGAAGCGTGTTCGAGACGTCGAGGCCCGTCAGGATGGGGACAAGGATGGTTGCGCCGAACATGGCGAACATGTGCTGGAAGCCGAGCAGCAGCATTCTGCCTCTGCCGAGCTGTCTGGCATCATAGATGCCGGTTTCCGGAATTTTGTTTTTTCCCATGGTGTTCTCCTTTCTCTTCGCCGTTTTTGCGGGGCGGTTCGGGTCGCAGCTGCGCATAAAAAAAGAATTGTGAAAACTGGAAACACCAGTTTCACAATTCCTTCTGCAAAAACAAATACGACGCCGGAACAACGGGTTCCCCGGCAAAAACAAAAACGGAAGCGCATCGACAGACAGGCGTTTTGAAAATCGTCATGGCGCGCACTTCCTTTCGTAAACTCACTGGAGGACATTATAGCGGCGCGGCCGCAAAAAAACAACTGTGAGTTTCGTGCGATTTTCGGAAATCTCGGACATGAAATTTGACAGATCTGTCAAATTCATTCCAGCTCGTCAAGCGTGAGGCGGAAGCTGTCCAGGAAATGCGCTAGAAAATAATCGAGGCACGGCAGCTGCATCTCGACAAGCGCCTGCCGCGTCTGCTTCTCCGCAGCCTCAAATTCCGAGTTCCCGGCCTTCAGTTCCTCGACGCATTTGATATACGCCGAAAGCTTGTCCGCCGCCTTGACGATGCGGGCGACCTCCGGGTCAGATTCAAACAGCAGCGGACGGTAACTCTCCTGCACCTCCGGCGGCAGCAGTGCCAGAAGCTTTTCGCAGCTGACGGCCTCAATCTGCTTGTAGGCCTTTTTGATCTCCGGGTTATAATACTTGATCGGCGTGGGCAGATCGCCTGTCAGAATTTCCGATGCGTCGTGGAACAGCGCGGCAGACGCGCAGCGGTCTGGGTCGGCAGGCTGGCCGAGGATGTCGCGCTGGATCACCGCCAGTCCGTGCGCCAGCACGGCGACCATATGGCTGTGCTCCTGAATGTTTTCCTCGAACGTGTTGCGCATAAGGCCCCAGCGGCCAATATAGCGCATGCGGGAGATGAGCGCAAAAAAGCGGTGCTGCATATCGGTTCCTCCTCAGGAGATCAGAGATTTGGTTTTCCACTTGCCGCGGAAGAAATGCGCGTAGCAAACAATGAGCGTCACCGTCCACGCCATAGCCTGGCTCCACCAGATGGAGGTATAGCCGAACAGGGCTGTGTTATGCAGCGCATAGGCAAAAATCACGCGCAGGCCCAGTGCCAGCAGCGCAAAAAACGTCGCGTAAAAACCCTCGCCCACGCCCTGGCACATACCGTTGGCAGGAAAATAGACCGCAAAAATGGGGATTGCGACGGCTGAACTGAACAAATGCAGACGGCAGATGGCCGCCGCAGCCTCATCCAGCTGGAATGCGCGGATGATGAGGGAAATGCCGAGAATCTGGCACAGGCAGAGCACAAGCGTCATGGAAAGCGACACGAGCACGCCCTGCCCCAGTCCCTTGGCCACGCGATCCGGGCGCTGCGCGCCCATATTCTGGCCCGCAAAGGTCGCCATGGTGTTCTGCACACCGAGAATCGGGATCAGCAGAATGTTTTCCATCCGGCTTGCGACGGTATAGGACGCGATCATGCTCTCACCGTAAAGATTGACCAGCCGCTGTAAAAACAGGAACCCGCAGGAGACAATGGACTGCTGAATGGCCATCGGCGCACCGACATGCAAAATACGGCCCGCCGTTTTGACATCCAGCCGCAGTTCGCGGAGCGAGAAGCGCAGAAGCGTGTATTTCCGGTGCATATACGCAAAGCCGATGACGCAGGAGGCGATCTGCGAAATGACGGTGGCGATAGCCGCGCCCGCCACGCCCATCCCAAGCCCAGCAACGAACGCAAGGTCGAGCGCAACGTTTAGAATAGACGAAACAAGCAGGAAGTACAGCGTCGCCTTGCTGTCGCCCAGCGCCCGCAGGAGAGCCGCCGCGATGTTATACCCGAACTGGAACACCAGTCCCGCCGCGTAGATGCGGAAATACAGAAGCGTCAGCGGCAGCAGCGCCTCCGGCGTTCCCAACGCGCGCTCCAGCAGGAATCTCGCGCTCACGACGCCGATCAGCGACATGAGAAGCCCCATTGCCAGCATCAGCACAATAGATGTTGCAGCATACTGCCGCAGTTCCTGTTCGCGCGCGGCGCCGAAATACTGCGAGATCAAAACGCCCGCTCCGACGGAAAAGCCGATGGCAAGCGCCGTGAACAAGACCGTCAGCGCCGCGCAGGCCCCGACAGCGGAAAGCGCCTGCTGGCCGTTGAAATTGCCGACGATAATGGTGTCGGCAGTATTATAAAGCTGCTGCAGCAGATTTCCTGCCATGATGGGCAGCGCAAACTGTAAAATCAGCTTCCATGGTGTTCCCCGGGTCAGATCCTTCGTCATGTCATATTCTCTCCAAATCGATACTTTAATCAGTATAGCATAAAAAGAATTGCTTGTAAATTGCAGGTTCTGACTTGATAAACCTTTTACCCTGTAGTATAGTAGGTTAAAAGGAGTGATCCACTATGATGATTTCCAGCAAGGGCCGCTATGCGCTGCGCGTGATGATCGATCTGGCCGAGCATGCGGACGAGGGCTATATCCCCCTGCAGACGATCGCTGCGCGGCAGGGTATCTCGGAAAAATATCTTGAAAGTATTCTGGCCGTGCTGAGCAAGGCCCGGCTGCTCGACGCCGTGCGCGGCAAAGGCGGCGGCTATCGCCTGTCAAGGCCTGCGAAGGACTATACTGCGTTTGAGATTTTGTCTCTGACCGAAGGCACGCTGGCCCCGGTCACCTGTCTGGAGAGTGGGCAGCAGTGTGAAAACGCGGAAAACTGCCGAACGCTTCCGCTGTGGCAGGGGCTCGACCGGACGATTGCCGCATACCTCGGCAGCTACACGCTGGAGGATCTGGCACGGATGGAAAAGCCATTGCAGCACGCCGAACTTTGAGGCTCCCGCAGCGAAAAAAGGCCCCCGGCCAGGATTCTGGCCGGGGGAAGTTGGGGTTGTGGGATTTGACTGCGGCGCGTGCCGCGGTCTGGGATATGAAGTGCGCTCGCATTGGATAAGCTGTATCTATAAAATAGCACCCGCAGAGGGAAAAGTCTGCCGAACGCTGTCGCGGCGGAATTTTTTTCCGCGTGCGGCCACACTTCTTGCAATCGGGTATATTTACTGATAAAATAGCACCCGTATTGGAGGGATCAGGATGGAATTTGACGCTGGAATTTACGACGTTGCCGTGATCGGCGCGGGACACGCCGGCATTGAGGCAGGGCTGGCCTGTGCGCGGATGGGACTGGAGACAGTCGTGTTTACGATCAATCTTGACGCCGTCGGCAACATGCCCTGCAACCCCGCCATCGGCGGCACTGGCAAGGGGCATCTGGTGCGGGAACTTGACGCGCTGGGCGGAGAAATGGCAAAGGCCGCCGACCGCTCGTGCATCCAGTACCGCATGCTGAACCTCGGCAAGGGCCCCGCCGTCCACTCCCTCCGCGCGCAGGCCGACCGCCGGCGCTATCAGGAGGATATGAAGCGGACGCTCGAACAGCAGCCGCATCTTGATCTCAAGCAAGCCATGGTCACGGAACTTCGCCTGACGAACGGCCATGTATCCGCTGTCGTCACACGTCTCGGCGCTGTCTATTCCGTCAAAGCCTGCGTGATCGCTTCCGGAACCTATCTGGACGCGCGTGTCATCACCGGCGACTGTGCCTATTCCTCCGGCCCGGATGGCATGCAGGCCGGTATCGGCCTTGCGGAGCAGCTGGCTGCGTTCGGCCTTCGGATGCGCCGGTTCAAGACCGGCACGCCGCCGCGCGTGAACCGCCGCTCGGTTGATGTGTCGCAGATGGAATTGCAGCCCGGCGATGAGCACCCTGTTCCCTTCTCGTTTTCGACCGAAACACCGCCGGAAAACAAGGCGGTCTGTTATCTGACCTATACAAACGAAAAAACGCATGAGATCATCAAGGCCAATCACGACCGTTCGCCGCTGTTCAACGGCATGATTGAATCCGTCGGCCCGCGCTATTGCCCGTCCATCGAGACGAAGATTGATCGCTTTCCGGACAAGTCCAGGCACCAGCTGTTTGTTGAACCATGCGGGTTATACACGGATGAATTATATATTCAGGGCCTTTCGTCCTCTCTTCCCGAGGACGTGCAGCTGGACATGCTCCACTCCATCAAGGGTCTGGAGCACGCGGAGATGATGCGCCCGGCCTACGCCATTGAATATGCCTGTATCGACCCGACCGAACTTCTGCCGACGCTCGAAAGCAAAAAGATCCCCGGCCTTTACGGCGCGGGACAGTTCAACGGCTCGTCCGGCTACGAGGAGGCCGCCGTACAGGGCTTTGTTGCGGGCGTGAACGCGGCGCTCAAGATAAAAGGCGAAGAGCCGATGGTCTTAAAGCGCTCCGACGGCTATATCGGCACGCTCATCGACGATCTGGTCACGAAGGGCACGAACGAGCCCTACCGCATCATGACCTCGCGCTCAGAGTACCGGCTCCTGCACCGGCAGGACAACGCCGACGAACGCTTGATGCCCATCGGGCACCGCATCGGCCTTGTGTCGGACGCGCAATATGCTGCTGTGCAGGAAAAATACCGCACGGTCGCGCAGGAAATCAAACGGCTGGAAGCCACGGGTGTGGCCGAAAGCGAGGCGCTGAACGAGATGCTCCGCGCGCATGACACCGCACCGGTCGAAGGTTCGGCGCGGCTTGCCGATCTGGTGCGCAGACCGCAGCTGAGTTATGATGATCTGGCCCCCTTCGACCCGGAGCGGCCCGATCTGCCGCCTGTTATCCGGGAGGCCGTCGAGATCCGCATGAAATACGCGGGCTATATCGCCCGCCAACAGAAGCAGGTTGAGGAATTCGCCCGTGAGGAGGGCAGACTCCTGCCGGATTCGATCGATTATCTGTCCATTCAGGGCCTGCGCGTTGAAGCGCGCCAGAAGCTGAGCGAGATCCGTCCCCTGTCCGTCGGACAGGCCAGCCGCATTTCGGGCGTGTCGCCCGCAGACATCGCGGTGCTGCTGATCTGGCTGGAGCAGAATAAGGAGTAAGCCATGTATTTTGATTCTCACGCCCATCTGGGCGAGGACTGTTTTGCACAGGACTTTGTGCACATTGTGGAGAACATGCGCACCGCCGGCGTCAGCGGCATGATGGAGATCGGCTTCGACGGCCCGTCGTCTAATCATGCGGTCGAGTTGGCCAACCGGTACGATTGGATCTGGGCTGCCGTCGGCAGTCATCCGGACGACGCGGCACAGGTAGATGAAGCGCGAATTGAAGAATACCGCGCGCTGTGCGAGGACCCGCGCGTGAAGGCCATCGGCGAGATCGGTCTGGATTATCACTACGAAGACCCTCCGCGGGATGTGCAGCAAAGAGCCTTCCGTATGCAGATGGAACTTGCACAGAAACTTTCTCTTCCTGTTGTAATCCACGAACGCGAGGCGCACGAGGACGGACTTCGCATCATCAGCGACTTCCCGGACGTGACCGGCGTGTTCCACTGCTTTTCCGGCAGCTATGAGATGGCGAAGGAACTGATTAGACGCGGCTGGTACATCGGCTTTACAGGCGTGGTGACGTTCAAAAACGCGCGCAAGGCAGTCGAGGTCGCGGAAAAAATTCCGCTGGATCGTATCCTGATCGAAACAGACTGCCCCTATATGGCACCGGAGCCATTCAGGGGCCGCCGCAACGACCCAAGCCTCGTGCCGTTCGTGGCAAAAAAAATCGCGGAGATTCGAGGAATCTCCGCAGAAGAAGCAGCTGCTGCAACGGAAGAAAATGCCAAGAGGCTGTTCCGGCTTTGAGCGAAGCGCGTTAAACGCCGCAGCCGGACGCTTCCGCCATTTGCTGAAACAAATGCTTCCATCCCTTACCGCACGGGGCGCGGTAAGGGATAACTTTGTATATCTGAAAGTTCTCCGCAAATTTGCGGCGTCCAAGCGGATGGACAGAGACATCTGCACCTACAGAGATTCTGTGTGTTTTTCGTGCAAAAGCGGGCTGCCGAGGGCAGCCCGCTGCTTTTTATTCACAGAAAGTTCCGCACGTTGAATACCTCTGGCGGCAGAACATCGGAGAGTTCTACCAGTTCCGGGACGAAGCCGCCGCTGCGGTCAACGGACACGCGCGGAGATTTGAGCAGCGTCCAGTCTGCTGGGTCGCCGACCGGCAGCGTGAGCAGCGCATCTGTGCCGCTGCCCTTCTGCGACTGCAGCATAACCGAGCCGCCGTGCGCCTGCACGATCGCCTGCACGACTGGCAGACTGAAGCCAGCGCCGAGGCGCGGATCCTCCGGCACTTCTGGTCTTGCGTAGCGGCAGAATGCGCTGGTCAGGACATCCGTGTCCATGCCCTCGCCATTGTCAGACAGCCGGATCATGGAACGTCTGCCGAGCCGTGTAAGCGACAGACGCAAAACGTCGTCCGGCGCGGTAAATTTGATTGCGTTGGACAGCAGCGCCAGCAGTGCCCGGCGCATCTGTCTGCGGTCAATCCAGACGAAAATAGGCGCCTGCGGCAGATCAACCTCCAGCGTTCGGCCTGCCTGCCAGCACAGATCATCTGCGTGCTGAGACAGTTCCTCCAGAAAATCAACCAGATCAGTCTTTTCCAGCGACAGCGGCAGCCGACCGCGCTGGATAAAACTCAGATCAGTCAAATTTTCCGATGCGCGCAGCAGCTGGTAGCAGGCGCGGTTGAACACGGCCAGGTTTTGCTGCATCGCAGGGTCCTCGGCCTCGGAAAGAAGCGGGAAAAGCGTTTCCGATACGGACAGCAGCGTTGTCAGCGGTGCGGAGATTGACTGCGCGGCGCGGCTGAATGCGGCGAGTTCGTCGCGTGTGTCCCGCGGCGGCAGGAGCAGGAGCAGCGCACCGTCCAGCGGCTGCGTGTTGGCGCTGACACAGATGCCGCCTGCCAGTACCGGCAATATGGCCGGACGCGTATACAGCGTTTCCGGCAGCGCAGTGTCCTGCGGCAGATAGGCGCAGAGCGCCGTCCCGGCGGTAAAAAACTCCTGCGCGTGGCAGTTGCATTCCGCGACGGCGCCGTCTTGCACAAGGACGACCGGCTGGGCTGCTCCGTCGTAGAGCGTGTGAAATTGTTCAGACGAAAGCGTCATAGCGCGATCCTCCCTGCTTGTAGCATATGCAGTTTTCGGGGAATAAACAGTCTCTGGAAGTTCCTGTTTCCCCATCATAGCGGATTCCGTCATAAAAAGCAAGCAAAACCGGAAAAACATTTTTTCCCGTATATTTTGTTCGATGCGCGCACGAAAACACCCCCGCCGCTGTCGCAGCGGCAGGGGTGTTTGGCTGAGTCCTGCTTATTCCTCTTCCGTCTCCGGGAAGTCCTTCTTAACGGCGGCCTCTGCCGATTTGTAGCGGCTGTAGGCCACGACAATACGGCGGTTGGGCTCAGTGCCGGTGGAGAAGGTCGTTACGTCAGGATGATCCTGCAGCGCGGCATGGATCACATGGCGCTCATAAGCGTTCATCGGTTCGAGCGTGATGTTGCGGCGGTAGCGCGTGACCTTGCCCGCAACCTTCTGCGCAAGGCGCTGCAATGCCTGCTCGCGCTTGAGGCGGTAGCTTTCGGCATCGACATTGATGCGCACACGCTTGTTCTGGCCGCGGTTGACGGCATAGTTGGTCAGATGCTGGATTGCGTCGAGCGTCTCGCCGCGGCGGCCAATGAGGATGCCAAGGTTTTCACCCACGAGATCAACCAGATACGTCTCGTCCGCCGTCTTGACGGCGTGCGGCACGGCGTCGGAGCCCATGTGCTCGAGGAGGCCCTTGATGAAGGTTTCAATGCGCTCTTCCGTGGAGCCGGGCTCTGCGGGCGCGTAGACCTTCGGTTCTGCCGGGACAGCGGGCTTTTCGGGCTGCTGCGGCTGGCGCGGCTTCTGATTACGGTAGTCTCTTATTTTATCACGCCGCTTTATCTGCTGCTTATGCAGCATCCTGCCTGGATCCCGGACAAATATCAGTTTATCATGCTGAAAGAAACATCCAATATCCCTGTTTTCTGGCAGCTTATTATTTTGGAAATTGCACTGGATGGACTGAAGCTGGCAGCTGTCAATAC
>OJOP01000637.1_pt1 | contig 21462 bp, 14 predicted proteins | sample 1598161 | NCBI WGS metagenome assembly OJOP01 (sample SAMN01915206, study PRJEB22387) | human gut metagenome | isolation source: stool | host: Homo sapiens | place: USA | reverse complement strand
CAGAATCTGAAAATGATTCGACAACAAAATCATCATCAGATGATTCGGATGATTAAATAATTAAAGTTAGCTATTGGGAGATTATTTATTATGAAACCGGAAATCAAAGAAAAAATCACGGCAACAAACCAGAAATACTTAAAGAAATTCTTAACAGAGGAAGCTCCGGCTAAGCTTGAGAGCCAGCTTGAGCACATGGACTGGTCATACCTTGATATGATTAACAACAAGGAGCAGCAGAGAGGTACATTTTCACCGCTTGCTGCTATGGAGCTTTCAGAGATAGAGGCAAATAAGGACAAATACCTTGCAACAGGCCTTGATGCGGTTGGGAATGGCAAGGTCGGTGCAATTCTTCTTGCCGGTGGACAGGGTACACGTCTTGGATTTGACAAGGCTAAGGGCATGTTCAATATCGGAAAGACAAAGGAACTCTACATCTTTGAGCAGCTTGTCGCAAACCTCATGAAGGTTACAAATCAGACCGGTACATGGGTGCCTCTGTATGTTATGACAAGCGAGATAAATGATAGCATGACAAGAGAGTTCTTTGAAGAGCACGACTATTTTGGATACAACAAAGACTATGTGAAGTTTTTCGTGCAGGAGATGGTTCCGGCAGTTGATTTTGATGGAAATCTGCTCATGAAATCTGAGGATTCACTTGCTATGTCACCAAACGGAAACGGTGGATGGTTCAAGTCACTCATCAATGCCGGTCTTGACAAGGATTTGAAGGACAAGGGTGTTGAGTGGCTCAATGTATTTGCTGTGGACAATGTGCTTCAGCAGATTGCAGATCCTGTATTTGTAGGTGCTACAATCGAGTCCGGCTGTGTCAGCGGCTCTAAGGTGGTCAGAAAATGTGATCCATATGAGAGAGTCGGTGCTATGTGTCTTGAGAATGGCAAGCCTTCGATTGTTGAGTATTACGAGCTTACTCCTGAGATGGCAGAGGCAAAGAACGAGAATGGTTCATTGCAGTATGGCTTTGGTGTTATCTTAAACTATTTATTCCGCGTGGACAAGCTCATGGCTATCGCAGAAAAGAGCCTTCCGCTCCATGTAGTAGAGAAGAAGGTGCCTTACATTGATGAGAACGGTACAGAGCACAAGCCTGAGACTCCGAATGCATACAAGTTCGAGACACTCATCCTCGATATGGTATACATGATGGACAATAGCCTTCCATTTGAGGTAGACAGAGAGAAGGAGTTTGCACCTGTAAAGAATGCGACAGGTACAGATTCAGTTGAAACAGCGAGAGCTCTTCTTGAGAAGAACGGAATTGAAATTTAATATATGATTTATGGTAACTGTTCATTGGCAGGGATGTATTGATATTCTGCAATTTCTATTTATCGCAGACTTAGAGGTGCATCTGTCGATGAGCAGTTATTTTTATTCGGAGAATAGCACGGGGATTACAATTTATGAAAAAATAAATAATCCCGTCACAAATTAAACACAGATTGACAGTATACTTCTAATTGTAAACGAAAGGAGAAATTATTATGGATAACAATTATAGAAATATGAATGATACAAATAATACTAACAGTACAAATAACACAAATAACAATACAAACAATGTAAATTTCACAATGTCGGGTAATCCTTACAATCCGGATGAGTCACAGAAGGCTGCACAGACTAATAATACATCAGCGGAAAGCTATTCACAGAGCTATAATCCGTACTCGCAGGCTTCTGCAGCAGGACAGCCAAATGTAAATCAATCATATGCAAACCAGCCTTATTCTAATCAGGCATATAATTCAGGCACAAATAATAATGCATATGGCAGCGCATCAGCCGGTTCGACAGACAACTCATATAGCCGGATGAATATGAATGGTCAGGCATACCAGCAGACTGCAAAGCCTAAGAAACAGAGAGCACCTAGAAAGCCTGGTGCATTTGGACCATTTGCAGCAAAGACAGTAGCGGCAGCTCTTATCTTCGGACTCGTCGGAGGCGGTGTTTTCACAGGAGTAAGCTATATTGGCACGAGAGCTATTTCAAATTCTTCTACTGCAAGTGCAAAGCTTACCACTACAACATCCGGTGGGACTAAGCAGACATCCTCAGGGAATGCAAAGGATCTGACAGATGTATCATCAGTTGTCGATGAGGTAATGCCTAGCATCGTTGCTATCACAAATACAGGAACAGTCACCTACAACAGCTTTTTCGGAAAGCAGTCACAGCAGTCTCAGAGCTGCGGCTCAGGTATCATTGTGAGTGAGGATGATGATTATCTCTACATTGCTACAAACAACCATGTTGTGGCAGATTCAGAGGAGCTCACAGTACAGTTTGATGATGATTCAGTGGTAAAGGCAGAAATCAGAGGAACAGATCCGGATGACGATCTAGCAGTTGTACGTGTAAAGAAAGCAGACCTTGGAAAAGATACTTACTCAAATATCAAGATTGCTACAATCGGAGATTCTGAAAGTGTAGCTGTTGGAAGTCCTGCAATTGCTATCGGTAATGCACTTGGATACGGACAGTCTGTCACAACAGGTATAGTAAGTGCGCTTAACAGAACCGTAACTACACAGGATTCACAGACAGGTGAGACTGTTACCAACAACAAGCTTATCCAGACGGATGCAGCCATAAACCCTGGAAACAGTGGTGGAGCACTCTTAAATGAAAATGGCGAGGTTATCGGTATAAACTCTGTAAAATATTCTTCAACTGAGGTTGAGGGTATCGGTTATGCAATTCCTATGTCGGTTGCAAAGCCTATTATTGAGAGCCTTATCCAGGATGGAAAATATACTAATGAGAATCAGGCATACCTTGGTATCAAGGGTGGCGATGTTTCATCTGAGATGGTAGCCTATGGCTTCCCACAGGGTGTGTATGTTTCATCTGTTTCAGCTGGTTCAGGTGCCGCAAATGCAGGCTTACAGGAGGGAGATATCATCACCGCTGTTGACAGCACAAAGATTTCTTCTATGACAGAGCTGCAGTCAGCGTTAAAGAGCTACAAGGCCGGAGATAAGGTTACTCTTACTGTTGCCCGTCAGAGTGGCAGACAGTACGAAGAGAGCAAGGTTGAAGTAACCTTAAGCTCTGCAAAGGATATCCAGCAGTAATTCCTGCGCAGTGTATTGGTGGGAGGTCGGGACGTAAGCCCCGGCTACCGGCGGCGCACACGTACTCTTGCGGTCGCTACGCTACGTGGCTAAGATACTGTACGAAATTATGCTTGAAGGGTTTCTATGCTTGACGAAACCGTCGAAACGCGCCGTCCGTGGCGCGTTTTCTCCTCACCCCTGCGTCCATGCAGGGGTGTTTCTGCGTTTCATGGGCATAATTTCTACAGTATCTAAGCCACTTCGCTATGCGCTTCTGCAAGAGTACGTGTGCGCCGCCGGTACCCGGGGCTTATGTCCCTTACGCTGTGGCAGATATGCGCTTACGTGTGCGCCATCGCTACGCTCGGCTTACGTTCGCTGCATTGTGACAGAATGTTGGTTAATGTTGTTCAAATCAGTTCAAAGTACTAGACAAATTCCCTAAAATATTAGATAATAGAAGCAAATTAGTTTTCATTTTGCATAGGAGGTCGGCATGAAGAAGAAAAAAATAGTTATTGCACTCGGACATGATGCTCTTGGAACAACTCTTCCGGAGCAGCACGAGGCTACAAAGCATACAGCAAAGGCAGTTGCAGATTTTATTAGAGACGATTATGAGGTTGTTATCACACACAGCAACGGACCGCAGGTGGGCATGATTCACACCGCTATGTCTGAGTTTTGCAGGATTTATCCTGAGTATACAGCTACACCTACAGCAGTCTGCTCTGCAATGAGCCAGGGCTATATAGGATATGATTTACAGAATGCTATCCGTACAGAGCTTCTTGGCAGAGGAATTTACAAGACCGTTTCTACAATACTTACACAGGTGGTTGTTGACCCATATGATGAGGCTTTTTATCATCCGACAAAGATCATTGGCCGTGTTATGACAGAGGCTGAGGCTGAGGAAGAGGAGAAGAAGGGCAACCATGTGACACAGGTTGAGGGAGGCTACAGAAGAGTTGTGGCAGCTCCAAAGCCTGTTGATATAGTGGAAAAGGATGCTATTAAGGCTCTTGTTGATGCGGATCAGGTTGTTATCGCATGTGGTGGCGGCGGAATCCCTGTTTTAGCACAGGATAATAAGCTTCAGGGCGCCAGTGCTGTTATCGAGAAGGATCTTGCAGCAGGAAAGCTTGCAGATACTCTTGATGCTGACAGACTTGTTATACTTACAAGCGTTGACAAGGTCTGCCTGAACTATGGCAAGGAGGATGAGAAGCCACTTGATACCATGACTGTCGATGAGGCAAAGAAGTACCTTGCAGCAGGCGAGTTTGATGAGGGTACCATGGCTCCAAAGATTGAGGCGGCTATCGACTTTATCGGTGACTCTGCCATCCGTTCAGTGCTTATCACAAAGCTCAACAAAGAGGGCAAGACAGTTTCAGGTGGTATGGGCACTTTAATTACAAAGTAGAGCTTAATTGTTATAATTCACATATATCCCACACGTCTATATGTATTTTGCAGAGCAGATGTGTGGGTAGTTTTATAAAAACGTCGTGCGGTTTTGAGAATGTGCGTGGGGTGGTTCTGAAGAGTTGAAAACAAGGTAACTATTCAGAACCCCTGAGAACAAGAAAAGTAAGATAGAAGGTAACACAAAATGAGTGAGAAAAGGCTTCAAAAGAGAGATGAAATCTCAGACGAGTACAAATGGAAGCTTGAGGATATGTATGAGACAGATGAGCTGTGGGAGGCTGAGTGCGAAAAAGCGTCACAGCTTGCAGAAAAGCTATCTGGATTTAAGGGACATCTGGCAGACAGTGCAGCAACGCTGCTTGATTTTTTTAAGAAGCAGGATGAGCTGTCTTATTATTTGGAGCGTATAGTGGTTTATGCGAATGAGCGCTCGCATCAGGACACTGCTGTGTCGAAATATCAGGCATATGTGTCAAAGGCTGAGACACTGACTGTTCAGGCATCAGGTGCGCTGGCATTTGCGAGTCCGGAGATTTTGCAGATAGATGATAAAACGCTTGAGAGCTTTTACAGTGAGAGCAATGAGCTTATGCACTATAAGCGTGCGATTGATGAGATAATGCGTCAGAAAGCGCATACTTTATCGGCTGCAGAGGAGAATATCCTGGCGCAGTGCGGTGAGATGGCTGCAGCACCGGAGAATATATTCAGCATGTTCAACAACGCGGATATCAAATTCCCGTATATCACTGATGTTGAGGGAAATAAAATCCGTATCACGCACGGCAATTTCATAGATTTTTTAAGCAGCAAGGACAGAAGCCTGCGCAAGCAGGTGTTCCGCGGAGTGTATGATTCGTACAAGAAGTGGAGCAATACTGTTTCCATGATGTACATCAGCAAGCTGAAAAATGACACTTTTTATGCAAGGGTAAGAAAATATGACAGCGCAAGGGCCATGTATTTATCAGGTGGCGATATTCCTGAGAGTGTCTATGACAATCTGATTGAGACGGTTCACGCACATCTACCGGCTCTGCACAGGTACATGGCGCTTAGGAAGAAGCTTTTAGGTGTGGAGCATCTGCATATGTATGATTTGTTTGCACCGATTGTGGACAATGTACAGACCACCTACACCTATGATGAGGCGAAAAAACTTGTGGCAAAGGCGCTTGAGCCTATGGGCGATGAGTATGTCAGCACACTTAAGGCTGGCATGGAGAGTGGCTGGATAGATGTATATGAGAATGAGAACAAGAGAAGCGGTGCGTATTCATGGGGCGCTTACGGCACTCATCCGTATGTACTTTTGAACTATGCCGACAATCTGGACAGTGTGTTTACGCTGGCTCATGAGATGGGACATGCGATGCATACATACTATTCAAATGAGCATCAGAGCATCACCTACGCGGGATACCTGATTTTCGTGGCTGAGGTTGCATCCACCTGCAATGAGTCGCTTCTCATGCACTATATGCTTGAGCATTGTGAGAATGAGAATGAGAGAAAATATCTCATGACACATTTTCTGGACGGCTTCAGGACGACACTTTTCAGGCAGGCGCAGTTTGCAGAGTTTGAGCATATAGCTCACCGGAAAATGCAAAAGGGCGAGCCTGTTACAAAGGATGTGCTAAATGAGCTATGGCATGAGCTGAATGTGCAGTACTACGGACCGGATATGCGCGTGGATGATGAGATATCATATGAGTGGATGCGCATACCGCATTTTTACACACCGTACTATGTATATCAGTACTCGACAGGCTATTCGGCAGCAGTTGCTTTTTCAAAAAAGATACTTGAGGAGGGAAAGCCTGCTGTGGATAAGTATATAGGAAATTTCCTGTGCGGTGGATGCTCGAAGAATCCAATCGAGCTGCTAAAGAGTGCTGGTGTTGATATGAGTACACCAAAGCCTGTGGATGACGCACTCAATGTATTTGAGGATTATCTGAAGCAGTTTGAGACAGCAACTAAGTAAGGAGAAACATTTTTATGGAAAGAATTAAAAGTTTTACAATTAATCATAATATTCTTAAACCTGGATTTTATATTTCAAGAAAAGACGGAGAAATCGTTACATACGACCTTCGTACAAGAAAACCTAATGCAGGCGATTATATGTCCAATTCAGCTATGCACTCAGTGGAGCATATGTTTGCAACATGTGTGAGAAACTCTGAGATTGCAGATGATGTGGTATATTTTGGACCGATGGGCTGTCAGACAGGCTTCTATCTCGTTGTGAGGGATGTCGAGCCGGGGAAGGTTTTTGAAATCACCAAAGAGGTCTTAAAGCAGATACTTGAGTATGATGGACCGGTATTTGGTGCATCAGCCATAGAGTGCGGACATTACGAGAATCTGTCACTTGACGAGGCAAAGAAGGAGTGCAGTGCATATCTTAAGGTGCTTGAGAGCCAGACAAATATGGAGTTTACTTATCCACAGTAAACGAGGACTAAAAATATAATAGCAAGATAGCAGGAATGGAGAAATAAAATGACAATAGGTGTAATTGGTGCAATGCAGATGGAGGTCGATGACTTAAAGGCTCAGATGACAGACACACAGACAGAGGTTTACAGCGGTGTGGAGTTTGTTGAGGGCAAAATCGGTGATCAGTATGTGGTTGCGGCAAAATGCGGAATAGGAAAGGTGTTTGCGGCAATATGTGCAGAAGCCATGATTTTGAAATATGATGTCGACATGATTGTCAATATCGGAGTGGCTGGTACTTTGACAAAGGACTTAAATGTGCTTGACGTGGCAGTAGCTACAAACGTGCTGCAGCACGATATGGATACATCGCCAATCGGAGATCCGAAGGGACTTCTCTCAGGCATCAACATGATTCTGCTTCCGGCAGATACAAAAATGGTGGAGCTCATGTGCTCATGCTTAGCTGACAGGAATATCCACTACAAAAAGGGCAATATCGCAACAGGAGATCAGTTTATTGCCACAAAGGAGCAGAAGGATTATATTTCGAATACCTTTGATGCAATCGCAGCAGAGATGGAGGGAGGCAGCATCGGTCATGTGTGCTATGTGAACAAGGTGCCATTTGCCATTCTTCGCTCAATATCAGACGGCGATGGCGGCGAGACAGACTACCAGACCTTTGCGGAGAAGGCTGCGCATCAGTCGATTGAGGTAGTGCTTGAGTTTATCGGAAGGGCAGAAGAACTGAAATAGAGTTATTTCATTATTCATAATTTGTGATAATAAAGAATAGTATATAGCATGAGTGAATACAGAGCATACATGCAAAATACAAAACTACATAATGGGACAAAACGAAAGAAACGCCGACACAGATTCCTTTTTGGAGTGCTGCTGTCGGCGCTTCTTATTACAGGCGCTTTATATGGCAGAGAGTATGACATATCACAGCTGAAAAATATAGAGGTGATGGAGACACTTAGCAGTGCTGTGAGTCAGTTCGGAGACAGAAAGCTGCCTGTATATTCGGTTCAGACAACAGAAAAAAAGATAGCCCTTTCATTTGACTGTGCCTGGGGAGCAGAGGATTTTGACAGCATGATGGAGACACTTGACAAGCACAACGTAAAGGCTACATTTTTTATGACAGGAGGGTTTGTGAGTGATAATCCTGAATGTGTAAAGGCGTTGGTTGAAAAAGGGCATGAGCCCGGAAATCATAGTGAGCACCACTATGATATGGCAACAATCACGGCAGGCGAGATGAAGACGGAGATAATGGATGTGCACAAAAAGGTCAAGGAGCTGACCGGAAAGGATATGAAGGTATTCAGACCGCCATACGGCTCGTACAACAATGAACTGATTGACACAGTGTATGGCTGTGACTATTATCCAATCCAGTGGGATGTGGATTCGCTCGACTGGAAAAACTATGGTATGCAAAACATTATAGATACAGTGTGCAATCACAAAAGCCTGGATTGTGGCTCGATAATACTCTGCCATCTTGGCGCCAAATACACCTCGCAGGCACTCGATGAGATGCTCACGAAGCTGCAGGACATGGGCTATGAGATAGTTCCGGTATCAAAGCTGATCATGACTGAAGGCTATCATATGGATGCAAACGGTATGCAGATCAAGGACTGAGCAATTTCATAAATCAATATTTTAGTCAATATTTAGTTAATAATTTAGCCCTTTACGATATTGTTATTTACAGACAAGTGTGTTAAACTAAAGCTATATTTTAAAGAAGCTGTGAGACAGCTATGGGGGTAAATTATATGACAGATACAGGTTTTTTAGTAGCATTCTTTATAGTTATTTTTTTAGTTATCATCTTTGCGCTTGTCGCTGTAATCGGGGCCGTTACAAGTGCTGTTGCAGGTATCAATGATGATGAGGATGAGATTGAGGAAGAGGGCATTTGAAGCTAAAATAAATAAAAGATATTAAAAGATATTTAAAGACATTTAAGGACATCGAATTATATTAATCGTATAATTGGGTGTCTTTTTATTGTCAAAATCTCTTAAAAAAGTATAAACCAATTGAGTTGCAATCCGACACATTGTATAATAAAAGTATAACAGCGAATTAAATATATTGTGAAAATCGCAGTAATCATTGTCTATTAAACTAATGCAGGACATTATCAAGAAAAGAAAAAGGAGGGGTTAGATGATATCCAGATATAGTGTAAAAAAGCCTTTTACTGTACTTGTAGGAGTATTGCTGGTAATAGTACTTGGTGTTGTATCGCTTGGCAGGATGACGACAGATCTGCTGCCGGATATGAGCTTTCAGTATGCACTCATCGTGACAACAGATATGGGAGCAAGTCCACAGGAGGTGGAGAGCGATGTCACCGCGCCGCTTGAAGCAGCTATGGCAACTACGTCCAATATCAAAAACGTAAGCTCAATGTCATATAACAGCTATTCTCTGGTGACATGCGAGTATGAGCAGAATGCCAACATGGATTCTGTAGTGATAGAGATGCAGCAAAAAATAGATCAGGTCAAGGCTGGCTGGAAGGATGGAGTGGGTACTCCGACCATTATGAAGATAAATCCGGACATGCTTCCAATCATGATGACTGCTGTGGATATGGATGGGAAAAGCAAGGCAGAAATCACCGACTTTGTGGAAAACACACTAAAGCCTGCAATTGAGAGTACAGAAGGAGTCGCATCAGTGACTGCAACAGGTGAGCTCACTGAGCAGATACAGGTCACGATGAATCAGGCCAAGATAGATGCGCTCAATGAGAAAATAAATAATGCCGTTTCAAAGAAATTTGACGATGCAAAAAGTCAGATGGATGATGCAAGCGCAAAGATAGAGAGCGGACAAAACGCAATCACATCGGCATCGGATCAGATGAGCGCGGGAGTGGATACGCTAAAGGCGCAAAAGGCAAAGCTTGCGGAGCAGAAAACTCAGCTAGAGAGTACTCTTGCAAGCTTAAATGAGCAGAAGAGCCAGCTTGAAACAATTCAGTCAGCTCTTTCAGACTTCATGAATAGTGATACATATACAAAGACAATTCCGTCACTCAAAGAGGGCGCAAATGCACCGGGTGAAGCGGGCACGGCACTTAAAGCACAGCTTGAGCAGGTTAATAAGCAGATTGCAACACAGTTTTCAGGTCTCTCGGCGCTTGGAATCAAGGTAAACACAGCAGATGATCTGCCTGCGGCAGCGTCAGCGATAGCACAGACTCTCATTCAGGTGAATACAGGTATAGAGCAGTGCAGGAGTGGGCTTGACCAGATAGCACAAGGAGAGACAGCACTTTTAGATGCCTATGATAATCTAAACAGTCAGGCAGCTATAAGCTCGATAAGCATAGGACAGCAGTCAGCACAGCTTGCAACAGCAGCGGCATCTCTTGACAGTTCAAAGAAGGAGCTTGAAAAGAGTAAGGATGATGCACTTGACAAGTCAAACTTAAATGCAGTTTTAACAATTGACTCGCTCTCGCAGTTGCTCGTCGCTCAGAATTTTGATATGCCTGCAGGCTATGTAAATGATTCAAATGGCACGCAGTACATAGTACAGGTGGGAGATGAGATAAAATCAATTGATGATTTAACAAATCTGGTGCTTATGGATATGAAGCTTGATGGAATAGCTCCTATTCATGTCGGTGATGTGGCAGATGTTGAGATGACTGACAACTCGGATGAGACATATGCGATAGTCAACGGTAATCCCGGAATAATGCTCTCCATGGAGAAGCAGACCGGCTACTCTACAGGAGACGTCACAGACCGTCTTTTAGACAAGCTTGATTTGCTGGAAAAGGAAAATGACGGATTACACACCACAGTGCTTATGAATCAGGGCGTATACATCGACATGGTAGTAAAGAGTGTTATGGAAAATATGATAGTGGGAGCAATACTTGCTATTTTCGTATTGCTCTTGTTCTTAAAGGATATAAAGCCAACGCTTGTTATCGCAGCATCTATACCGCTATCGGTTATTGTGGCTGTGGTGCTTATGTATTTTACGGATATCACCTTAAATATCATTTCAATGTCGGGACTTGTGCTTGGAATAGGAATGCTGGTGGATAATTCAATTGTAGTAATCGAGAATATCTACAGATTAAGGGGAGAAGGATATTCGGTAAAGAAGGCGGCTGTTGAGGGTGCAAATCAGGTGGCAGGAGCCATTTTTGCCTCTACACTCACCACGGTAAGTGTGTACGCGCCAATCATTTTTACTGATGGAATCACGAGGCAGCTCTTTGTAGATTTGGCTCTTACTGTAGCATTTACACTTATGGCATCTCTTGTTGTGGCACTCACATTTGTACCGGCAATTGCTTCAGGCATGCTCAAAAAGACGAAGGATATAAAGCATCCATGGTTTGACCGTTTTAAGGATTGGTATGCAAATGTGCTCGGCATATGTCTTAGATTTAAGCCGGTGGTATTTATTGCGGCAGTAGTGCTTTTAGTCGGCAGTGGCGCACTTTGCATGTCAAGGGGAATGACATTTATGGATATGGACATGGAGTCAAATCAGATTTCACTTACCATAGAGGCAAAGGATGACGAAAAGCTTGACTTCAAGCAGCTTACAGAGCTGTCTGATAAGGTCATGGACAAAATATCTGATATAAAGGGCATAGACACAATAGGAGCTACAGCAGGCGGCAGCTCGACCATGAACCTGATGAGCTCAGGAAGCGACAGCGTGAGCATGTATATATTGCTTGATGAGAAGTTGGATGTTTCATCGGATAAGGTAATAGATGAAATTGAAAAACGCACAAAGAATCTGGACTGCAAGGTAACAGCATCTTCACAAGCTATGGATTCATCAGAGTTTTTCGGAAGTGGTCTCTCTGTCAGGATTAAGGGTAATGATATAGACAAGCTGCAGAAGCTTGCAGGTGATGTGGCAGATATCCTTAAGGATACAAAGGGCGTGACAGATATAGATGACGGTCTTGGCGATACAACCAATGAGCTTAAGATAACTGTGGATAAGGAAAAAGCAGCAAAGTATGGCTATACGGTGGCTCAGGTATACCAGCTCGTATCCGGTGAGATATCATCTCAAAAGAGCGCAACAACCATTACGACCGACATAAAGGACTATGAGGTATACTTACAATCTGCAGAGCAGTCTGATGTGACTGTGGACGACATCAAAAACCTTACATTTACCTATAAGGATAATGATGGCAGTGAAAAGGAGATTCCGCTCAGTGATATCTGCACTATTTCGCAGGAACAGACACTGAGTACCATTCATCGAGATGCTCAGACAAGATATATTACAGTATCAGGTGCGGTTGATGAAAACCATAATGTAACATTACTAAGCGATAAAATTAAAACAAAAATTAATAAACTTAGTATTCCTGATGGCTATTCAATAGATATGGAGGGCGAGGATGAGACAATAAATGAGTCAATGAGTCAGCTTGGACTTATGCTTGTGCTTGCAGTGATATTTATCTATCTTATCATGGTGGCGCAGTTCCAGTCATTGCTTTCACCGTTTATTATCATGTTCTGTATACCTCTTGCGTTTACAGGAGGCTTTATAGCTCTTTTCATCACGGGAAATGAGCTTGGAATCATATCAATGCTTGGCTTTATCATGCTGGCAGGTCTCATTGTAAATAATGGAATCGTGCTCATTGATTACATCAATCAGGCCAGGAGAGAGGGCATGAGCAAGCATGAGGCAATCATAGACGCAGGCCGTACAAGGCTTCGTCCAATACTGATGACAGCGATGACCACCATACTCGCAATGTTTACATCGGCGATAGGTATCGGAGATGGCTCAGATATGATAAAGCCGATGGCAATCGCAATAATAGGAGGTCTCGTATACGGAACCATCCTTACGCTTATCGTAATTCCATGTATCTATGATGCATTCAACAGAGAGAAGAGCATGGTAGAGGAAGAACTGTAGCAGGATAGAAGGAAAAAAGCTGGAAATATAGAGAGTTGGAGGATTTTTACATGGCAAAGTATATTATGGCATTAGATGCGGGCACGACCAGCAACAGATGTATACTTTTCAATGAGAAGGGCGAGATGTGCAGTGTGGCACAGAAGGAATTTACGCAGTTTTTTCCAAAGCCGGGCTGGGTGGAGCATGATGCAGAGGAAATCTGGGCCACACAGCTTGAGGTGGCAAAGGAGGCAATGGCCAATATCCAGGCTACGGCAGCCGACATATGTGCGATAGGCATTACTAACCAGAGAGAGACTACAATTGTATGGGACAAAAATACAGGTGAGCCGGTTTATCACGCGATAGTATGGCAGTGCAGACGCACGGCAGAGTATGCGGATTCACTGAAGGAAAAGGGGCTTACCGAGACCTTCAGAAAAAAGACAGGGCTTGTGATAGATGCTTATTTTTCGGCAACTAAGCTCAAGTGGCTCCTTGACAATGTGCCGGGAGCGAGGGAGAGAGCCGAAAGAGGCGAGCTTTTGTTTGGAACAGTCGAGACATGGCTTATATGGAAGCTCACTCAGGGACAGGTGCATGTCACGGATTATTCCAATGCTTCAAGAACCATGATGTTTAATATCAATACCTTAAAGTGGGATGATGAGATACTTAAGGAGCTTGATATACCAAAGAGCATGCTTCCAAAGCCAATGCCGTCAAGCTGTGTATATGGTGAGGTGAATCCTGTGTTTTTCGGGGGTCCGATTCCTATCGCGGGAGCGGCAGGAGACCAGCAGGCAGCACTTTTTGGACAGACCTGCTTTAGGGCAGGAGAAGCCAAAAATACATATGGCACCGGCTGCTTCCTTCTCATGAATACAGGTGAGATGCCTGTTTCATCAAAGAACGGACTCGTAACCACAATAGCCTGGGGCATAGACGGCAAGGTGGTATATGCGCTGGAGGGCTCAATATTTGTGGCAGGAGCCTCAATACAGTGGCTCCGCGATGAGATGAAATTTATCGATTCTTCAACAGATTCAGAATACATGGCGAGAAAGGTAAAAGACACAAACGGCTGCTACGTGGTGCCGGCATTTACAGGGCTTGGAGCACCGTACTGGGACCAGTATGCCAGAGGAACCATTGTGGGGCTTACAAGAGGTGTAAACAAGTACCATGTCATAAGGGCAACTCTGGAATCAATGGCATTTCAGGTAAATGATGTGCTTGAGGCAATGAAGGCTGATTCGGGCATCAATCTCACATCACTTAAGGTGGACGGCGGTGCCAGTGCCAATAATCTGCTCATGCAGATGCAGGCTGATATCAGCAATGCACCGGTCAACAGGCCTGTATGCGTGGAGACAACAGCCATGGGCGCAGCGTACCTCGCAGGGCTTGCAGTGGGCTACTGGGAAAGCATGGATGATATAAAGAGAAACTGGTCTATTGACCGTGTGTTTGAGCCGGAGATAGCGGCTGATTTGAGAGAAAAGAAGCTTAAAATGTGGAAAAAGGCTGTCGCCTGCGCATTTAACTGGGCAAAGGATGAATAATAGCTGATGTTTGCATTGTTTTAAATGAGCTTAGTGATACAGCAATTAAACAATATATGCAAATTGGTAGGAGAAAATAACATGTATGATGTAGTAATTATAGGAGCGGGAGTATCGGGAAGCGCCTGTGCCAGAGAGCTTTCGAAATATAACCTGTCCATCTGCGTGGTGGAAAAGGAGGAGGACGTGTGCTGTGGCACCTCAAAGGCAAACAGTGCTATTGTCCATTCCGGAATTGATTGTAAGACCGGTACACTTATGGCACAGATGAATCTTCGTGGAAATGAGATGATGGATGAGCTTTCGAAGAAGCTTGATTTTGAGTTTAGAAGAAACGGCTCACTGATAGTGTGCTTTAGCGATGACGATATGCCAAGGCTTAAGGAGCTTTACAATCAGGGGATTGCAAACGGGGTACCGGGACTTAAAATTCTTGATGCAGGCGAAGCGCATGAGATGGAGCCGAATCTGTCTGATGAAGTTGTGGCAGCTATTTACTGCCCGACAGGAGGCATTTTATGTCCGTTTGGCATGAATATCGCATTTGCTGAGAATGCGGCAGCAAACGGTGTGGAGTTCTTATTTAACACAGAGGTGAAGGCGATACAAAAGGAGCAGACAGGCTATATTCTCATTACTCAAAAAGGCGAAATTCATGCACGCTGCGTTGTGAATGCAGCCGGTGTATATGCTGACGTGTTCCACAACATGGTAAGTGAAAACAAAATACATATTACACCAAGGCGCGGAGAGTACGAGCTTTTAGACAGGGCTGCGGGAGGTATCGTTGACAAGACTATTTTCCAGCTTCCGGGCAAATACGGTAAGGGCGTGCTTGTAACCCCGACAGTACACGGAAATATCCTAATCGGACCTACAGCAGATGACCATGAGGACAAGGATGGTACAAATACAACGAGAGCAGGTTTAGAGCATGTTGTGAAATCCGGCACACGTTTGGTGCCGTCACTTCCTATGCGTCAGGTCATAACATCGTTTGCAGGAAACCGTGCACATGAGGACGGACATGAGTTTATCATCGAGGAGCTTTCTGACGCACCGTATTTTATTGACTGCGCAGGTATAGAGTCACCGGGCTTATCAAGTGCGCCGGCTATCGGTGAGAGAGTGGCAGCAATAGTTGAGGGGCTTTTTAATCCTTCTAAAAATGCGGATTTCATCGAGACAAGAAAAGGTATTTTAAATCCAAAGAAGCTTTCAGAGGATGAGTATAAAAAGCTGATAAAAGAAAAGCCTGAGTATGGCAATATAATCTGCCGCTGTGAGATGATTACGGAGGGCGAGATAATGGATGCGGTAAACAGACCACTTGGCGCAAAGTCACTTGATGGTGTGAAGAGACGCACCAGAGCCGGAATGGGCAGATGTCAGGCAGGCTTCTGTTCTCCGAGAACTATGGAGATTATCGCCAGAGAGAGAGGCATTTCACAGCTTGACATCACTAAAAGCGGTGGAAAGTCAAAGATAGTTGTTGGAATGAGCAGGAATCGTGGATAGTCTGTCTTATTTCCAAGAGACAGGTGACGATAGCTTGATATTGGATTAATATCAGCTTAACATAGGGGGACAATATGGAATTTTACGATATTGTGATAGTAGGAGGAGGCTCGGCAGGTCTTGCGGCAGCAGCTTCCGCTAAGAAAAATAAAATAGATAAAATACTTATACTGGAAAGAGACTGTGAGCTTGGTGGTATCTTAAATCAGTGTATACACAACGGCTTTGGCCTGCACACCTTTAAGGAGGAACTCACAGGCCCTGAATATGCCGGCAGATTTATCAAGGAGGTCAAAGAGCTTGGCATAGAGTACAGGCTGAATACGATGGTCATGGACATCTCGACAGGTGACGAGTTCGAAAATGGGGCAGATGACAGGCATGATGTAAAGATAAAAGATGAGGCAAACGATAAAATAGTTACAGCTATGAACCGCACAGACGGACTTTTCCATATCGCTGCAAAGACCGTAATACTTGCGATGGGCTGCAGGGAGAGAGCAAGAGGTGCTCTTAACATACCCGGCTACAGACCGGCAGGAATTTTCTCGGCGGGCACAGCTCAGAGACTGGTGAATATAGAGGGCTACATGCCGGGACGAAAGGTAGTAATACTCGGCTCAGGAGATATCGGTCTTATCATGGCTAGGAGAATGACCTTGGAGGGGGCAAAGGTGCAGGTGGTTGCAGAGCTCATGCCGTATTCGGGAGGCTTGAAGCGTAATATCGTGCAGTGCCTTGATGATTTTGGAATTCCGCTTAAGCTCAGCCACACAGTGGTTGATATAAAGGGCAGGGAGCGTGTGGAGGGCATCACTCTTGCACAGGTTGACGAGCATAACAAGCCTATTGAGGGAACGGAGGAGTTTTACGAGTGCGATACGCTTTTACTCTCGTGCGGACTCATTCCGGAAAATGAGATTTCAAAAACAGCAGGTGTAGAGCTCAATCCGGTAACAAGCGGACCGGTCGTAAACGAAAGCCTTGAGACAAATGTGCCCGGTGTATTTGCCTGCGGAAATGTGCTTCATGTGCATGACCTCGTGGATTATGTGTCAGAGGAAGCGACAGCAGCAGGCCGCCATGCCGCAGAGTATGTAAAAAATGGCGGTGATAAGAGTTGCGATGGCAAAGAAATATCGATAACCGCTACAGGCGGAGTACGATACACTGTTCCAAGTACTATAAATACTGCACAAATGGATGATACTGTGACGGTAAGGTTTCGAGTGGGAGCCGTGTATAAGAATTGCTATATTGCAGTATATCTGGATGATAAACAGCTGCAGCACCGTAAGCGTCCTGTTATGGCACCGGGTGAGATGGAGCAGGTAGTGCTTAAGAAGAAGGAGCTCATCGAAACAGACAATCCCCGCACAATTACGATAAAGATTGAGGAGGCATAGTATCATGGAAGAAAGAAATTTGACATGTATAGGCTGCCCTCTGGGCTGTGCCCTTAAGGTGACAATAGATGGAGAAAATGTCACAGTAACCGGAAATACCTGCAAGCGCGGAGCAGACTACGGAGCAAAGGAAGTGACACATCCGACGCGAATCGTGACAAGCACAGTCTGTGTGAAAAACGGCACAATACCCATGGTATCCGTAAAGACGGCACAGGATATTCCAAAGGAAAAGATAATGGATGTGATGGACTGTATCAACCAAATCACGGTAGAGGCACCGGTGCATATAGGTGATGTACTGCTAAGCGATGTTGCAGCAACCGGTGTGGATATAGTCGCAACGAAGAATGTTGTGCAAAAATCATATTGACAAATCACCCAATGCACTTTAATATTGTAGAAAGAAACAGGCAAATATTTAAAGGCATAAGAAAGAGGAGTACATGACGAAAGCTTTCAGAGAGAGCATCCGGTCCGTAAGATGGTGATACATTTTGGGCAGGCTGAAAGATGCTTAAGACAGAAATCATGGAAGGTAGCTTTTGAGCCGAAGAACCCAGAAAGTTAAATCTATATATAACGAGATTTGACATAAGTTCTTCCGATTAGTCAACGTTACAGGACAAGAGGCATTCGAGCGTATATGTCATATATTTTGGTGCATATGTCGCTCTGATGTAAACGAAGGTGGTACAGCGCTTATTCGCCCTTCCGGTCGTAGACCGGAGGGGCGTTTTTTGTAGACTGAGATGTGCACATATAGCGCAAATTTATTTGCTACTATGCTATTTTCGTCATGGCATGTACTAAAACTGTAAGACCGGAAGATTGCGCATGCAATCCAATCGGTCGTCCATCGCTAAATGAAAAACAGCAAAAGCTCACAGCCTGAATTATCAGGCCGCGCATTATGTATGGAATTATGTGATTTATGGAGCTGCCTAGAGACTGTTAAAATTATGTACACAGCCCAGCAACGCACGCACATGGACGTGCGGGCGAGGCGTTAGCGCCATGGACGGCGCTAAAAGCCGGTTGCGTCATGGTCTAAGCAATCCCTAATCATAATTTTTACAGTGTCTTGGCAGCGTAATCATGAACATAATTCCATACATAATGCGCGACCTGATACAAAACACCCCCAAAGCTTTTGCGTCATTCATATAAAAGGAGGAAAACATGAGCAAAGAACTAAACAAAACCTACGATCCAAAGGACATCGAGGACCGTCTTTACAAAAAGTGGGAAGACAATGGCTACTTCCATGCTGAGGTAGACCGCAGCAAAAAACCATTCACAATCGTGATGCCACCACCAAACATCACAGGACAGCTGCACATGGGACATGCCCTTGACAACACCATGCAGGATATCCTTATCAGATACAAGAGAATGCAGGGCTACAATGCACTCTGGCAGCCGGGAACAGACCACGCATCCATCGCAACAGAGGTAAAGGTCATCCAGGCACTTAAAGAACAGGGAATCAACAAGGCAGACCTTACAAGAGAAGAGTTCCTGGAGAAATGCTGGGACTGGAGAAAAGAGTACGGCGGACGTATCGTAAAGCAGCTTCGTAAGCTCGGATCATCAGCAGATTGGCAGCGTGAGAGATTTACCATGGATGAGGGATGCTCACACGCAGTACAGGAGGTATTTACAAAGCTTTATAAGAAGGGCTGGATTTATAAGGGCTCAAGAATCGTAAACTGGTGTCCGGTATGTAAGACATCTATTTCAGATGCAGAGGTAGAGCATGAGGAGCAGGACGGCTTCTTCTGGCACATCAACTATCCTGTAGTTGGCGAGGAAGGCAGATTTGTAGAGATAGCAACAACACGTCCGGAGACACTTTTCGGAGATACAGCCGTAGCTGTAAACCCTGATGACGAGCGCTATCAGGATATCATCGGAAAGACCTTAAAGCTTCCATGCACAGACAGAGAGATTCCTGTAATCGCAGATTCATACGTAGATAAAGAATTTGGAACAGGCTGTGTAAAGATTACACCTGCACACGACCCTAACGATTTCGAGGTAGGAAAACGCCACAGCTTAGAGGAAATCGTTGTAATCAATGATGATGCCACAATGAATGAAAAGGCCGGAAAATATGCCGGAATGGACAGATACGAGTGTAGAAAGGCACTGGTTGAGGACCTTAAGGAGCAGGGCCTTTTAGTAAAGGTTGTACCACATTCACACAATGTAGGTGTGCATGACCGCTGTCACACAACAGTTGAGCCAATGATCAAGCAGCAGTGGTTCGTCAAGATGGACGAGATGATCAAGCCTGCAGTTGAGGGAGTAAAGAACGGAGAAATCAAGCTCCTTCCTTCAAGAATGGACAAGACATACTTCAACTGGACAGACAATATCCGCGACTGGTGCATCAGCCGTCAGCTCTGGTGGGGACACAGAATACCTGCATGGTACTGTGATGACTGTGGAGAGATGGTAGTTTCAATAGAAAAGCCTGGCAAATGTCCTAAGTGTGGCAAGGAGCACTGGACACAGGATCCTGATACACTTGATACATGGTTCTCATCAGCGCTCTGGCCATTCTCAACACTCGGCTGGCCTGAAAAGACAGAGGATCTGGATTATTTCTATCCAAACGATGTGCTTGTAACAGGCTACGATATCATTTTCTTCTGGGTAATCAGAATGATTTTCTCAGGCTATGAGCAGATGGGCAAGGCACCATTCCACACAGTGCTTTTCCACGGACTCGTAAGAGATTCACAGGGCCGCAAGATGAGTAAATCACTCGGAAACGGAATTGATCCGCTTGAGGTTATCGACAAGTATGGTGCAGATGCACTTCGTCTGACACTTATCACAGGAAATGCACCGGGAAATGACATGCGTTTCTACTGGGAGAGAGTTGAGGCTTCAAGAAACTTCGCCAACAAGGTATGGAATGCATCAAGATTTATCATGATGAACCTTGAAGGTGTAGAGCTTAGAGAACCAAAGCTTGATGAACTTCATGCAGCAGACAAGTGGATTCTTTCAAGGGTAAATACTCTTGCAAAGGATGCCACAGAAAACATGGACAAGTTCGAGCTTGGAATCGCAGTACAAAAGGTATACGACTTCATCTGGGACGAGTTCTGTGACTGGTATATCGAGATTGCAAAGGTTCGTACCTACAAGAAGGATGAAAACCCGGAGTCAGCAAATGCAGCACTCTGGACGCTTAAGACAGTACTTGTAAATGCACTGAAGCTCCTTCATCCATATATGCCGTTTATCACAGAGGAAATCTTCTGCACACTTCAGTCAGACGAGGAGACTATCATGCTCTCTAAATGGCCTGAGTACAAGGAAGAGTGGAATTTCCCGGCTGAGGAAGCAGCAATCGAGCACTGCAAGGACCTCGTAAAGGGTATCAGAAATGTCCGTACACAGATGGATGTTCCACCTTCAAGAAAGGCAAAGCTTTTCATCACAAGTGATGATGAGGCAGTCAGAAAGGTATTCGAGGACAACAAGGAGGTATATGTAAATCTTGCATTTACCAGCGAGATTACAGTACAGCAGGGCAAGGCCGGTATTGGAGATGACGCTGTATCAGTAGTGATACCTGATGCGGTTGCATACCTGCCGCTTGAGGACCTTGTTGATTTCGAGAAGGAAAAGGAAAGACTCAATAAAGAAAAGGATAAGCTTACAAAGGAGCTTGCGCGCTCAAGGGGCATGCTCTCAAATGAGAAATTCTTAAACAATGCAAAGCCTGAAAAGGTTCAGGAGGAAAAGGACAAGCTTGCAAAGTATGAGCAGATGATGGCTCAGGTAGAGGAACGTCTGGCTCAGTTTAAATAATTAAATACAGATTATATTTTGTGAACACTGTTTTCCTGGGGCAAGGATGCAAAGGAGGCCGTCCACAATGCGGTGGTTCTTGAATAGAATAGAACAAAGAAAGAATATGGAGATAAAATAGAAAGGAATAAACAATGAATGTAAATCCTATAACAAGATTGGATTATCCGGATCCGGACGTGATCCGCGTAGAAGACACCTATTATATGGTATCCACAACCATGC
>OJOP01000619.1_pt1 | contig 21972 bp, 17 predicted proteins | sample 1598161 | NCBI WGS metagenome assembly OJOP01 (sample SAMN01915206, study PRJEB22387) | human gut metagenome | isolation source: stool | host: Homo sapiens | place: USA | reverse complement strand
CGACCATGCGCAAATCTACGCCCAACTGAAAGCAGAATTGGAAGAAGGGGAACGGTACTGGTTCAGCCATGGGGAAGAGAACGCCCTGCGGTTGCACAATGCGGCTTTCTACCGCATCTGCCCGGCCGGGGAAGTGTTGTGCCGCTACTATCGTGCGGCTCAGCCGAACGAGAAGGTACGCCCGCTTTCGCTGCCCGAAATATTCGCACGGTTGCGGCGGTTGGAACCCGGAGCGATGGCAGGCGTGACGCTGCCCAAGCTGGCTCAGGCCCTCGTGGCCGCAGGGGTGCAGAAAGTGCACACGCATTACGGAAACCGATACAGGGTGGCGGAAAGGTGATGGTGGGTATATGAAAGGCGCAAATGCTGAATATTCCTTTGAAAAATAGGCTTCCGTGAGAAGGTTAAAATAGGGGCAAGTGTCTGATGCGCTTGCCCCTATTTCTGGGGATTACTTTAAAATGACCAAACATGTGCATGCCCCGTGTGCCCCCATGACCAATGCTTGTTCGATATCGGCTGTTTTGGAAGGGCCGGAGATGAAAGTGCCGAAAGGGTAGGTTTGCCCGGCGAGAAGTTCGTAGGCTTCTTGCATATTATGGACCAGGGAATGTCGGTCGAGGACAATGACTAAGGCTTCAGCAATGAAATAGAGTGCTTTGTGTTTTACGTTCTGAGGAATCCAGACCGCACCGTTTTCCGCTACGCCGAACGCTCCTTCTACGACCGCCACGTCGGTACCGTCCAGTTCTTGTGCCTCGGCCAATGTGTCGGGACGTATGGTAGCACAGGTGATCTCTTCCATCTGTGAAGCGATTTTGCGAGCCTCGGGAAAGTGGCTGCGAATGATGTCGTTGATGTCTTCCGCTTCCTGTAGGACGACCGCCTTGCCTCCGACAAACTGGCTGATTTCGCAGAAACGGCTTATTTTGTCCGGGTAAACCGTAGCTTTTATTTCCCAATCCGGATATTCGTACCTTTGTACGGTGTTTTGGCGGATGGCTGTCAATATCTCGTCTTTACTGCTCATTTTTTATCCTCCTTTCTTTGTACTTTACCTTTTTTCCACATGCTGTTGAACGATTCCCCGGCGAATTTCGGCAGTTCGCGGCCTTTTCCCCATTCGTTTAGGCGGTTATATTTGATTGCGTCTGGCATGACATTGACCATAGGAGCAGCCCAGAGGGCGGCGTTGAACAGCACGGGGCGCTCCATCAGAAATTTCATGCCGGCAGACATGAATTGCTTCTCGGTACTGGCTTTGCCGATGTCCTTCAACGTTTGCCTCCAGCGGTAGATTTGTTCTCCCAAATCCACTTTGGCCGGGCAGACATTGGAGCAAGACAGGCAGAGGGAACAGGCCGACAAGTTGTCATAGTACTTCGACGGGTCGTGAGCCATTCCCAAGTTTATTCCTATGGGGCCCGGAATGAAATAAGTATATGAATAGCCTCCGCTGTGCCGGTAAACCGGACAGGTGTTCATGCAGGCGCCGCAACGGATGCAGTTCAGCGTCCGGATATGGTCGGGGTGAGAGAGGATGCGGCTTCGCCCGTTGTCTACGATAATGATATGGTATTCACCTCCTTCGCGCGGCGTACGATAATGAGACGTGTAGGTCGTGATGGGTTGACCTGTTCCAGAACGTGCCAATAAACGGGTGAATACGCCTAAAGCTTTCATGTCCGGTACGATTTTTTCCAAACCGAAGGCCGCGATGTTCAGTTTCGGGCAGGATGTGCCCATATCGGCGTTGCCTTCGTTGGTGCACACGACGATGTCTCCCGTGGAGGCTACAGCGAAATTCGCTCCTGTCATGGCAGCTTCGGCGTGCAAGAAAATATTTCGCAGGTTTTTTCGAGCCACATGCGTCAGGTAAGTCGGGTCGTAATTGCCTTTTTCGGCATTCATCTTCTCTTCGAACAGCAGGCCTACTTGTTCGCGCTTGATATGAATGGCCGGCATGACGATATGGCTGGGGGGAAGGTGCATCAGTTGCAGGATGCGTTCACCCAAATCGGTTTCCACTACGTCTATGCCTTTAGATAACAAGAACGGATCCAGTTCGCATTCTTCCGAGAGCATGGATTTGCTTTTGACGAAACGGGTCACTTGATGTTCTTTAAGCAGGCCATAGATGATCTGTCGGTATTCTTCTGCGTCTTTAGCCCAATGTACGATGGCACCGTTTGCCGTGGCGTTCTTTTCAAATTCTATCAGCAGTTCCTCCAAATGGCTGTTGGAATAGAGTTTCAACTGGCATGCTTTTTCCCGAAGGTCTTCCCATTCGGGTACCTCCTTGCTCATTTTGTCTCTTTTGGCACGTACCATCCACAGGGTTTCGTTGTGCCATGCCGCCATGTCGCTGTTCCGAAGGAACTTTTCGGCAGCTTTGGAATGTAAGGTGCTCATAACTGTGACGCTAATATTTCTACAATATGAATCGTTTGGATGGGAAGTTTCTCACGGTCGATGACTCCCTGCATGTGCATCAGGCAGGAGCTGTCGGCTCCGGTAATATATTCGGCCCCGGTTTCGCTGTGGTGCCTGATTTTGTCTTTTGCCATACAGACGGATACGGCCTGTTCTTCGATTGCGAACATTCCGCCGAAACCGCAACATTCATCTACGTGGGACGGTTCGCATACTTCGATGTCTTTCACCATGAGTAGCAAATCCCGTAATTTATTATAATAAGGAATATTGCGTTCACTGGGAGAGGACAAGTGAAGTTCCCTTACGCCGTGGCAACTGTTGTGCAGGCTGACTTTGTGAGGGAAGCGGGCATCCAAATGTTCCGGCTTGACGACATCGTGGATGAACTCGCACAAATCATATATTTTCTCCGCACTCTCGCACCGATGTCCTTCTTGTGCCAATATGTCGGGATGGTTTTGTTTGACGAAAGCCACACAACTGGCCGACGGTCCTACAATGTAATCGTATGACTGGAACAAGGTTTCGAAACGCCGGGCCAGCCGTGAGGCCTCATTTTCGAATCCGGCATTGGCCATGGGTTGCCCACAACACGTTTGGTCTAAAGGGTAATCTACGTCGACTCCCAACCGGCTTAAAATTTTATATGACGCCACTCCGACCTGGGGGTATATGGCATTGATGTAGCAAGGGATAAATAAACCGACTTTCATATTTTGGGTTGTTTTGAATTTGGTACAATATTAGTGTTTGGTCCGTATGCCTGCCGGTATGCGTTGGCCAATAGCTGCAAAGTTATAAAAAAGCATGGTTCTATTCTATTATTCGTGCTGCCTTTTGATTCGTAAACCATTAATTTTTGGCTGTTTTCTTTCGTATTCTCTCAAAAAGTAGTAATTTTACGTGCTTTTTGGCAAGTGGTATTTATAATAGTAACAGATATAAATAATGTTAGACCAAGACAGAATAATAAAGGTGAACATTGAAACCGAGATGCGTAAATCGTATATCGACTATTCAATGTCCGTAATTGTATCCCGTGCTTTGCCTGATGTGCGCGACGGATTTAAACCTGTGCATCGTCGCATTCTCTATGGAATGAGGGAACTGGGTAATACGCACGACAAACCATATAAAAAATGTGCCCGTATCGTAGGAGAAGTGTTGGGTAAGTATCATCCGCATGGAGATTCTTCCGTTTATGGTGCATTAGTGCGTATGGCACAAGAATGGAGCATGCGTTATACGTTGGTGGACGGTCAGGGAAACTTCGGTTCCGTCGATGGGGATAGTGCTGCTGCCATGCGTTATACGGAGGCTCGCCTGCAGTTGATGGGCGAAGCTATGATGGATGACTTGGAAAAGGAAACCGTAGACATGATGAACAACTTCGACGATACGTTGAGGGAGCCTACGGTTATGCCGACAAAAATACCGAACTTGCTGGTAAACGGTGCCAGTGGTATCGCAGTGGGAATGGCCACTAACATCCCCACGCATAATTTAGGGGAAGTCATTGATGCTTGTGTGGCTTATATAGACAATCGGGATATTGACATCGACGGACTGATGGAGTATATCAAGGCTCCTGATTTTCCTACCGGTGGCTTTATTTACGGTATGCAGGGCGTGCGCGATGCCTACGAGACGGGGCGCGGACGTGTGATTATGCGTGCCCGTGCTGAGATAGAGCCGGGAGAGAATCATGATAAGATTGTCATTACGGAGATTCCTTACGGGGTAAACAAAGCGGAGCTGATTAAACAGATTGCCGATTTGGTAAACGACAAGAAGATAGAAGGCATCAGCAATGCCAATGACGAATCCGACCGTGAAGGCATGCGTATCGTGGTGGATGTGAAACGCGACGCCAACGCAAATGTCGTATTGAACAAATTGTTCAAGATGACTCCGTTGCAGACCAGCTTCAGCGTGAATTGCATAGCGTTGGTGAAAGGGCGTCCCAAGTTGTTGTCTCTGAAGGATTGCATCTCTAACTTTGTGAACCATCGTCACGATGTGGTCATCCGTCGGACGCAGTATGATTTGCGCAAGGCGGAAGAGCGTGCCCATATTTTGCAAGGTTTGATTATTGCGAGTGATAACATTGACGAAGTCGTGCATATTATTCGCAGTGCCCAGAATCCGCAGGCCGCCATCGAAGGTTTGATGAACCGTTTCGAACTGGACGAGGTACAGGCCAAAGCCATCGTAGAAATGCGTCTGCGTCAGTTGACGAACCTGATGCAGGAGCAGTTGCGTAACGAATACGATGAACTGTTGAAACAAATCGAATATTTCAAACAGATACTGAGTGATGAAGACCTTTGCATGAAAGTAATCAAGGACGAATTGATTGAGGTTAAAGAGCAGTTCGGCGACGAACGGCGTTCGGAAATCGTATATTCGAGCGAAGAATTCAATCCTGAAGATTTTTATGCTGACGACGAGATGGTTATCACCATCAGTCACATGGGATATATCAAGCGTACGCCTTTGGCCGAGTTCCGGGCACAGGCCCGTGGCGGCGTGGGTAGCAAGGGAACGAGCACTCGCGATACGGACTTTGTGGAATACATCTATCCGGCCACGATGCACAACACGATGCTCTTCTTCACGCAGAAAGGTCGCTGTTTCTGGATGAAAGTATATGAGATACCGGAAGGTGCCAAGAACTCTAAGGGACGTGCCATTCAGAATATGTTGAATATCGACCCGGATGACGCTATCAATGTTTGCTTGCGTATCAAGAACCTGAACGATGCGGAATTCTGCCGTTCGCATTATGTGGTGTTCTGCACGAAGAACGGTATCATCAAGAAAACCTGCTTGCAGGAGTATTCCCGTCCGCGTACCAATGGGGTCAATGCCATTACGATTCGTGAAGACGACCGTGTCATCGGCGTGCGTCTGACAAATGGCGAGAATGAAATCATCATCGCTAACAGAAACGGTCGTGCCATTCGTTTCCATGAAAGCAAAGTGCGTGCCATGGGACGTACGGCTACTGGTGTGAGAGGTATGACCATCGACGAGGACGGTAGCGACGAAGTGGTAGGCATGGTATGTGTGAACGACCCGCAGACGGAAACCATTATGGTGGTCAGCGAGCAAGGCTATGGCAAACGTTCGGACATAGAGGATTATCGTGTGACGAACCGGGGCGCGAAGGGTGTGAAGACACTGAACATCACGGAGAAAACCGGTAAGTTGGTGGCTATCAAAGTCGTGACGGACGAGAACGACCTGATGATTATTAACAAGAGTGGTATAACGATACGTCTGAAAGTGGCTGATGTCCGTATTATGGGACGTGCCACACAAGGTGTCCGTTTGATTAATCTTGAGAAGCGTAATGACCAAATCAGTAGCGTATGCAAGGTACAGACGGAGGACGAAGAAGAAGAGACGGAAATGTTGAGTGACGGTGTGGCTCCGGTGATGGATGAGTCGGAAGGCAGTTCCGATGCATCGGTTTCAGAGTTCCGTGACGAAGAGACTGAAACGAATGAATGAGTTTAAAACTTTTAATTTATAAAGTTATGAATAAATACGTATTATCAATTGCATTGCTGGTTGCTTCAACCGGTGCTTTCGCGCAGAACAGACTGGTGAAAAAAGCTCAGGGATTGATTAACAACAATCAAATAGAGGAAGCCCAGACGTTGTTGACGGAAGCTTTGAACAGCGGAGAAACCAAAGACATGGCTTTGGCTTGGGATGTTCAGGGAGATTTGTACCAAAGGCTTTTTGCAGACGAACTGAACAAAGCGGCTGCTCACCAGCCTTTGGATACGGCAAAGTTTGCTAAAAACCTGTATGCTTGTCTGGACGCATACGAAAAATGCAACGAGTATGACGAGAAAAAGGAATATGCGGAAAAGAACAAAGGCAACTTGATGAAGTTTCGCACTTTCTTGATGTACGTCGGTCAGTTTGACTTCCAAAATCAGAATTTTGCGGGAGCTTATAAAGCATACGATGCGTGGTTGACTTATCCGCAGAATCATAAACTGGTGGCTGATGAGCCGAAGGTGTTGAACGATAGTGTATTTGACAAAAATCAGGTAGCTTATTATGCTTGTCTGGCAGCTTACCAGGGTAAAGATTTTGATAAGGTCGCTACTCATTTGGAAGAAGCATTAAAGTATGATAAAGAAGCCAAGACGGTAAGACAGTTACATTTGATGACACTCTTGGAAAAGGGAGATACGGCTCAATGGGTTGATGCTTCGAAGAAGTATGCAGTGGCAGATGAGGTGATAGCCCAGAATTTGCTGGCTTATTACACCGAAAAGAAGAACGATGCGGCTTCGTTGGAGTTTGCCAACAGTCTTTTGGCGGCCGACCCGAATAATAAGATTGCCAATTATTCAAAAGGTGTAGTATTGTTCGGTCAGGAGAAATTTGAGGAAGCTCTGCCGTTCTTTGAGAAGAGTGCGGAAATAGATCCTACTTTTACGGATGCTTATTACAATGCCGGTGTATGCTGCTGTAATACAGGATATGGCATCAACGAAGCAATCGGTAAGACGAAGAACATGAAGAAAGCCGAATATGACAAGGAGATTGAAAAAGTGAAGTCTTGGTATAAGAAGGCAGAACCGTTCTTCCTGAAAGTGAAGGAACTTGAGCCTGACAATCCGCAGAGATGGGCTTCTCGTCTGAAGACGGTGTATTATATAACTGGAGAAAAGGCTAAAGAAGCAGAGATGGATACTTATCTCAAGTAAGCGGTAGGAGATAATGATAAAGTAAAAAAGAATTGGGGTGGTGTTCAATGAAAGTGTGGGCATCACCCTTTTGTTTTATATAGGATGAGTAGATTGAGTTTTTGGGCAATGGTTTGTATGTTCGGGGTTTGTTGTCAGACACTGGACGGTGCCAATGTGGTTCGTGAAGCGCGCAAAACCATAAAGAACGCCAGATATGAGGAGAACGGGGATGAAGCCAAGAAGGTAAGGGAGCGGCTGGATGCCGCAGAGAAGAGCCTGATGGATGCGCTGTCCGGCGAGAAAAAAGTAGTGAAACGTGCAGAACTGTATTATACGGCGGCATTGGTGCAGTGCAGGTTGAATGACATTGAAAACGAAAAAATCTATTTGAAACGTGCATACGATACGGTGCTTTATTATAATAGTATCTACAATGCCTATAAATATTTCGAGAAATGTGATTCCGTGGAGTTGGCTTCAGACTACAAAGGGCGTTTTAAGTTCCGTTCGTCGGCTCGTAAGAGACTGCTGGAACATCGTGCCAATTTATTGAATGGCGGACGCTTCTATTTGAGAAAGAAGAATTATACGGAAGCATTCCGATTCTTGGATTTATATTTGTCTTCGGCCGAATATCCGGCATTGAAGAGCGACTTCTTGAATCAGACGGATACGATGTATTCCCGTGTGGCCTATTGGATTATAGCCACAGGATACCATATCGGGGCTTACGAGGGCGTGATACGTTATGCTCCGACGGCTTTGCGATACCCCAAGAACCAACAGTATGTGCAGGAGTATCTTTGTAGGTCGCACTTGGCTTTGAATGATACTGCAGCTTGGGTGAAGGAATTGAAAAGGGGTATTGTGAACTTCCCTGACCATACTTATTTTTTTACCAGTTTGCAGGAGTTTCTGAATCGTAAAGGGAAATACGACGATGCGTTGTTGTTTGCAGACCGGATGATACAATACGACCCGAAGAATGCTTTGTTCTGGTATGCAAAGGCATTGGTGTACATGCGTAAAGATGACTATAAGAATTGTATAGCGAATTGTGATGTGGTTCTGACTTTGGACAGCATGAATATTGAGGCTAATTATTTTAAGGGGCTGGCTTATTGCAATATGGCCAAAGCGTCTTCCGATGCGATGAAAAAATCAGAGCTGAAAAGTGCTGCATATCGGAAATACAGAACGGAAATGATGACGTATTATGCATTGGCAGAGGAGCCTTTGGAACAGGTGCGTCGGTTGTCTCCGGATAAGGCTTCCCGTTGGGCGCCTTTGCTGTATCAAGTTTACCTGAATCAGAACAAGGGAGCGGAATTCGATGAAATGGAACGTATTATACGGGATATAAAGAAACCGGAAAAATAGATATGGAAAGACTAAAGATATATATGGCTCCTTTGCAGGGGCTTACGGAGGCTCCTTACCGCAATGCTTTTGAGAAACACTTCGGTGGAGTGGATGTGTACTACACACCTTTCATCCGTTGGGAGCACGGTGGTCTGAGAAGAAAGGATGTACGTGATTTGCATCCGGATGCAAACAAAGTAGGGCATCTTGTGCCTCAAATCATAGCGGCTTCGGCCGAAGAGGCAGAGCAGATTCTGTCTCAGGTAGTTCCCTATGGATATCAGGAGGTGGATTTAAACATGGGCTGCGCTTTTCCCATGTTGGTGAAAAAGGGAAAGGGATGCGGTCTCCTGCCTGAACCTGAACGGGTGAGAGGATTGCTACAGGTAGTGGAACGTTATCCGGACATCTCTTTTTCCGTAAAAATGCGTTTGGGATATGAGAATGCGGCAGAGTGCATGGAGCTTCTTTCTGTGTTGAATGAGACTCGTTTGTCACGGGTGGTGGTGCATGCAAGAACAGGACGGCAGCAATATAAGGGGGAATGCGACCGTGAGGCTTTTCTTCGTTTTGCCCGTGAATGTCGCCATCCGGTAGTTTATAACGGCGATGTCACGACGGTAGAGTCTCTTAGTGAATTACAGCAGGGAATGCCCTTTTTGGAAGGCGTCATGATGGGACGCGGATTGTTGGCAGCCCCTTGGGTAGCTATCGAATACCATGAGGGCGCGGCGTGGAGCATGGAGCGAAGGATGTCCTCCTTGCGGGCGTTGCATGCGGATTTGTTGGACCATTATGTCCAGACACTCGAAGGGGGCGAGAAGCAACTGCTGACGAAGATGAAAGCTTTTTGGGAATATATATATCCCGAAGGTGACCGGAAATGCCGCAAGAAAATTCATAAGGCACAGAAAGTGGCGGATTATACACAAGCCGTCTTCCAACTTTTGAGCGGATATTAAAATAGTTATCGAAATCATTAATCTTATTTCATGAAAAGAATATTGTTTATAGGTATGTTGGGGCTTTCTGCACTGATGAGCGGTTATGCCCAACAAGGAGAGGGAGTCCGTAAAGGGCGTATAGTGCACGAACCGTTGGTACATGACCCTGTTATGGCAAAAGAAGGGGATACATATTATCTTTATTCCACTGGACACAACGTTTCGTTTTTCTCGTCGAAAGACTTATCCGAATGGACAATCCGGCACGGTGTTTTTTCGGCTCCTCCTCAGTGGGCTGTGGATAGTATCAAGGGATATGAAGGTCATACGTGGGCACCGGATATCATTTATTATAAGGGGAATTACCATCTCTTTTATTCCTGTTCCGCTTTCGGAAAGAACACTTCTGCCATTGGCCATGCCTATCGCAGGACTTTGAGTCCGGCGTCTGACGAACCGTGGACGGATACCGGCGCGGTTATCGTGTCGCATGCCCGTGACAACTTTAATGCCATCGACCCGAACATTGTCATAGACGAGGAAGGGAACCCTTGGATGACGTTCGGCTCCTTTTGGGGAGGTATCCAGTTGGTACGGTTGACCGAGGATTTGACTTCTACTTTGAAACCGGAAAAATTGTACACAATATGCACACGCCAGTTCGAGGGGGCTTCCGACGTACCTTCGCGTTCCGTAAATTCCGTCGAGGCCCCGTTTATCTTCAAGCATGGCGGTTATTATTATTTGTTTGTGTCCTACGATTTTTGCTGTCGTGGGTTGAAGAGCGATTATAAGGTAGTGGTAGGCCGTTCCACCCGGGTGACCGGTCCTTATGTGGATAAAGACGGACGGGAACTGACGCGAGGCGGAGGCAGTCTGGTTGTAGACAGCAATGATGAGTTTGTAGCCATCGGGCATAGTGCGGCTTATCATTTCGATGGAAAAGATTATTTCATGGCCCATGGCTACAGCCGTTCGGAAGATGGAGCCAGTAAATTATTTTTTCGGGAAATGACATGGGATGAAGAGGGTTGGCCATTTGTTTCTGCGGAGTGAAGAAAGCGTTGAATCAATCTTCCTCTTGTTTTTTCGTCAGATTGCCGTGTCGCTTTTTTTTGATAAAAGATTTGGATTGTATTTCATTTTTAGTACCTTTGTGAAATTGATAAAAAAACGTATAAATATGGAGTTTAGGATAAAAGGCTGTATCGGAGCGTTAATGATGGGTTGCGTGTTCGCAGCCTGCGAGGACGATACGGACAAGGGAGGGCCTGACGTAGACCAGCCCAAGGAAGCCACTTACCTTTTATATATGGTAGGGCAGAACGATTTGAAACAGTATTTGAATGCCAACATCAGTGACATGAAAATCGGATACGGTAAATCCGATATCAATGCCAACGTGTTGGTGTATGCCGATATCAGTTCGGTGCCGACATTATATCTGATAGGGAAAGATAACAGCGGAAAAGTGCAGCAGACAACTGTGAAGACTTATCCGGACCAGTATTCGGTGGACCCGGAAGTGATGAAGGAAGTCATCAATGATGTCTTTACGCTGTATCCGGCCGAGCGAAAAGGAGTTGCGTTTTCTTCTCATGCCAACGGCAGCCTTTATACGCCAAATACGGTAAGGAAGCGTGCTTTCGGGGATGAGGAAAGTGGCTACAGCATGAATATTACGGATATACGTGAGGCTCTTGAGGGATGTCCGTATATGGATGTGATTATGTTCGACGCTTGTTTGATGGCCAATATGGAGACGGCGTATGAGCTGAAAGACCGGGCGCATTATTTCCTTGCAGCTCCCAACTCCATTCCGGCAGAGGGATTCCCTTACGACAAGGCTCTACCTCATCTGCTGAAGATGGATGCGGCCGGACTGGCACGTGCAGCCCAGGCTTATATGAAACATTTCCAGAATAACGATGTGGAGTGGGATGATTTCGTTTCCATCAGTGTTTCCGATCTTTCGCAGATGAATGCCTTGGCTTTGTATATGGATTCTTTGTTTCAGGATGAGGCGGTACAGAATCATTTGATGAAGGTGGACCGTGACGATTTACAGATGTTCGAGATGGGCTTCGAGTTATATGATTATGGGGAATGGGTGGACAGTATCGGACTTTCAAGTCCTTACGTCCCGAAAATCAGGAACATTTTGGACGAGGCGGTGGTTTATAAGGAACATAGTGATTACAGTTCGGTAAACGATTATACCGCGATGCCGGAAATCCCGATTAAAGATGGCGCGTTTAGCGGTTTGAGTACTTATGTGCCACCGAGGGTATCTCAGCTTTTGCAACTGGGTTATGATATGTTGATGATGCGGTTTTTCACTTCTTTGAAATGGTACCGCGATGCCGGTTTCTGGCGCGTGCCGCTTTACAATATATTTGAACAGGACTCTGAAGAATAAGCCAATCCCCGCCGGATTTCCGGTGGGGATTTTCAATGTTTTGCACAAATATGCGGTTTAAGTGCAAAATTAGTTGTATCTTTGTTCCCGATAACGAAGAATATAATTTTTATTAGATTACTATTTATGGCTTATAACTTGTTAAAAGGTAAACGCGGTATTATTTTCGGTGCGCTGAATGACGCTTCTATTGCTTGGAAAGTTGCAGAACGTGCTTCGGAAGAAGGGGCGCAGATTGTGTTGACCAATACCCCGGTGGCCTGCCGTATGGGTACGATTGACGAATTGGCGAAAAAGACCAATGCAACAATAATTCCTGCCGATGCAACTTCAGTGGACGATTTGGAGAAGCTCTTTGTGCAGGCACAAGAGGTTATGGGAGGCAAAATCGACTTCGTGCTTCATTCCGTGGCCATGAGTGTGAACATGCGCAAGAAGCGTACGTATGACGATTTGGATTACGGTTTCTTGAATAAGACGTTGGATATTTCCGCCATCTCATTTCATAAAATGATTCAGACGGCCAAAAAACTGGATGCCATCAATGAAAACGGTTCTATTTTGGCGTTGAGTTATGTGGCGGCACAACGTACTTTCTTCGGCTATAACGATATGGCGGATGCAAAGTCTTTGTTGGAATCCATTGCCCGTAGTTTCGGTTATATTTATGGGCGCGAGAAAGGAGTCCGTGTCAATACGATTTCCCAGTCTCCGACTTTTACGACCGCTGGTGGCGGCATCAAGGGGTTCGATGGTTTGTATGATTTCAGCGATCGTATGTCTCCTTTGGGTAATGCCAGTGCGGATGAATGCGCGGACTATTGTGTGGTGATGTTCTCCGATTTGACGAAGAAGGTTACGATGCAGAATCTCTATCACGACGGAGGCTTCTCCAGCATGGGTATGTCTTTGCGAGGTATGACGCAATACGAGAAATCGTTTATTGATGAAAACCGTGACGAAAACGGTAAGATTATCTACGGATAAGTGGTATAGCATAGATTATTGATAGAAATACAGTCTGTTATTCAGCAAATTTTCTTATATTTGCGTCTTTGAATAACAGACTGTTTCTTTTACGGAGCAATTATCCCGAATTAAAGATTATGAGTAAGACGATTATTACAGTAGTAGGAAAGGATGCGGTAGGCATCATTGCGAAGGTTTGTACGTACTTGGCGGAGAACAAGGCAAACATTTTGGATATATCCCAGACCATTGTACAAGAGTATTTTAATATGATGATGATAGCAGACTTGTCTAAGGTGGAAAAGCCTTTTGAAGTATTGGCGAACGAGTTGGCCGAGATAGGTTTGTCGATGGGGGTTCAGGTGAAATGCCAACGCGAAGAGATTTTTGATAAAATGCATCGTATTTAATCCTGTGGCTAAGATATGATTAATATATATGAGGTGTTGGAGACCAACAAGATGATCGAGCAGGAGAATCTTGATGTGCGTACCATTACGATGGGTATCAACTTGTTGGATTGCGTGGATTCGGATGTGGACGCGCTTTGCCGGAAGATTTATGATAAAATCACACGTCTGGCGAAAGACTTGGTGAAAACCGGAGAGGATATTTCTAAGGAATATGGAATCCCCATAGTGAACAAACGCGTTTCCATTACGCCTGTTTCGTTGGTGGGAGGATCTGCTTGCCGCACGCCGGAAGATTATGTAAAGGTGGCTCATGCCTTAGATCGGGCAGCGAAAGAAGTAGGTATTAATTTCTTGGGCGGCTATTCGGCTGTCGTGTCCAAGGGGATGACCCATAGCGAGGAACTGCTCATCCGTTCCATCCCTCGGGCTTTGGCAGAAACGGAACGCATTTGCAGTTCTGTGAATGTAGGGTCAACGAAAACCGGTATCAATATGGATGCCGTGAGACTGATGGGCGAGATTATCTTGCAGACGGCCGAGCGTACGAAAGACAAGGATTCTTTGGGCTGTGCTAAACTGGTGGTCTTGTGCAATGCTCCGGATGATAATCCGTTCATGGCCGGTGCTTTCCACGGCGTGTCCGAGGCGGATGCCATCATCAATGTGGGGGTGAGCGGTCCGGGCGTGGTGAAACATGCGTTGAGCCAAATCAGGGGAGCCAGCTTCGAGGTGCTCTGTGAGACAATCAAACGTACGGCTTTTAAAATCACCCGTGTGGGGCAATTAGTGGCGCAAGAAGCTTCGCGGCGTTTGGGAGTGCCCTTCGGCATCATCGACTTGTCGTTGGCCCCGACTCCGGCCGTGGGGGACAGCGTGGCCGAAATATTGGAAGAAATCGGCTTGGAACGCGCCGGTGCTCCGGGAACCACGGCAGCATTGGCTTTGCTGAACGATCAGGTGAAGAAGGGAGGCGTGATGGCTTCATCATACGTGGGAGGGCTGAGCGGAGCCTTTATTCCGGTGAGTGAAGACCAAGGCATGATTGATGCCGTGGAGTGTGGCGCGTTGACTTTGGAAAAGTTGGAGGCCATGACTTGTGTTTGCTCGGTCGGGTTGGATATGATTGCCATTCCGGGCGATACGCCTGCCACGACGATTTCGGGTATCATTGCAGACGAAGCCGCAATAGGCATGGTGAACCAGAAAACGACGGCCGTGCGCATCATTCCCGTAGTGGGCAAAACGGTAGGGGATACGGTAGAGTTCGGAGGACTTTTGGGCTATGCTCCCGTGATGCCGGTCAACTCTTTCGGTTGCGGTGATTTCGTGAACCGGATAGGTCGTATTCCGGCTCCGATACACAGTTTTAAGAATTAACAGGTTTTCGTACTTTGACGGATTGAAGCCATCCTTTGTTTCCGCGACTGTGGTTTTTGCAGTCGGCTTGCCATAACGGTTGTTTATGGTGCGAAGGGAAACAAAGGATGGTTGTGCTTTATGGAACATGCGCTTCATGTGAATTGGTAGATATAGTTCTTGTCAAAGGCTATAAAGTCCAATAGGGAAATAAATGCTGTTTCATATCTTTGCGGCATATATATTATTGATAGTATCATGAAAATGAAGTGGAAAAGAATAATGGCTTTAGGACAAGCCTTTTCTGTAGTTGCCATTATGGAAGCCCAGGTTGTGAATCCGTTTGGAAATGCTTTGGTTCCGGATATGATTGCAGATGCCAGCATACAGGAAATCGATGGTATGTTTTATTGTTATGCCACGACGGACGGATATGGAAGAGGGTTGGAAACGTCCGGGCCTCCGGTGGTATGGAAGTCCAAGGATTTCGTGCATTGGAGTTTCGACGGGACATATTTCCCGTCGGCAGCAACTGAGAAATACTGGGCTCCCAGTAAAGTAGTCCAAGCTAATGGAAAGTATTACATTTACCCTACGATTAACGGTTATATGTATCCGGCAGTCGCCGACCATCCGGAGGGGCCGTTTAAATTGGCTCGCGGGGAAGACCGGTTATACAAACCTTATACGGCTTCTACCCTGTTGCAGACAGAAGATCCGGGCGGTATCGATGCAGAAGTCTTTATAGATGACGACGGGCAAGCCTATGTGTTTTGGGGACGTCGGCATGTGGCCAAACTGGCAAAAGATATGATTACGGTGGACTCCGTTGTCCATGTGATTTCTACTCCTCGCAAAGAATATTCGGAAGGCCCTATATTCTTCAAACGGAAAGGTATCTATTATTATTTGTACACCATAGGGGGAGATGAGAGGTATCAATATGCTTATGTGATGAGCAAGGTTTCTCCTCTCGGGCCTTACGAATACCCGGAGCAGGATATTGTGTCGACTACAGATTACGAACAAGGTGTCTTCGGGCCGGGACATGGTTGTGTCTTCAATACAGATGAAGACCATTATTATTTTGCTTACTTGGAGTTCGGCCGCCGCAGTACCAACCGGCAAACCTATGTAAATCGCTTGGAGTTCAATGAAGACGGTACGATTCGTCCGGTGAAATTGAGTTTGGATGGAGTAGGGCCTTTGCGGAAGGTGAAGGGAAGGAAAGAAATTAAGGCTGATACGGTTTATGCATCCAGTACGGCGGCCCCCTTGTTTATCGAACCCATGAAAGACGATTTGTGTCGTCGTACGGAGTATTTTGTTCCGGCCTTTGCCGTGGATGGGGCGAACGGTTCCCGATGGATGGCTGCGGAAGGAGATAAGGACAAATGGCTTGTTGCAGATTTGGGAAGAACCCGGAAAATACGGCGCAGTGAAATTTATTTTGTACGTCCTACAGCCGGACATGCTTATCAACTTGAAGGTTCGGTGGACGGGACTACATGGAGGAAATGCGGAGGACATGACGACTTGCGGATGCAATCTCCGCATGTCGATGAACCGAAGGGGAAATATCGTTTCCTGAGAGTCAGGATTTCAGAGGGTGTTGCAGGAGTTTGGGAATGGAATATTTATTAAACGAGAATAGGAATGAGATATTTATGGTCAATCGTTTTTAGCCTTTGTCTTTGTACTGGTCTGAAAGGACAGCAGCAAAGAGAGTGGGGCAAGTGGGAAAGTTGGGGAGACCAAGGTGATGGGACGTATATGAATCCGGTCATCCCGTCAGACTATAGTGATATAGATTGTATCAGGGTCGGGGATGATTATTATGCCATATCTTCTACGTTCCAGTTTTCTCCGGGAATGACGATTTTACATTCTAAGGATCTGGTGAACTGGGAAATCTGTGGGAATGCTGTCGAAGATTTGACCCAAATCGGTGAAGAGCTGGATTGGACACGCATGAACCGTTATAACCGTGGGATATGGGCCGGGACGTTGCGTTACCATGACGGTCGTTTTTACCTCTTTTTCGGGACACCGGATGAAGGATATTTCATGACCTCTGCCGTACGTCCCGAGGGGCCGTGGGAGCCCTTGACTTCTCTTTTGTCCGAACCCGGTTGGGATGATTGTACTGCAATTTGGGACGATAAGGGAAAGGCTTACTTTGTGGGGACTCATTTTGCAGACGGTTATAAGACCTATCTTTTTAAGATGTCGGAAGACGGAAAAAGCATAGACCGGAAGTCGGCTGTGCTTATCAATGAAGGAAGCGGCCGGGAGGCCAGCAAATTGATAAAGGTAAACGGATGGTATTATCTGGTTTTCAGTGAACATAAGCCGGGTGTCGGGCGTTATGTCTTGGCCAAACGATCGAAAAAAGTGACGGGACCTTATAGAGAAGAAAGGCAATTGGCGTTGCCTTCCGTGGAAGCGATGGAACCCAACCAAGGTGGCATAGTCCAGGGGAGGGACAATAACTGGTACTTTCTGACGCATCATGGCACGGGTGATTGGAGTGGTCGTATTGTCAGCCTTTTGCCTGTCACTTGGATAGACGGTTGGCCTATATTGGGAGAGGTTTTGGATTCAAATATAGGTACGATGAAATGGACCGGAGCGATGCCTTTTCAAGCGGATGAGAAATTAAGCATTCAGCGTAGTGATGATTTCGACGAGAGCCGGTTGCTTCCGCAATGGCAGTGGAACCACCAACCGAGGAAGGGGTTCTTTTCCTTGACTGAACGTCCGGGATGGTTGCGTCTGAAAGCTTATCGTCCGTTGGAACCCAATCAATTATTGAAAGCCGGTAATACGCTTACACAAAGGACTTTCAGAAAGCAGGATAATGTGGTCGTGGTGAAAATGGATATTTCCGGTATGGAAAACGGACAGAAAGCCGGTCTTTGCCATTTTTCTTCACCGCATTCCGCTATCGGTGTGACGAAAGAAGGAGGCATTTGCTATTTGGAATTTCGTGAAAACGGCAAGATAACGAAAGGCATGCAAGTCTCGTCGAAACATATCTGGTTCAGTAGCCAGTGGGGTTTGGACGGTAAATCCCGATATGCTTATAGTTTAGACGGGGATAATTTCTTGCCTTTCGGAACGCCCTATCAAATGGCTTGGGGAAATTATAAGGGTGACCGTATCGGCATGTATTGTTTTAACGATAATAGCGAGAGCGGTTTTGTGGATGTGGATTATTTCCATTACCGATAGGAATGGATAGAACGAAAATCCCTGCGTCCGGAGAGGACGCAGGGATTTTCGTCATAGTTTGTACCAAACGTATAGAGTTATCGTTTGACTATCGGGTTGTAGGTGAGAGCCAAAGAGTCCGTGGTACTTTCTATCAGAGGCTTCATCGTCACCGTGAATAGGTTCTCTAAAGAGTCATACGGGAGAGTACATGTGGGAATGCCGGCTGCGTATGGAGCAATCTCGTACTGCTGATAGATGAATTCTACTCCGTTGGGTCTGCATACCGGAGCAGTCTCCGGAAGCGGAAAAGTATAACGTGCATTCTCGTCCAATAGCCTTTCATAAAGTTCTTCATCGCTGTTTACTTTGAAGAAATTCTTTTTCAATCTATTTTTTATCATGCCGCGCAACTTTTCTTTGCCGTTTGCCGTGAACATGTCCCAACCGAATTTACGACCGTCCGATTTACGGAATACACCGCCGCTCAGACTTTCACCGCCGTGTGCTCCACCGGAATATTCATATATTTCAGAGGTATATGTGATGAACTTTTCTGTTTCAAACGCCTTTTTGAATTGTACGTAATAGGCAGATGCATCCATGGCCGTGTTTTCTCCTATTTCAGCAATGTCACGTTTCACCTGCTCCGCACGTTCTGTACCATAGTATTCCAGTAGTTTCTTACCGTCATCCAAACTTCCGGTGTAGGTGCCGCCGAGCTGTTCATTCATCCATTCCCGTATGTTTTGTGTCACGGCACTGGAGTTATCCGTCGGATAAGCGGCAGTCAACTTGCATCCTTCAGCCGAAGGCTTTTCCTCCCATGTGATATCTTCCGTTTTTATGGCACGACTTTGGTCTGTTCCAGTTTTTTTCTCCAGATGGCAGGAAGCCATTCCCAAGGCAAGAGCTAAAAGAGCAGCACTAAAGCTGCCGTATTTAAAACATAAACTACGCTTTTTCATATTGCTTTGATTTTATAAATGATTATGTAACCAAAGTTACGCCTTTATTTCAAACCTAAGTAGTTTTTTCCAATAAAAACTGTTAATCTCTTGCCTTGCCCCTGTTTCCATACAGACAGTCGGATGGTTTCAGTTTGTTTTTCCTTTACCTTTGTAGAGAAATAAAAATAGGAGGCGTATGAAGCAACAGAATAAGATTATAGTGGTAGGGGCAACTTCCGGTTTGGGGCGTATGTTGGCTGAACGCTATATCCGTGACGGACATGTGGTAGGTATCGTCGGTCGGCGTGGAGATAAGTTGGCAGAAGTGGCCAAAGGTCATCCCGAAGTACATTGTTTAAAGGCGGATGTGACGGATGTCGGCCGGATAGCCACGCATTTGGCCGCTTTGGCCGGTGAGATGGGAGGTTTGGATTTGTTGGTCTTGTGTTCCGGAGTGGGACGGATGAATCCGGATTTGGATTACGGACTGGAGTTACCCACAGTCGATACCAACGTGCGTGGTTGGACGGCAGTGACGGACTGGGCTTTCTCGTTTTTTATGCAACAAGGATATGGACACTTGGCTGCCATTTCGTCGGTAGCCGGCATCCGTGGGTTGGCTCCGGCTCCTGCTTATTCCGCTTCCAAGGCCTACCAGATCCACTATTTGGAAGCGTTGCGGCAACGTGCGCGCATTTCCCGCAAGAAGGTTCATGTGACGGATGTTCGTCCCGGATTCGTCCGTACGCCTTTGCTTTCCCATCCCGAGAATTTGTTTTGGGTGGATGAACCGGAAAAGGCGGTGAGGGCCATCTACAGGGCCATAAGCGCACGGAAAAAGAAAGCCGTGATTACCCGGCGTTGGGCGTTTCTTGCCCCTTGGATGCGGATTGCACCGGAGTGGTTGGTGGCGAAGATATTAGGAAAAGCCTGAGTCTTCCGGATAAAAAAATCCCGGTCGAAACTGGTTTGGCGTCGACCGGGATGTGCTTTTGCCCTTGTCTTTAGAGTGTCTTAGAAAGAGACCCGTTTTACGCTTTTGTCTGCAAACGTGATGTCTACGGCATTCAGGTCTTCAGATATTTTTACGTCCTTTACGGGGGACAGTTCTTTCTTCGTGAAGCCCTTTTTACCTTTCTTCCAAAGCATCAAGGTGACGAATATCTTTTCCTTTTCCACGTTGCTTTCAGCCATGATGAGTCCGCATTTGTGGCTCACCGGATGCAGCCCTTCCGGATAGCTGGCTGTAACCGTTTCCCATCCTTGGAGCGGAACCAAAGCCAGACGGTATGCCCCGTTATGCAGTATTACGGCATCTTTTACTTTGGAAGACTTCTCTTCCTCGACGGGATTGCCGTTAATTTCCGGTAAGGTGTAATGTCCCAAACGGACTTTGGTGGCTGCCGGAGTGACGACCTTGTCTACCCGCAAGACACCGTTGGGCAGGGGGATGTCCGCCAGTTTGTACCGGATGTCACGGTTGGTTTCCAGTTCGGCATCGCGCCGATAGATGCCGTTTTCAAAACTTTGGAACGTGTAGAGACGGAGTACCTCCCATTGGTTCTTGCCGTTCAGGGTGGCGTAGTTCATGGAAACCTCTCCGTTCGTCCCGTCGGCCATCCAAGGGAATTCCGTGTGGTAGGCCAACTTGTTATAGTTTTCGGAACTGCGGAACTTTTGCCAGTCGTTGGCTACCGTTTCATGGCACCACGAACGCATTTCCGCCCCTCCGCAATTCGGATAGTCGGTGATGAGCAGGTTCGTTGCGGGTTGGAATTTGTTGTACACATGGTCTTTTTTGAATTCCTTTTCCCATGGCCCGTTATTCTCCACAGCGGTCCAGAACGGATTGTCGGCAGGGAGGAGCAGGCTCAGGAACGCCTTTCCGCACCAATATACACTGCCTCGGCAACTGTAAATCTGCACAGCCGGTGCGAAGGTTCCGTAGAATCCCAGCGTCGGCACATTGTCTTCCAGAAAATCGGGGTTCTGCAAAAATTGCAGCAGGGTGGAGGAAGCGATGCGGCGCATCCATCCGTAATTGATGTCCGGGGCTTTTTCATATCCTAACAACGCGAGCGGCACGACGGCACCGAAGCGGTAAGGGATGCTCCGTCCCCACATGTTCATTTTGCCTTCCGCACTGAACATATAAGGATAATTGTCCGCCAAGTCATGTTGGTTTTTCATGAACTGCGCGGCATATTCCGGATAGAAGTGCCCGTACATTTGCGCCCAAATGGGGCCGTACATCTGGAATGCCCACATGCTGTAATAGTCGTATGCCGGCGCGTCGTTATACCAGCCTTCTCCGCGATAGAGCTTGAGAATCTTTTCCAGGTTTTCTTTCATGCGTTGGTCGTTGACGGCATAACCTTGTTCCTTGAAGAAGCTGATGACGAAAACGTTGAAGAACATCCAGTTCGACCCTATGGTCGGACCGTTGCCGTAACTTAGCATCGTGGCGGCCAGTTGGTCTTTTTGCTCTTGCGTGAGCGGTTCCCAAAGGATGTCCTTGGCCACGGACAATGATATGGCCAGGGCGCCGAATTCCACCAGTATCTGGCTTGGCCCCCCCTTGCGGTGAGGGATGAAGCTCGGACTGTCCGGACGGATGAGGTTCAGAAGTTGGTGGCGGTAGTAGTCCGCCACTTTTATCCCGTTTAAAGTGAGTTCCGGCTTTTCCCGGAGCAGGGGAGCGGCTACGAACAGCGTGCGGCAGAATCCTTCCAGTTTGGCCGTGGGCACTTGTCCTTCATTATTAGGATAAGTCTTGTCGAGCTGTTTGGGGAAATACATCGGGTCGTCCAATGTGCGGATGTAAGTGAAAGCCCCGCTTAACAAGTATTCGGCTGCGTCAATCCAGCTTTGACGCGTCATGCCGGTGTAAGGACTGAGTTTGTAGTCGGGACTGGGGATGGTAAATGTTTGCTGGATAGTATGCGTCGGAGTGGCGACTTGTCCCATGGCGTTGAGCGGCCCTGCCAATGCAGTAGCCAAAATCACGGTTTTTAAATATTGCTTTTTCATTCAGGTTTTGTTTGATTGGTTTTTCTTTCCGGTCAAAGGTACAAAAAACTTTGCTTTCGATTCCCATGAAGATTGAAAATGTTTCTTGAAAAGATAAAATATGTTATATAATATGTTTTTTAGAGCAAGAAATTTGCAGAACCGCCAAAAGGTTGTACCTTTGTA
>OJOP01000575.1_pt1 | contig 22886 bp, 22 predicted proteins | sample 1598161 | NCBI WGS metagenome assembly OJOP01 (sample SAMN01915206, study PRJEB22387) | human gut metagenome | isolation source: stool | host: Homo sapiens | place: USA | reverse complement strand
CCGCCGAGGTATTCGCTCCATTCGCCGTCTGCCTCATCACAGCTGTAGACCGTGGCGGAAACAATGGTCGTGCTGCCCGCCGTGACGACCGCCGGGGCGGCGCTGACGGCAATTTTATAGGCTTCTGAACTGTTGCCTGCAAGTGCCGCCGGAATCAAAGCGGCCAGTACCGCGCATGCCAGAAGCAGCGCGGAGATCCTTTTCCAAACCTGTTTCATACCGGTACACCTCTTTCCGCAGCAAAGCGCCGCAGTATTTGTGATTTGAATCCAGTTTACCGTATCTTTTTGAAATTGCAATACTTTTGTAAATAATTCAGATTTTTTTCACAACTTGCTCCGCCAGCATCAGGCGAGGCGGAGTGACGCACAGGTGTGCAAGAATGGAGATTATAGAAGATTGGGCATAATGTACAAAAATATATATTAAAATTGCAACTTTATTCACGAAAATGTAAAAAACGCTTGACGCTTGGAAAAGAAAGCCTTATAATATGGCTATCAATTAAAACGTTTTCATTGAAATGGGAGCAGTCATGGCCATTGCGCACACAGAACAGGAGAATAGACGTGCCACCATGAAGGACGTCGCGCGCCGCGCAGGTGTCACTATCGGGACAGTCTCGCATGTCATCAACGGCACTGCACCCATCTCTGAGGAAACGACCGCCCGTGTGCGTGAGGCGATCCGCGAACTCAACTATGTACCGAATCTGGCTGCGCGCCACATGCGCCGGAAGGAAAAGCGGCAGATCGGCCTGCTGATCCCCAAGCTTGACAATAATTTCTACGCCCGTATTGCCAGCGTTCTGATGGAGGACGCATATCAGGAGGACTATACCGTCCTGATGCTGAGTTATGAATATTCCAGTGAAAAGGAAAAGCGCGGACTGGTCAATATGGTGCAGAATGATACGGAAACCATCGTCATTGTCAACGGCGAGGACGATGAGAACAGCATCCGCAAGCTGGTCGCAAGCGGCGTTCATGTTATTCTTGCCGACCGCCGCAGCACCATTCCGGGCACATCTTATATTGCCTATGACAACCATCAGGTTCTGCTCGAAACGATTGGATTTCTGAAGCAGAAGGGCTATCAGAGCATCGGATTTCTCTCCGAGCCGCCCAATATCAGCAACTTGTCCGACCGCTTCGCGGCCTATCAGAAGGGCCTTTCCCAGTATGGATATCCCTTCCGGCCCGAGCATGTGTTCATTTCCGATACCTTCCGCGAGGACCACTTCGGCAACGGCTGCCGGTATATGGAGCAGCTGCTGCGCACCCATGCGCGGCACGAACTGCCTGAGGCGTTCATCGTCTCGTCAGATCTGCTGGCTGTCGGCGTGATGAAAGCCATACAGGAGGCGGACTATCGCATTCCGGAGGATTTTGCGATCGTCGGCTTCGACAATCTCCAGATTTCCGCCTGCGTTCAGCCGCCGCTCACCACAGTCTGTCAGGACCGGGCGCGGCTCGGCCATGAGATCTGGGAGCAGGCCAAAGCATGGCATGAGGGGCGGACACCGCAGAACGTCGTGCTCGGACAGTCGCTTATCATACGAGACTCCTGTTGAACAATTTGGAATTAAAACGATCTGACCAACGGATCAGCTAGAAAGAATGGATGGAAGGAGGATTCACGGAGGTCAGCACGTTTTAAGAATACACATTTACAGCACTAAAAATGGAAAGGACGGTTCATTCAAATGAAAAAGATCCTCGCATTGCTCCTGGCGCTGTCGATGCTCCTGTGTCTGGCAGCTTGTGCAGGTACCACGACTGCAAAGACCGAAGAAACCAAAACAGAAACTGCAAAGTCCGACAAGGATTACGAGATTGTCGTCGTCCCGAAGGATGCCTCGAACCCCTGGTTCGTCCGTATGGACACCGGCGTCAAGGAATACGCCGCAGAAACTGGGCTGAACGTCTATCAGAAGGGCACTGACGTCATCGATGCCACCAAGCAGGCCCAGCTTGTGCAGGACCTCATCGCGCAGGGTGTTGACGCCATCTGCGTCGTTCCGGTTGACCCCGAATCCCTTGAGCCCGTTCTCAAGCAGGCCAGAGAAGCTGGCATCGTCGTCATCGCGCACGAGGGTGCCAGCCTGACCAACGTGGACTATGACATTGAAGCGTTCTCCAACTCCGGCTATGGCGCGTTCATCATGGACAACCTCGCCGAAGCCATGGGCGAAGAAGGCCTCTACACCACCATGGTCGCTGACGTGACCAACGCTTCCCACAACGAATGGGCCGACGCTGCCGTCGCGCACCAGAAGGAAAAGTACCCCAACATGACGCTGCTCGAGGAAGAGCCGAGAGTCGAATCCCACGACAACGGCGACACCGCCTACAACGTTGCGAAGGAACTGTTCAAGAAGTATCCGGATCTGAAGGGCATCATGGGCACCTCCTCCTTCGACGCCCCGGGCATCGCAAGAGCCATTGAAGAACTCGGCCTCATCGATAAGGCGTTCACCTCCGGTACCGGCATGCCTGCCGACAACGCAGAGCTGCTGAAGAGCGGCGTTGTCAAGTCCCTGACGCTGTGGGATCCGGCTATCGCCGGCAAGGCTATGATCAGCCTGGCGCTGAAGGTCCTCAACGGCGAAGAGATTGGCGCGCCTGTTGATCTGGGTGTTGACGGCTACACCGCCATGACCTTCCGCGAGGGCAGCACCACCGTCCTCGAGGGCGAGGGCTGGGTCGTCATCGACGCAGAGAACGTTGATTCGTTCGGCTTCTAAATCAAGGATTCCGAATCTGTAGTGCAAAGAGGGCCGCATCCGCGGCCCTCTATACCCAAGCTGCAATCGGACAGAAGGAGGAATACCATTGGCTGAATACTTACTGCGGGCGCTGGATATCAAGAAATACTTTGCCGGCGTCAAAGCGCTCGACGGCGTTTCGCTGGAGATCCGTCCGGGCGAGATCCATTGCCTGGCCGGTGAAAACGGCTGTGGCAAGTCCACGCTGATCAAGATTATTTCCGGTGTTTATCAGCGCGATTCCGGTACCATCGAATTTGAGGGCCGGCCCCTGCAAAAGATCACGCCGCTTTCCGCCATTGAAAGCGGCATTCAGGTCATTTATCAGGACTTCTCCATTTTTCCGAACCTGAGCGTCATGGAGAATCTGGCGATCAACAGTCAGCTGGTCGCAAAAAAGAAATTTGTAAACTGGAAAGATATGCGCACGATCGCGGAGCAGGCAGTTGCGCGGATCGGCTTCACAGTCGATCTGGACGCCAGACTGGGTGAACTTTCTGTCGCGGAAAAACAGATGGTTGCCATCTGCCGTGCGCTGATGTTCAACGCGAAACTCATCATCATGGATGAGCCGACGACCGCCCTGACCCGGAAGGAGGTTCAGGCGCTTTTCCGCGTCATTCTGCAGCTGAAGGAACAGGGGATCGCCATTCTGTTTGTCAGTCATAAGCTGGACGAGGTCTTTGAAATCTCTGAGCGCTTTACTGTTTTCCGCAGCGGAAAGCTGACGGCTACGGGCAACACGGCGGAGTTGGACAATAAAAAATTCACCTACTACATGACCGGCCGCGAATTTGAGGAAAAGACGTTCCAGCCCTCCGGCCTGTCTGACGAGCCGCTGCTTGAGGTGCGCAATTTGGCGCTTCCCGGCAGCTATGAGGACATCAGCTTCTCGCTGCGCGGCGGCGAGATCCTCGGCGTCACGGGCCTTCTCGACTCTGGACGGACGGAACTTGCGCTGTCCTTGTTCGGCATCCGCCCTGCCCAGTCCGGCGAGATCCGCATCCACGGAAAGCCGACCGTGATCAAAAGCCCTCGTGCTGCGATTGAAAACGGCATTGGTTTCGTGCCGGAGGACCGTCTGAGCGAGGGCCTGTTCCTTTCGCAGAGCATCGCGGACAATATCGTAATCTCCGAAATCGACGATCTGACGAAAAAAGGTCTTGTCGATGCGCAGAAGACGAATGAGGAAATTGACTGCTGGGTCAAGGAACTGGCCATTGCCACGCCCAATCCGGCAAATGCTGCCTCCACGCTCTCCGGCGGCAACCAGCAGAGGATCGTGCTTGCCAAGTGGCTGGCCTGCCGCCCACAGATTCTGGTTCTGAACGGCCCGACGGTCGGCGTTGACATCGGCTCGAAGCACGATATCCACGCGATCTTACAGTCGCTGGCCGGAAAGGGTATGGCGGTCATCATTATTTCCGATGACCTGCCGGAACTGCTGGAAAACTGCTCGCGCATTATGATTCTGAAGGACGGCCGCATCGTGGACGAACTGACGGCGGATGAAGCGAGCGAAAAGCAGATCCTGAGCAAGATGCTGTAAGGGGGTGGGGGAAGTGCAGAAGACTATAAAAAAGCTGTTTCGTCAGAATGAAACCTATGTATTTTTGATCCTGCTCGCCCTGTCATTTTTGATTCAGGTGCGCTCAGGCCAGTTCTATACGTCTAATAACATCGTCGATATCGCCTCGGCTATGATCGTGCCGGGCCTGTTCGCCGTGGGCGAGTTTCTCGTCATTTTGTCCGGCGGCATCGACGTTTCCTTCCCGGCGCTTGCATCGCTGACGGCATATGCGACCACACAGCTGTTTTTGAATCTGGATTATCAGGGAAGCGTTCTGCTCCCCATGCTGACGGCCATCGTCATCGGCGCGGTTCTCGGCATGTTCAACGGCTTCTTTGTCAGCTTCCTGCGCCTGCCCGCTATGATCGTGACGCTTGGCACTGCCAGCGTCTTCAAGGGCATCATGCAGGGCACGCTCGAATCGAAGCAGCTGGCTGTGATCCCGGCTGGCATGAAGGCCTTCGGCAAGCAGGCCATCTATACTGCGACAAACCCCGTCAGTGGCCTGTCGTCCAAGCTTCCGGCGGCATTTCTGGTGTTTGTTGGCGTTTTGCTCCTCATGTTCCTTGTGCTGCGCTATACCATGTTCGGCCGGGGCATCTACGCCATTGGCGGCAACGAATCTGCAGCCTATAACGCGGGCTTCGCCGTCAAGCGGACAAAGTTCCTGCTGTACCTGTTTGCAGGCGTGATCGCCAGCGTCGCGGGTATTATCCGCGTGTGCATGATGCAGCAGTGCCACCCGACCAATATGCTCGGCATGGAGATGAACATCGTCGCGGGCGTCGTGCTCGGCGGCACGGCCATCGTCGGCGGCAAGGGCACGCTGACCGGCTGCGTGCTCGGTACGCTGCTGATTGTGCTGGTGGAAAACTCCATGATCCTTATCGGCGTTCCGGTCGTCTGGAAGGACGTGTTTGTCGGCCTCCTGATCGTCATCGGTACCGCCGTCAGCGCGTATCAGGCGACGCACTCCGGCACGAAGCGCCGCACCAGAACGCAGGCAAAGGAGGCGCAGCATAATGGCTAATACAAAGCTGTCCGCAAAGCGCGGACTGAAAATGGACACGCATATTCGACGCCTGCTCATCATCATGGTCTGCTGGTTCATATTCATGGGCATCATGAAGGGCCGTAAATTCTATTCTGTCGTCAATTTCCAGACCATGTTTGCACAGTTCCCGGAATTCGGCCTCATGTCGCTTGGTGTTATGGTCTGTATGATCTCAAGCGGCATTGACCTCTCCACGGTCGGCGTGGCCAATATGACCTCCATCACCATGGCGCTGCTTATGCGCCGTATTGCAAACGGCGGAAGCGACCTGAGTCCTGTCTGGGTTCTGCCGATTTTCACGCTCGCGCTTTTGATTGGTGCGGCTGCGGGGCTTCTGAACGGTGTTCTGATCGCCAAGCTGAAGATCCCGCCAATCCTTGCTACGCTCGGCACGGGCGAACTGTTTTCCGGCATCGGCATTGTCTTGACTGGCGGCAGTGCCATCAGCGATTTCCCAGCAACCTATGCCTATCTTATCAATAATCGCATCGCGGGCATCCCCGTGCAGTTTTTGATCTTCGCTGCCGGCGCGGCTATTCTCTGGTTCCTGCTGAGCAGAACGACATACGGCAAAAAGCTGACCCTGCTCGGCAGCAGTGAAAATGTTGCGCGCTTCAGCGGCCTGAACGTCGATTGGATCCTCGTAAAGACCTATCTGATCTCAGGAATCTACGCGGCGGCGGGCGGTATGATTATGCTGGCAAACTATAATTCCGCGCGTGCGGACTACGGATCGAACTATACCCTGCAGTGCATCCTGATCGTTGTGCTCGGCGGTGTTAGCCCAAATGGCGGCAAGGGCAAGATCGGCGGCGTTCTGCTTTCGATTTTCCTGGTACGCGCGCTGGAAACCGGCTTGAACCGGTTCCCGCAGATCAGCAGCTACTATATCTCCCTCGTCTGGGGTGCAGTTCTGCTGCTGGTCATGGTTCTGGATTATCTGAACGAGCATAAAAGAATTAAGGCATGAAAGGCGGAAAACAAATGGAAAGACGCAGATTCGGGCAGGTCGGCCGGTTAAAGCCGGAGAAGCAGGACGAATATGTCCGCCTCCACGCAGAGGTCTGGCCGGACGTATTGAACATGATCACGGCATGCAATCTTGAGAATTACTCGATCTTTATCCGCGGCAACGTTGTTTTCTCGTATTTTGAATATACGGGCACGGATTACGAAGCGGATATGGCAAAGATGGCTGCCGATGAAACCACGCAGCGCTGGTGGCGCTGCACAAGACCCTGCTTTGAGGTCTATGACGAGGCCTGCGAAGAGGCGTTCTATACCGATATGGATTCTATTTTCTATTTAAAATAATAAGGAGGCTGCACCATGAAAACGATCAAGGACAAGCAGATTCTGGTCGGCGCGGACTTTGCAGGCTTCCCCCTTAAGGAAGCGGTCGTCGCGCATCTGAAAAAGAAGGGCTGGACAGTGACGGACGTCGGTGTCCGCACGGGCGATGAGGAGGATACCGACCTCATGTTCCACCGCATTGGCCTGCGTGTCGGTGCGATGATCTCCGAGGGCGAGTTTGAGCGTGCGCTCATCTTCTGCGGCACCGGTATGGGCATCCACATCGCGGCCAGCAAGTGCCCCGGTGTTCACGCTGGTGTCGTGGAGAGTGTCCCAGCTGCGCTGCGCGCTATCACCGGCAACGGCGTCAACGTTCTGGCCATGGGCGCGTTCTATGTTGCACCGCAGATGGGCAAGGATATTGCCGATGCGTACCTGAGCCACAATCTCGGCGACGGCTACGAATGGTGGCCGAATTTCTACGAGTTTCACAAGCTTGCCATCGACGAATTGAATGCGTTTGATTATGAAGCTTATAAGGCCAACGGTTTCAAACCCGAGCATCTGGGCGACTATCCCCTCGAACTTATGGACAACCCTAATACCTGATCTCAAAGCCGCCGCTCATCCGAGCGGCGGCTTTTTGCTGAAAGCAATGCGCCCCCTCCGCGAGCAGCAGTACAAACACTGCCGGACGCAGAGGGGGCGTACTGTTACCGTCCCCGGTGCTTTTCCTTTCGTTTCTGCTGCCTGCGGTCAAACTTCAGCTGCTTTTCCGCGTCCCGCTGTTTGCGGGTGCGTGTTTCTCGTTCCAGCTTCTGTTCCTCCCGCTGCAGCTGCAATGCCTGCTGTGCCTTTGTTCCGACGCCGCCGGAGGAAGTCCTTCGGATTTCCCTCTGCATACGCTTCGGATTTGCCGCATCCTGCCTGACAGCTGCCGCAACAGCCGGACTGAATCGGAGCCGCGCGTAGTTTTTCAGCACATACGAAAATACATCATAGTCCTTCGGTTCTGCGCCAAATGTGACCTTGCAGACCGAGAGCGTCCCGCCCTCAAACCGCTCGAACACCCCGACCCAGAACGGCGCCTCAAAAAATACCGTTAGCCTTGTCAAATCACTGTCCATTACGAAACCCTCCATGAGGAACCTCTAATCCAATGCCTTTCGGCCTTCGCCGGGTCTTTTGACCCAATCCTGCGGTATGAAAACTTGAAATACACAAAGTACTCCTGCGTTTTCATGTCTTGTCTTGGGGCAAAATCTCTCGCCGAATGCGTTCAGTCATTGAATCAGCGTTTCCTTTTTATTTTCACAGGAACGGACGACCCGGAGGGGAGGGTTACTTACCTGCGCCGAAGTGCAGACGGCTGGGCTACCTACCAGCTCTGGCAAGGCCGAAGGCCTTGCGTTGCGTTTTTATCCTGTGCGCGGCAGCCGAACGAACGTCTGCCGCCTGCACCCATAGTACCAGAAAAATGCTGATAAATCCAGTGCCAAGAAAAAATCCGCCTCAGTCTGTCTGCGTGTAATCCTGAAGCGCTTTCTGAAGCGCGGCAAGCGCTTTTTTCTCAATCCGCGACACATACGACCGGCTGATACCACACTTCGCAGCGATCTCCCGCTGCGTCAGCGGCGTCCGGTCGCCGAGGCCGTAGCGCAGCGTTACGACCATTCGCTCACGCTCCGACAAAACCTCGTCCATGACCTCGTACAGCTTTTTGTACGTCTGCCGTGTGCTCAAGTCCTCAAACAGATCCTCATCCGAGCACAAAACGTCCATCAGCGACAACGCGTTCCCGTCTTTTCCTGTCTCAATACAATCCGAAAGCGAAACATCCCCCGCTGTTTTCTTCATCGAACGAAAGTACATCAGAATTTCATTTTCTACACACCTGGCTGCATATGTCGCAAGCCGTGCCCCCTTGCTGGCGTCGAAGGTTGAGATACCCTTGATGAGCCCAATCGTGCCGATCGAGATCAGATCCTCCTGATCGGCGGACTGCGAATAGTATTTTTTATTCGGATGAAGCAAAAGGATACGATTTTTCCATAGGAAACGGAGAAATGGCTTTCCAGCGCAATCACACAACATCCAGAATTATTTGGACTGTAAAGCTGTATATTCCGGAAATCTCTTAGAAAAAATTGCAATTTCGAGTGAAATCATCCGAAAACAAAGAAAATGCGAGAATTGAATAAATTGAAGAAGTTGATAACGGACTAAAGTGCTAAAAGGTTTATAGCAGGCGGAAACAATTCAGCAAAAATCGAGGAACACATTACACTTTATGCTGAGGCTGTTGAATACTCGTTATCACTTTTTGCGCTTGCTAGTAAGTTGCCTTTTCTGCATATATTTTGCAAGAACATATGCAGATATTTAAGATGAGCCCTTGCGTTTCTGCATATAATACGCTATAATTATGTGCAGAAAGGATGGCGCTATATGAGAAAATTTGATTACTCTTTTCTGAATAACGGCATGTTACCAGCGAACCTTGTAAACCTCACTGCCAATATTGCAGAGCTGAAAACAATGGCTGGCGTACGCAAGGAGGAATACACGCAGATCTTTACGGAGCTGGAAGCCGTGGCAAGGGTGCAGTCCATCAAAAGTTCCAACGCCATCGAGGGCATTGTGACCAGCGACGAGCGTATCGCCGCCATTGTCAATCAGAACAGCGCTCCGCTGAACCACAACGAAGCGGAGATCGCAGGATACAGAGATGCACTGAACGAAATTCATCTCGGCTATGAGTACATCGACTTTCGGCAGAGCGACATTTTGCGGCTGCACGAAATGATGATGAGCTTTGCGGGCTATGAGTACGGCGGGCAGTACAAAACGGACGATAATGTGATTTTGGAAGTTGATGCAGACGGGAACCGACGCGTCCGTTTCCGCCCCACGCCTGCAAGCGAAACTCCGAAAGCAATGGAGCAGTTAGAGCTTGCCTATCTGGATGCTCGAAGCGATGCAAATATCAATCAGCTTCTTTTGATTCCATGCGTGATTCTTGACTTCCTCTGTATCCATCCGTTCCGGGACGGCAACGGCAGAATGTCCCGTCTGCTCTCGCTGCTGCTGCTATACAAAAACGGCTTTGACGCCGGGAAATATGTGTCCTTTGAGGAGCAGATCAACAATTACAAGGCGTATTATTACGAAGCTCTGCGGCAATCCTCGGTCGGATGGGAAACGAATGAGAACTCCTATTTCCCTTTTATTGAGAATTTCCTGTCCACCCTCTATATGTGCTATAAGGAACTGGACAAGCGATTTGCGGTGGTACACGGTAAGAAGATTACGAAGAAAGCTCGTGTAGAAGCGACCGTTCTGAATAGTCTAACTCCACTTTCCAAAGCGGAAATTTGCAAGATTCTCCCCGACGTCAGCCCCACGACCGTCGAAGCGGTTCTTGGCGCAATGGTTAAGACCGGTTCGGTAAAGCGGATCGGTGCAGGAAGGACGACGAGATATATTAAGGCATAATTGAAAGGGCATGGTGGATTAGCAATGCATAATGAAACATCGAAAAGGAAAATACCGATATTCCCAGAAATCACCTCTTTAAAAGACTTGATCGCATATTTAGATAGTTCAGAACGATTGAATAAACGGAAGTATTTATATCACTACACAACAATTAGAAATGCAATTGCAATATTCAAAAGTGGCACGTGGCATCTTGGAAATCCAAGGGATATGAACGATGTGGTCGAATACCGTAATGGCGATCAGCAAAGATGGAACAACATATTCTTTGCGTCATTTATGGCCGAAAATAAAGAGAGTATTGCCATGTGGAGTATGTACTCACAACCTTGGAAAGATGGTGTGAAAATTGCAATTCCTATGTCAACGATGAAAGAGTGGTTAAAAGGTATTGATGAAATACTTGAAGTATCTCCAACCAACTATGAGTTAACAGGGAAATCCATTCCTGTGAATGAACGGAATACCATTCACATTTCCTCTGTTGCGTACTCAAATACTGCGAGTTGTGACTCGAGTGGAGATTCTGAAACTCTTATGTGGAGCAATCAAAAAAATACAAAAATCCCCAATTTCCAACAGCTTTCGGAGCTAACGGGTTATGTAAAAGATAACGCGTGGGACTATGAAAAGGAAGTCAGACTTAAAGCGGAATTTGAAAATACATTTGGGTATAGTCGCGTTGCGGTTAAAATACCTGATAGCATACTTAATGAGATAACGATATCTTCCGGTCCGCTTTTTGAGGGGGATTTATTACAGAGAATGGAATATGAACTTAATAGAAGTTTTCACACAGATCAGAGTTTCTTTGCTGGAAAGCTAAATATTAAATCTATATGCGACAGCTGCCAATATAGAAAACAATAATCTACATATATAGCCGAGGAGCTTTCACCACGAAAGTCCCTCGGTTACTTTGTGTCAGAACGAAGGTGAAACATATGACAATACATTGCCGGAATTGGTGCCGCGGATCTGCAAAATGGCTTTAGAGTGCAGGCAACGAGGAAAACTGAATGATCACCTGCAATGGATTTGCGTAAAGACCTGACAAGGCTCCAAACCCTACGCCACACGTTACACTCTGCTGGAAGTTCATTGCGTAAGAATAAAGAACTTATTCTTGAAATTTGGAAAAGCCAAGTGATTCAAGTTTGTTTCTTTGACCATCTGAAGATAAGGTGCTGACGCCCCACACCAGTAAGAGGCGTGGGCGAGTGCAGGCAACATAGGCAATTCGCGCTGCCTCGTCGGCTGTATTTAGCCAGTTTTCCCAATATCCGGTTTTGCCCTTGCCATCTGGCGTTGAAAGTAGCAATACGGCGTCAAATGTGTTACCTTTCACTGAATGGATCGTGTCAATTCGCAGAGGTACATTTTTCTTTACGTCTATTCGATCGATAAACTGAGGAGCAAATCCGCGGGGAGTTCTAATATTTGTATTTGAGAGGCTTTTATCGATAGAATGGAGATGAAAATTGATGATCTCTAGGATTCCTTTTTTATTAGCAGAATACCATGCACCATATGTGCGCTGGTCCATATTGATCATTGATGGCTGGGAACAGAATGCTGCTAGAATATTCCGCAGCAATAGTCTCCATGTAGTAGGGGATGAACATATTTCTTCGGAATAATAGTAGTTGTTCTTCTGACCCTTTGTACCCAGCCACTTTTGTAATTGATACGCCAAAAGGCTCAGTGCTACTTGCTGTGCTGATGGTTCGTTTTTCTGCCAAAGTTGAATCGCATTAATTATTGGATGCTTTAGGTAATCCGGTGCTTGACCGCTGCTTAACTTGTTTTTTGCACTTTGCGTCCTCACAAGTATAGCGGCGGCATCGAATGGAATTGCATATTTCTTAAGTAACCCAATGAATTTCGAAATGGCATCGCCCTCGTCAGTATATTCTAAATACACGCAGTCGCAAGTGCTGGATACACTATTTGTATGACTTACAATAGGATGATCGATTCCGCATAGCTTCCGAGAAAGATCAACAATGCTCTGTGTGCTTCTGAAATTCTCACTCAAGCGCATTCTTAGAAATCCATTTTGTTGGATATGTTGCTCAAATTGTTCTGGATAGGCGTCTTTGAACGAGTAGATGGCTTGATGCAGATCACCGATATAGTGAACAATGGTACCTGCACAAATCAGGCAGTCTAAAATGCCAAGTTCGCTTGCGGATAAATCTTGACATTCATCCACCATGATTACAGGGAACTTCTTGGAAATATAATTACAGATTGTCGCATTATTTCTTAGGCATTTCCGGGCAATCAAATTCATATCCTCAAAAGTTGCAAAGCCGCTGTTTAAAAATTTAGTTTTACATTTGCATACCTGCTTGATCAAATGGTCTTTTTGAAATAGTTTTGGGGCGTTACACCGTTTTCGAATGTCTTCAATATATTTTTGATTCTTTTCCGAGCCATATAGTTCTGTCAAGGATACAGAATTATCACTACGCTCTATAAACCACTCGTCACACCCGGCTTTATAATTTAACTGATTGGCATAGTACTGCGTCGGAAAAGGAAACTCTAATTTGTAATTATTTAACCATTGCTTGCTGTATGGATTCGCATCTGGCTCAACAATTTTGAATGATTTATCGTCCTTTTCTTCAGGAATATTGAAAAAGTTGTAACCGAATCTTTGTGCAATGTACCCATGAACAAAACTGGAGAAAGTTCCAATGAAATGCCTGGATGGAATTGGTTTTCCATAAAAGTGTGCAATCCGGTTTGCAATGGTAGAAGTAGCTTCATTCGTAAAGGACAGCACGGCAAGCCCTGATTGTTGCGATGCCCAACGGGAAATTTCGTAAGCAGCTTTAATGCCTAACACTTCGGTCTTGCCGCTTCCTGCGCATGCCTCTAAGTAAATGCATTTGTCTATCGGAGACAAGATATAGTCTAACTGCTCATCTGTTTTTTCATTAATTCTGATAGCAGCTTGCTCCAGATATGCTTTATCAGGAGACAAAACTTGAGAAAGTACAATAATTTTTTCCTCTCTTGTCACAGAGACAGTCCTCCACAAGCCCACAAAATTGCATTGCTGATATAATCTGGGACAATGAAATCCTCATCTATGTTATTGGCCAAGATATGCGCGAAGATACCCTTTCCAACAGAATTAGAGTCAATATGCATATAAATATATTTTGCATCGTCCCTTAGCTGGCTATTGTCAGCATACTCATTATTTCGATCGGCAATTGCCTGAAGGGCAGAACTTACTGTGCCATCTTGGGTTGGCCAAAGGGATTTTAATACCGATGCCAGAAGTGCTGGATTATAGGTAGCTAAGTCATACTCAAATGTCTTCAATGGCGAAACGAAGAGCCGAGTCCGCTCGTTGGCGTCAATGGCTTCTTTCAACGCGACGATAGGATTTTTGCTAGCGGTTCTTTCATCTTTGAGGGGATAGATTTCTGCACCCGGATCGTTATCGGTTACTCCAGCGCAGAAAATGGGAATATTGGGACCCTCTGATTTATCAAAGTTTCCAAACAGCTTCATAAAGTATTTGAAGTTTATCCCATTGATATTTATAACCGATACGCCCATTTCATCTAATGTCGATGCCAAGTGAATTGCGTCCTGCATTGCCTGATTATATTTTTTCAGGACGACTTCTGCAATCTTAGGTATTATTAGTGCTTCTGCAATGCCTTCCACTAGAATAATACCACGAGAAAAGAGCATGGTAGACTTTGTTATATCCATCCATCTGTTAATGTACATCTCAGATGCTGGATCTTCGAAGTTTTTGAGGCTGATGGTGGTTGTTGCAATAGAGTCTGCTGTTCCGGACAGATGTATTAACTTGTTGATCTCTACAGAGGAGGCCAATACCGGTGAGTGAGTCGAGACAATAATTTGAGCGTTTGGGAGTGTGGAAGCCAGTGATTCAAGATATTTAATAAACTTTACCTGCAATTGTGGATGCAAATGTGCTTCTGGTTCTTCGATTAGAAGAAGTGTAAAGTTGGTTGTTTCTTTAATCAATTCGAGTTCAGCAAGAACGGTCGCAATGTATAATAAGTTGTTATAACCAAGGCTATTTGTTGCCAGATCTCTGAATTTTGTTATATCTGTTTCCTTGCTCTGTGGAAAGAAGACAAGACGAATATTTTCGACAATTCTGTTAAATGAAGCCTCGGAGAATTGCAGATTCACGCTCTGACCAAGTCGGGGGCCAAGCGCATCCTCTATTTTCTGGTTGATTGAAGCCTTGACGGTTTGTATCTCAGAGTACTTTTCGCCTGTATTTTCGACAATACTATTGTTAAACTTTTCTATTTCGCTGACAAGAGAATTTGTGTTATCTCCATATTGCATTTTGAGCAATAGTGCAAGTCGGGAGCGCCTTCCGGCGGATAGCTTTGTTTCAGCATCTCGCAGTGGTGGAAGGTAAATGCATTCTACTCTATCAAAAGTATCCTCTTCAAAAACACCCGCTACAGATTCACCACCCCAGTACTTTCGCTTTAGTGTGCCAGGTTTCAAAGAATTCTCTGAAATGCGAAGGTGTAAATGAGCATCAAAATCAGCATTGCACCAGGAAAGAAATGTGATTCGCTCGTCTTCTGTCAATTCTGCCAATAGGGCATCAATTTCAATTATATCTGCTCGATTTGCTCTATCCAAGGAACAGTAGAAATCGTCCGAAGAACAACCATAATTTGCTTCCGGTTCCCGAAACAGAAGTCGGAGGGCATTAATGATAGTAGTTTTTCCACAGCCGTTTTCACCCAATAGAATATTTAAGCCTTTGTTTAAAGAAATAACGGACTTTTGGCAAGTGTTTTTGTACCCGTGTACAGACAAACGCGATATATACATTGTATCCTCCGTTTCATTCCGACAACTTTTGCTGCCTCAGGCTATCAGATTGCGCGACCTGCTCGTATGTATCTTGGCTGCTATTAACAATTATAGCAAAAGTGCTGGGTTTCTGCAATTAATGAGCGTAAAATTTAGTGCTATTTGTATTAGAACATGAAAAAAGTGTTTGCATGATTCATAACTATTCGACATTATTCGGATGAAGCAAAAGGATACGATTTTTCCATAGGAAACGGAGAAATGGCTTTCCAGCGCAATCACACAACATCCAGGATCATTTGGACGATAAAGCTGCGTATCCCGGAAATCTCTTAGAGAAAACCATAATTCCGAGCGAAATTATCCGAGTACAAAGAAAAAGCGAGAAACTGAATATATTGAAGAAGTTGATAACGGACTAAAGTGCGAAAAGGTTTATAGCAGGAGGAAACCGTTCAGCAAAAAATCGAGGAAGACGTTACACCTTATGCTGGAACTACTGAGGGCATCGAAAGCTTGTCCGTACACTGGAAGTATATGCGCATTCCAGCTTATCTTGAAAAAGAAGACATATAACCCTGAAAATACAGATTAGAATGTTTGAAGGCTGCATCAGGAGGTGCAAGCGCGAAGGGTATATTTGTGCGCATCTCGGAAAGAATACCATAAGAAGCAATTTGCAATATTGTTTTGCGAAAAAATTGCAAAATAGCATAGATAATTGTTGACTAAAAATAGTATAGGAGTATAATATACAGTACACCTTTGCAAAATGTTATGAAGGAGAATGTTCGATGCTTCTGGAGTTTAGAACAAAAAACTATCGGTCGTTTAAGAATACGACGACATTCTCAATGCAGCCGGCCCCAAAGCAGACGGGCTTGGACTATAGCGTACAAACAGAACAAATTGTTCAAAAAGAGGGAAAACTTAAGGAAATGAAAGGACTTTGTTCTGCTGTTATATATGGTCCCAATGCAGCAGGGAAAACAAATCTGATCGGGGCAATGGATACGATGAGGGCAATTGTCTTACGAGGGAATATTCAAAATGCGAGCGAACACAGTTCTCCAAATGAGGCAGCCTATTCACTGGAACTGATACCGAATAATTTGAGTGAGAAAGCCTGTACGGAATTTGCAATCCGCTTTACAGAATCGAATCTGCTTATTGAGTATACGCTGAAACTCGATCTCGGGAATTTCTTGGAAGTGGATTATCCCAGAAGAATTGTAGAAGAATGCCTGTCTGTAAATGACAAATTGATCTTCTCGCGAGGAAAAACCTTAGAGGTCTTCTTGCTGGCACCTATAAAGCAATATGTAAATAAGAGCATTAAAAGAAAAACAGCAAAAACCATGGACATCGCAAGAAGCAGTTTGAGTGATACAGAACTGTTTTTGAACAACGGGTTTAAAACAATTTTTGCGAAGGATCTTGTCGCATTGATCTTAAAATGGTTTGACGAGAAATTCATGGTAATTTATCGTGCAGATGCGATAAAGGTAATGCGGAAGTTCGCAAATCCAAAGGAGAACACCGTTTATATTGAAAGAACGCTGACTGATGCCGCAAAGGCATTTGGTGTACGCTCCAATGCTCTGGGATATAGGCAGGCAGCAGATAGTGACGATGTTTCGCTGTGTTCGATTTTTGAGGACAAGAAAATTGCAATTCAGGCTGATGCATACGAATCGTATGGAACGATTCGCTTTATCAACGAGTTCCCACTTGTGATTAATGCAATCCTGAATGGTGGTACATTGGTTATGGATGAATTCGATGCATCGATTCATCCAATGGCTTTGATGAATATTATTAATATTTTTCATAACGATGAGATCAATATCCACCATGCCCAGCTTATTTTTAATACACACAACCCAATTTTCCTCGATGCTTCACTTTTCAGAAGAGATGAAATTAAATTTGTGGAACGGGATGAGAAAACAAACCAGAGTGTTCAGTATTCCTTATCGGATTTTAGAACAGCCGATGGTATCCGTAAGGGCGAGGATTATATGAGCAACTATTTCGTAAATCGCTATGGGGCAATTACAGATGTTGACTTTGCACCTATACTTGAAGAAATTGTTTCAGCGAACAGTGAGGTGAATAGCCATGACTGATATGCTAGAAACAAAGAAATATACATTTACGGTAGAGGGTGAAACAGAACGTTGGTATTTGTTGTGGCTCCGCGATAGAATCAACGAACAGGAAGGTAAAGAGTATAAAGTTGCCATTGAACCAAAGGTTCATCAGCATCCTATGAAGTTTGCCAAAGGCGTCAATGCAATATCGACGCCGGAGGTAATACATATTTGTGATGTGGAAAGCAAAACGGCAATTCATGTAGAAAAGTTTAGAAGTATTCTTAATGAGTTAAAGGCGGCAAAAACGGAAAAGCATATTTCGTATGGTCTTGGTTACAGCAATTACACGTTCGAGCTTTGGATTGTACTGCACAAGAAAAAATGTAATGGTTCGCTTACAGACAGAACACAATATCTAAGCCATATCAATCAAATTTTCGGTGAGAAATTTGAGAATCTTGATCAGTATAAGCATGAAAATAATTTCAAGCGGTGCCTTTCAAAGCTGGGCTTGGATGATGTGCGTGCAGCGATTCAACGAGCAAAAGAAATTATGAAAATGAATAAAGACAACGGAAAAAGTCTGATACGCCATGGCGGCTACGAATACTATGAAGACAATCCGGCTCTGACGATGCATGAAGCAGTAGAAAAGATTTTGGTCGAGTGCGGGCTGTACTAATTCGCAGACAGACACATATGGAAGGCTGGTTGTTGCAGTAGTCATGCAATAGCCAGCCTTCTGCATGGCCCATAGCTATTCGACATTATTCGGATGAAGCAAAAGGATACGATTTTTCCATAGGAAACGGGGGAATAGCTGCGCAGCACAATCATATGACGTCCAGAATCATTTGGACTGTAAAGCTGCGTATCCCGGAAGTCTCTTAGAGAAAATCACAATTTCGAGCGAAATCATCAAAAAACAAAGATTGAGTCTAAATAAGAAGGAAGACAGAAATAGAGCGAAAGAGCGGTAGTATATACCGCTTCTTCGCTCTATTTGTTTACTGGTTGCAGGTGAGCCGTATTTCCGTAAAAGCATGCGCTATACCATTCCGCTCCGTATGCAGTGCGTCAGAATTCGCAAAAACTGCGCAGAGGTTGGGGCGGCTGTCAGCGGACGGCAAGTAAGGCTACATAGGAGGCCGGCGTTTTCACGCCAAGAAGCGCAGGCGAAGCCATCAATGCTTCGGACAACCTGAAGCAGATTCGAATTATACTGGTATGCAACTTCGGGATATAACCGCTGCGATGGTTTTACCAGCCAGTGCGGATTAAGCGAGGCAAGATAGACCGCATAGGAGAGATGAAAGAATGGGGTACCGGTCGCGGAGAAACCAAGGCGGTACAGCAGATCATAGACTTCGACAATATCTGTTACAGAATTCATGCCGCATCCGTCCCCTCCAGCGCTTGAACACGTTGCATAAACTGCCGGATCAACGCACCCTGCGCCTCCGTATCCAGCATGGAAAAGAGAAACATCAGGGTCGGTGCGGAAGCCGCGTATCTCCCTCGCTCCAAATCACTGTACGCACGGCTGGAGATACGAAGCTGCTCCGCCATCGCTTCCTGCGTAAGCGCCATCTTCTGCCGCAGGGAAGACAATTCCGCGGAAAGAAGCTCAGAGAGCAGCGCTGGGTATGGTTTCATCCTGAAGACCTCCATAGTTTATAAGTTCTATGGAGATTTTATGTCGAAATGAAGTCTACTTCCATGAAGCGCACTTCGTACCAGCGGGTCAAACCTTGAAAATGCCGATTCGAAACACGCAAAACAGCATGATTCAGTGATACAACAGAATATCCAATGCGCGTCAGCGCAGAAAGAGAGAAAAGATTACAGCAACGCACCGATTCCTGTGTACGCTCCAGCAGAGTTTGTGAAACTGCTGAGCGAAAAGAGTGAAGAAATCTAAAAAGCGTAAGAACATCCTTTGTAATTTAATAAGTCGATTTGGATGACAGGGGGGGCAGGCTGAAGCGAGAAAGTGCATAAGCCTGCTTTTTGTAATGAGGAGGGTTTGAATGAACACTGAAATCGTATCGCAGAAGGAAAGATTTCTGCAAGAGGTAGAACAGAAGCTCCTGCGCAGGGATCTGGACGCAAGACTGCTGGAAGACGGCCTGATTCACGTCAGATGGAATGAGAAACCGCTCTGCTCGGTTGACAGAGATGGCATCGTCCGGTTCAGACCGGCAGATATCACAGGACCGGAAATAGACCGGCAGCTTCGAACAGTGACACAGACGGCTGGACAGGTCAAAGAGTATATGCGGATATTTGAACGTGCGCCTGCGCTGAAAGCAATCGGTCTGGAAGATACCTTCAAGGTGCTTGCGGATTTCGGTGATGCAGTGCTGGCCGGGCGTTCCTGCAAAACGGGCGCTAAATTTGTGACGTGGGAATGGGACTTTGACCGGCAAGGCGTTCACACCGGGCATTATTTCATGGAAAACTATGAAGCGGCAAAGCAGGATTTCGCCGTCCGCGCCGGTTTGGTAAACGAGCAGCGCCTCTTTTCGGATGAGCAGATTGCTGTGATCCGAAACGCGTGTGCGCTTTCGTTGGAGGACAATGCAACACTTTCGTATGCGGAGGAAAAGCTGCTGCGCAGCGTGCAGGAGCAGATCGGTCAGCTTCTGCCGGAGCAGGAGCAGGAACAACAGCCCACGATGGAACAGACAATGTAATACTTTGCAGATAGCCGGGACTTTTAGAGAGTCCCGGCTTTTTTGCGTTCAGGAGGTTTTTATGAAGCACAGACAAGAAGAATATTGGAAACCGCGCTTTCACGCGCCGCCGCTGCGGTCGCACCCGGACCCGCCGCCTGTCATCCAGTGTAGCTGGTATCCGCACGAAGGTCAGTGTCCGTATCTGCGGTTGGCGCTGGTCTGCTGGCGCGGAAATGGGGAATGTACGTTTACGGATATGCAGAAAATCGAAAATCGAGGTGAGAAAACTTGTTTGAAGCAACGCTGAAGAATCGCCACCAGCCGGAGCTTGGAACGCTGACGATCACATTCCCAATCCCGGAGGAGCAGTATGAAAATGTGATACTCGCGCTGAAAAAGCTCCAACTTGGAGACGAGAGCAAGCGGGACTGCTGCATCGACAGCATTCATGCACCGAACTGCCCCGCCCTGCGCCGGATGAACGGCACACTTGCGAATGTGGACGAGTTGGATTGGCTGGGCAAGAAGCTGGAGAGCTTCGACCAATATGAGCTGCTGCAATTTTTGGCTGCGGCGGAGCGATTTAGCTTATATTCCGCGGACGAGCTGATCAACCTGTCCTTCTGTGCAAGCGAAATGACGGTCATTTCAGATTTCAGCGATCTGGAAAAGGTCGGGCGAAAGCACTATCTGACCGTCCACGGTGCGGCAGATACGAAAGAGCTTGAAAAGCTGGACGGTAAGGAGCTTGCGCAGGCGCTGATCTCCGGTCAACCGGGAACGGTGACGCAATTTGGTGTGGTGTATGACAACGGTGTGCAGATGAAGCCAGTTTACAACCGAAAGCAGCTTCCACAGAACTGGATCGCGGAAACCTGCATCATGGAATTGGAGATCGGGGCAAAGGGCGCGGAAGCTGCAAACGCACATGAGTGGGTGCAGCTCCCGGCAAGCCGAATCAAGCTGGAACGCGCGATGCTCCGTGCCGGAATTTCTTCCTGCGGCGAAATGCAGATGCTGGTCACAGATAGTCGGTTCCCGGATGAGGTTGACTGCGCATTGAATTTTGAACACGAGTCGCTCTTTGAACTGAATCGGCTATGTCAGATATGTTCAAATTTCAAGGAACAGGATTTCGAAAAGCTCGGCGCGGTCTGCCAGATGGCGAAGCCGGCGTGCGCAGCGAATATCCGCCAGTTGGCAGAAAACATCGATCAATTTGATTTCGCACCAAGTGTTCACACGCCGGAGGAACTTGGAAAGTACATGATCCAACAGTCGGGGCATTACGAATACGACGAAAATCTGGATGAGTTTTATAACTACGGCGATTACGGCGTCCAACGAATGCTTCAGGAGGACGGCGTATTTACCAACCACGGGTATGTTGCCTACAACGGTACATTGACACTGGATGAGTTGATGCGGGATGATCCGGCAGAAAGCTGCCGGCAGGAGCAGGAAGCACACACGGAGGGCATGACATGGTGACGCTGATTTTACGCTGTGGCGGGAGAGGAAAGCAGACGCTTCTTTCCTTTCCAGCGCAGACTCCTGCGGCGCAAAATGAAAACGCAGCAATATTGGCTACGCTCGAACGAGAAGCCGCGCCGGTTTTCATCGAAAGCGCGGCCAGTCCGGTCCTGAATCTGGGGTGCTATCTGCGGGGTATTGACATTTTGGCAGACGGTGAGGCAGAACGTGCCCAGCGGCTTGCCGAGCGGCTGGAGCAGATGTCTGAGATCGACTGCGAAAAATTCGCGGGAATGCTCGACGCGAACAGCATTTCCGGCACGAAGGACATCCTGAACCTGACGGAGCGTCTGGACGATTACGCGATTCTTCCAAATTGCAGCAGTCCACAATCCATTGGCCGGTATCTGGCGGGCTGTGGAGCCTTCCCGGTGCCGGAGGAATTGACTGGCTATATCGACTACGGCGCGGTCGGAAGCGAATTTCAAAGCAAGCACGGCGGCGCGGTCTGCTGCCGCGGCTATGTTGTCCGGAAGGAAGGCTTGCCGCAGGCAGTCCTTGAAGATCTGCATTCAGATGTGAAACCAGCCATACAGGAAATGACATTTTGAAGGAGGGACAATTTTGAAAAAAGCAATCGTGATTACGCTTGCCGTGTTGATCGGCGTGACCGGAATTCTTGCCATTGGCGCACATTTGGCAGACGCAGCACAGATAGCATTTTATGACTCGGACACCGAGGAAGATGACGATGACATCTACTGAGAAACCAATCATCGGGCGCGTCAGTTTTATCAGTGGCGAAACGCAGGAATTTACGGATGCAGAAGAATATCTGACCTGCATCCGCGAGGAACTGCCGCATGAGGCAACAACTGGTTTCCGATTCCGTACAATCACGCAGGACCCAGCCGTTCGGAAGGCGGTAGATGATATCGTGTTTGATCTTTATGGTGAAGAAAATCCGTGCAATGAAGAAGATTATAATTTAGCCCCATCTGAGGAAATACAGATGGGCGGAATGTAAAGGAGGAACGAAAATGGAATTTCAGGTGATCAACCGGAACCGCAATGCCGTCATTCCGGAGGGGATGTTCAAGCTCTGCGGGATGGAGGATGCAAAGTTAATTTCTATGGTGCAGCTCAATGGCGGCATTCTGCTTATGCCGGAGAGTGTGAGCACCTATCAGCTGCTCATGCTCATCGATGCGTTGAACGAGCAGGCATGCGAGTTTCTGGAGGCGGTCGCCGCAGAATGCGGTCCGGCAGAGGAAGAACACCGGGACATGACGCTGGACGAGGTGCTCCGAGAGTTTACGGTTGCCGTGCCGGACTGGGCGCGAGAAAAGGCTGGGATCACGGTAGACACCAAACTGGATTGCGAGGCCAGCGAGGATGCTGGCGTGATTGCCGTCTATCCAGCATCGTACAGGCATGATCTGACGGATGTGCCGCGCTCGATCCTGCAATGCCTGCTGGCCTCCGGACACAGCCTGTACGCGCTGAACGATATTCTGACTGCAGAAAGCGAGAACAGTGATGCAGAGTAAGGTCCCGCTTTATCCGTATTCGGCAAAAGACGCAATGAAGCGCGGAGAGATCGAAAAATGGCGTG
>OJOP01000547.1_pt1 | contig 23769 bp, 19 predicted proteins | sample 1598161 | NCBI WGS metagenome assembly OJOP01 (sample SAMN01915206, study PRJEB22387) | human gut metagenome | isolation source: stool | host: Homo sapiens | place: USA | reverse complement strand
AAGTCAGAATAGCAATATAGTCTTATCAAATCTTAAAATCAATATATAATTAATCTTTTTTGAAAATATCATGTTAATATTTTCCTGTTATTTTTTCAGACATATATTCAGCCTCACGCAGTTCACTAAATATAAAATACCCTGCCGTCACAAAACGGTAGGGTACCAAAGTTTTCAATCTATCATTATCATATTTCTTCCTGCCGCCTTAGCCTTATAAAGTCGCTTGTCGGCAGTTGTGAATATCTCGGTTATCGAATTACTGCTTCCGTACACAGCCACGCCTGCACTGAAAGTAAATTCTTTTCCTTTTTCTTTCTCGGAAAACTCCGAATAGCTTTTGCGTATCCGCTTCATAACCGTCATAACAGTTTCGATATTGTCCGTATCAAAGAGAATCATGAATTCCTCTCCGCCGAATCGTGCTATAAGGTCATTTTCCCCGATATTCGTTTTGACCGCATTTGCAAAATGCTTAAGCACATTATCACCGAAAACGTGTCCGTATGTATCGTTTACCGACTTGAACAGATCGAGGTCAATAAGCGCCGCACAGTGTTTCTTTTTCTCGTCCTGCGAAAGCTGATTTTCAAGATATTCTATAAGATAACGGCGGTTTCTTATCTCAGTCAGCGGATCGGTATTTACAGCAAGCGTAAGCTCCTCGCCCATTTTGCTGAGCTGTTTTGCCTGACGTTCAAATTGTACTATCACTATTGCGACCGCAACCATTATGCCTATAAACGCTATTATAAATGAAAACAGCGTGTCAAGCTCCTTATTATCATTAACCATATTCAGCTGAGGAAATTTGCTTCTGACAATAAATGCGGCTATATCTGCAATGAACACCGCCGCTCCCATTATAACTCTGTGCACCGGCTTCATAAAAGTAATAATACCGATTTCCGCAACAAGCATATACACTGCCGTGCTTGCGCCGTATGAAATATACAACATCGGAAACTCGACAAACCCAAGCACAAGAAGTATTATAAACGTAGCGACATAGGTCCTTCCGGTAAAGAAACCGACCAGTGACGATACTATAATTACAAGTGCGCAAGCCGCACAGAAGAAGGTCTGCGGGGTAAATCCGAATATCACCGCATTTGCGGTAAATCCCGCTATATTCGATATACAGCCGGTTAATGCCAATACTATGAACAGCTTGTCACGAAGCTCTGAATTCACAGTATCTGATTTTTTATTCATTGTTAGTGCTCTCTTTCGTTCTTACTTTTCTTTCTGTTTTCTGCCCGTCAATGATGCCGTTTTTCTATATCGGCAAGAATATCATCTATATCATATCTCTTGTCCTCGTCATCTCTGAATACAAGCGATATATCAGGCTCGGAGCCGCCGTGCGTTACTTCAGCCGTACCCGTTTTTTCCGTCATTTCGGGCAAGGCTTTTTCGTTTTTAACATTTCCGGCTTCAGTTTTCTTTTCCTTTTGCTGCTCTGCTCTGTCCGATTCCATCCTTTTTCTTGCTCCGGCGGAAAAATCCGCTCGGTCTTTTATGTTATCGGCACTTGCCGCTATATTCTTTTTACTGCGCAGATGCTCCGTGAAATCATCCGTTTTACCGTGAGAGCTGTCGGGGACACGATTATGCGGCACTTTTACGTTATCGGATAAAGACGGCATAGCGACCTTTTTCGCATCGGCCTTGCTTGCTTTTGGCAGCTTGTGTTCCTCGCTTTCAGGAGGAACATACACAGGAGCTTCTTCCTGCAACTTGACCGTTTCCACCTGCGGTACCGGACGCTTTGACATAATGAACTTCACTATCTCAAATGCTACTATTGCGATACACGGCAGTATGGCGATAGCCATAACGCCAAACGGCGACATTGCAAAACCGATAACAGCACCCCAGAAATCACTGCAATAGTTAACTCTTGCAACAAGCTGGCTTTGTGATATTGTGATATTTTCTCCGCCCTGAGTTTCAACATCAAAGCTCATAACGCCTTCCTTAAGCGTGGAGGAATTTACCTTCGCAAGCTGTGCTCCGCCGTTTTCATACCGATTATATATTATAAGCTCTCCGTTGTTTACCTCGTCGGGCCACACCTTCTGCGCTATAGCGGCTGTGCCTGCCTTAAGCTGATAGAAATCGTTGTCACGCACTATGTAAACATTATATCCGAAAATATCCGGCGCAGCAGAGCCGCCGAATGAAAACAGCATTGATGTAACTACGAGAAATACTGCAAAAACAATTAGCAGTACGCCGATAACTACACCGATACACCTTGCCACAGATGTTTTTTTTATCAAATTTTCCTCGTTTCCGTCAAAAAAGCTATTGACAACAAATCAAAAATACGATATAATAATATAGTCATTTTGGAACTGTATTCCGAAATATGACCATATATATTTTACCACATTGCCTCGCTCTTTTCAAGTGTTAATTGTGCATTATGCAATGTTTTGACTTGTGAAGCGGACGCTTTCGGAAAACGGAAAATGTGTGTAAATATATCAGAATATCAGAATAAATATGCTTGTGTAGCACAGTTGGTAGTGCAGCTCATTCGTAATGAGCAGGTCGCAGGTTCGAGTCCCGTCACAAGCTCCATAAAAGTAACCGCCCGGATTTAATGCCCGGGCGGTTTATCTGTTTATAACGCTTGTGTTCCGATTCTTATCATAATCTTTCTGATACGCTTTTTATGGCAGTATGCTTTTTTATTGTTCATAATTTTTCAGCAAATTTGCAATGCTCCTGCCGGCAAGTTCGGCTGAGTATCGAACCTGCTCAATATCATTTGCCAACGCTCCGAATTCTATAACCAGTGAAGCCTCAGCCAAATCCTGATTATAAAACCGATAATCGAAAAGCATAGGTCGTGTTATGCCTTTGTTATCTTTTTCTATCGCATTTTGCAAATATGACGCAAAGCGGAGGTTATCCATATAATCCGGCAATATATCCGTGCCGTCGTCACATCCGCATATTATCATTATCTGCGCCGCTTTTCTGCCGTTGATTTCTGCAACGGGAGCTATTCTCACATCTCCGTCCGCTATTCCGTCACGGTGAATGTCCAGCACTATTTTTATTGACGGATACTCTTTCAGCAACTCCTCCGTTCGTTCCCTGCTTCTTGAATAAGAGTAGTTGTAAACGGGATCGTCAAAGACCGTTCCGTCGTGCAGCGTACTTATTCCGTTATCAGCAAGCGTCTGCGCAAGCACCGCCCCTACTCCCACAACACTGTTTGCAGGGCAAAGCGATCTGCCGTCATAATCGGTATCGTAATATCCGTCACTGTCACGTTCGTAGCTTTCGGTCGTATGCGTATGTATTATAAGCACCTGAGGTTCGTTGCTGTCCGACAGCGTGACAGAAGGCTTTTTCTCAGCCTCAGCACCTATAAGCTCCGACGGCAGCTTGGTGCAGTTTCTTATCTGACCGTTTTCGAGGTCTATTACATTGTCGCCGCCTATCTTCCCGTAGTGCTTTTCCTTGACCGTACCGTCCTTTGCCGTATATTGTGTAAGATCGTCCTTGTCCTTTCTTATGTTGACGGAAATCAGCCGTGTTTTTACATCGGCGGGAGCGTCGACCGGCACCAGCGTTTCACCGGAAATATCCTGCGTACTGCTTGACGGATTATCGTTCGCAGGCGCTTTCTGCTCCTGCTTTTCCGTCTTTGTTTCATTGTCCGGTTTCTCTGTGCAAGGCTCGGATGAAACCGTATCTTCATCACTGCCGTCAAATTCGTTTACAGGAACGGCAAGCATAACGCTCAGTGCGGTAAGCTGTCTTAGTCCGTCTGAAACGCTTTTGCCGCTTACCGCTCCGGTTACAGCGTTTTCAGCTACGCCCGTCAGGGTAAACGATAATACCGCCGCCGTAAGCCCAATGCCAAGAACCTTTACAATACCTTTGTTTTTATTGCCTCTCATAAGCCTTTCCTTTCGCCAAGTGTTTTCACGGTTGGATTTTTCTTGTTACAGCTTATGATTCATTTTCCGCAAATATTCAGGAATAATTCATCAGCATTGATATGTCGCTGTATGACAGTGACGGACACAGACTGCGGTTCAGCGCACAGGATATTATATGTGCGTACCTGCTTATCTCGGCATCTATATCATATCTTGTCACAAAAAATCTGTCGTTATCGCTTTCATACTCCATAGTGGTGGGAACGCCTACAGCGATTACCGGTATGCCTGCCGCCGCTCTGTCAAGACGGTTCCTGTTGCCTGTGGTACTGCCGGGCGTTATGCCGGTATCCGTGACCTGTATGCTCCTGCAAAGGCGTTCCGGCTCACTGCACGCAAGGCTGTCTATCGCTACAATATAGTCCGCTTTTATCTTCTCCGCACAGAATATTGCGTGAAAGACGCTGTCTATACCGGAATTTGCCGAAACATCCGTCCTTATTACCGACACATTCCCTATTCCGTCCGCATTGTGCATACCTTCTATAAAATGCGAGGTCGCAAGTACCCTGCCTGCCGCTCTCCAGCCAAGACTGTCAGACGCTACAGACGGGTTTCCAAGCCCCGTGACAAGACATTTTCCTTCCGGAAGGAGCTTGTTAAGCACCGTACACAGCGCATGGATCTGACCGTCCGCATAAGGAACGTCCGTACTGTCTACGGTAAAATATCTTCCGCAGGGGCGGTTAAAAAGAGCGGTATCCTTTTCGGAAACGATTATTTCGGTTATCTTTTCTCCGTAAAGCTCATAGCTTTCACATCTTATTCCGTTTTTGCCCTTTACAAACTCCGCCGCCATATCTGTTCTTCCCGTAAGCTGCATAAAATTTCCTCCCGAAGAATTTTTTCAAAAAAATCGTAAAAAAGTATTGCATTTTCGTTTTGGACGTGCTATAATAAAGCGTATTGTGAAATATAACTATGATTATATGTAGATCTGTATAAAGGAGGTGCCGTAAGTGCCTAACATTAAATCTGCCAAGAAGAGAGTTTTAGTATCTGCTACAAAGCAGGCTCGCAATAAGGCTGACAAGACCGCTCTTAAGACTATTCTGAAGAAGGTTGACGCTGATACTAACGCTGACAACGTTAAGGTTGCAGTTAAAGCAGTTGATAAGGCAGCAGCCAAGGGTATTATCCACAAGAACGCTGCAGCCAGAAAGAAATCTCAGCTTGCTAAGAAGTTAAACGCTGTTTCCTGAGAATAACGATTTAACGTAACGCTCCTGCGGGAGCGTTTTCTTTTTTGTGTTAATTGCAGTAATACAAAAGCATCGGCTTGCATTATTATGTGCCGATGCTCTTTTTTTATCCCGAAATGCTTTTTACCGTATATCCGTTATCAAGCCAGTAGTCGATGACATCGGGCAGTATCGCCGTATTTGTTTCGGATACCGCATGGAGAAGATATACAGCCCCGTTGTGCGTTGCGGAGGTTATTCGCCTGTACGCCGTGTCCCTGTCGGGCTGAGCGTCCGTATTCCAGTCGTTGTACGCAAAGGACCACAGCACAGTATCATAACCCATATTTTTGGCAATGCGTAATGTTCTGACCGAAAATTCTCCTCGAGGGGGACGCATCGTAACGGTTTTGTATCCGCCGAAATTGTCGGAAATATAAGTTTCAAGTCCGTGTATTTCTTCAAAGACCATATCATCGCTTATATCCGGAAGTGACGGGTGAGTACAGCTGTGATTTCCGACCTCGTGACCCTCGTTTATCATACGCTGTACAAGCTCCGGACTGCTTTTTACATAATCAAGCGTCACATAGAACGTTGCCGTAACCTTCTTTTCCTTCAGAATATCCAGTATTTTTCCGGTACAGCCGTTTTCATAGCCCTCGTCAAACGTAAGGCAAATTGTCTTGTCATCTTTGCCGAATATGAATCTTCCGCCGTATGACCCGTATTTTTCCTGCGCCTGTGTTGCTCCTACAGGACGGTTGTCGCTATCGGTTTCATAGCCCTGACCGTAGCAGACCTTTTCACTTCCGTCTGTCAGAAAAGCCGTTTCGGCAGGCGTTCTGCCTCCCCTGCCGTTATATTCTGTGCTTTGTCCGACAGTATTCTTATCGGACGTGCATCCGCACATGAACATTGCCGTCAATACCGTAAATACTGCGGCAGACATTTTTCTGTGCAAAAAAATCACTCCTTTACAGATATAGTATCCGTAAAGGAGCGGTTGTGATTCATTGAAATAAATGGCGGCTTTCGTCAACTGCCGAGATAAGTCTTGACCATTGCCTGTAAAAGCTCGTCACGATCAATATGACGAATCAGGCTGCGGGCGTTGTTATATGTAGTTATATAGGTAGGGTCTTCGGACAGAATATAGCCGACGAGCTGATTTATAGGATTATAGCCCTTCTCCTTGAGCGCACCGTAAACCGTTGTCAGTATTTCCTTCATCTCGTTTTCTCTTTCATCCTTGAGCGAAAACGGCATAGTTTTGTCGATCATCAATATCAGTCCTTTCGTTAATATCTTTTAAAAACCGAAATTATTTTAAGGTTGTTATACTATTATACACTACCGTTCAATAAAATACAATAGCCGATAGCGAATTTTCGTTAAAATCACCAATAGCGGCTCTCATTTTTGGGTAATTGATAAAACTTTACAATTCGCTATTGAATTAATGAATAATTTTTGGTATAATAACAATAACCAGATTTTTCAGGGGGTACAATAATGGCAGAACAGAAAAAGGCGCCATCTACAAACGGCGAATTCAAAACCTCTCCGCTCGGCTTCGACAAAGCCGAAGTAATGGCATACATAGTACAGCACAACAAAGAGCGTAAAGCCCTTAAGGAAGAAAATGAAGAGCTGAAAAGAGCACTCGAAGAAAAACAACAGACGAATGAAGGTCAGAACAATGAGCTTACAGCAGAGCTTGAAAAGAAAAAGGCTGAACTTGACGCACAGATCCTTGAAAGCAGAAAGCAGGTTCTTGACGAAAGACGCAAGCTGGCTCAGACCGAAAAAGAACTGCACGTTATGCAGGACAAATACTCTGCCCTGACAGAAGAATTCGCAGAATTCAAAAAACAGGCGGCAGCAAAAATAGATAAAGCAAAGCACAGCGGCGGAACGATTGACCCCGCTCAGCTTGCAGAAATTTCCGCAAAAGCAAATGCCGACGCAAACGCTGTAATCAATGACGCTCAGAGCAAGGCGAACGAGATTATCACAGCCGCAAAGGCATATTTTGCCGATACGGTAAAGAAAACATACGATTACAAGCAGTCTGTGCTTGAAAAGGCGGACACATTCGCAAACGGCGTTACATCAAGTGCGGCGGTTGCTCCCGCAATAGATATTCAGGCTATTCTTGCCGGCATAACCGCCTCGGTAAATGAAGCCGTTGAAAAGGCACTTGCCGGAGCGAATGCCGTAAACGATGCGGTAGCAAAGGCTGTTGAAGATACAAAGGCTGTAAACGATGTACTCGCTAAGGCTGTTGAAAAAGCCTCACAGGCAGAAGCAACCGCCGATAACACGGCTGACGTTCCCGAAGAAAAGCTGTCCGATGATGAGGAGCTTATCAACGCAAAGAGCGAGCTTGAAAATATCGGCGGACTTGACGAGAGCGAACTTGACGCCTATGCTCCGATGGAAATCGAGCCGTATAACTTCGAACTTAAGCTGGATATGCCGGCTCAGACGGACGATGACGACGACGATGATATGCTGACAGACAATAACGGTCTGCTCAGTTCATTTGAGATAGTATCGGGTGACGATGATATTTCTGCGGATAACGTAGATACGGGTGAGCTGCTCGTTGAGGAAACTCCTGCGGCAGACGATATGGCCGATCTGCTTGCAGAGGAGCCTGTTGTAGCATCTGCTCCCAAAGCCGATACTGCTCCCGTTGCGGATGATTTCAGCGACCTTCTTGCAGAAGAACCTGCCCCTGCTCCCGTAGCTAAGGCAGAACCTGCTCCCGCAGCAGATGATTTCAGCGACCTGCTCGCAGAAGAGCCTGCACCTGCTCCCGTAGCTAAGGCAGAGCCTGCTCCTGCAGCCGATGATTTCAGCGACCTGCTTGCAGAAGAGCCTGCTCCCGCTCCCGTAGCTAAGACCGAACGGGCTGTCGACCGCAGTGGTGATAAGCCGAAGGAAAAGCTGAATGAAAGTCGTTCAATGGGTGTTGCCGGCAAGGAAGAAAAGGTGAACGATCCCTGGAAGGATCTCGAAGCACAGATGAACGGTATGACGATCACTCCTCCCCCTGCACAAAAGCAGACGGACGATGACGGAATGACTTCTTCGTTTGACGATCCTACCGCTCCCGCAGCTTCCGCTAAGGAAGAAAAGATTGATATGTCCGATTATTCATCCATGCTCGGCGGAATTAATGACAATATGACCACCAACACGGCACAGTACGATCCTTCGTGGGATCTCAAGATGATGGAAGGTCTTAACGACAATGACGATGACGACGACGAGATGAGCTCGGATAACGTGGGATTCTTCGACCTTTAATCAAAAGTAAATATCATATGCCGGGAAGTGTATGCTTTCCGGCATAATAAATTCAATGCGAACAGGAGTACAAACTTGGAACTTAACACAAGAGAACTTAAAGAAAAGGCAAAAACGCTAAGAGCCGGCGACAAGATAGAACTGAGCGGTACTGTATACACCTCCCGTGACGCCGCGCACAAGCGTATAAAACAGCTTATTGACGAAGGCGGCGAACTTCCCTTCGAAATAGACGGTGCGGCTATTTACTACGCAGGTCCGACCGGCACTAAAGAAGGAATGGCAATAGGCTCATGCGGTCCTACAACATCCGGCAGAATGGACCCCTACGCTCCCCTGCTGCTCGATATGGGGTTATCCGCAATGATAGGAAAGGGAGAACGCAAGCCAGCCGTAGTTGATGCCATAAAACGCAACGGTGCGGTATACTTCTGTGCCATAGGCGGTGCAGGCGCACTCGCCTGTCAGTGCATAACCGGGTGTGAGGTAATAGCCTTTGAGGATCTGGGCTGTGAAAGTGTGAAAAAGCTGACTTTCGATAAATTCCCTCTTATCGTTGCAATCGACGCTGTCGGCGGTAACATTTTTGAAACCGGCAGAAAGCAGTACGCAGAGGTCTGATTTAAGGATTTTTATATAAAATATCACAGCGTTTTTGAAGAACGAAAAAAATCGAAAAAAATTTTAAAAAAGTGTTGACAAACGCAAAGCGCTGTGATATAATATAAAAGTCGCTGATACAGAGTGACAAAAACAGAAAGATATGGCGGTATAGCTCAGTTGGCTAGAGCACTTGGTTCATACCCAGGGTGTCGTTGGTTCAAATCCGACTGCCGCTACCATTTCTACGGCCCGTTGGTCAAGCGGTTAAGACATCGCCCTTTCACGGCGGAATCATGGGTTCGATTCCCGTACGGGTCACCAAACCATATGCTCGGAAACAGCGTAAATACGTTGTTTCCGAGTTTTTCTTTTATAGTGAAAATAGGCTTTGTCCGCTACTTGTCCGCTATTGCGTTTTTGTAGCGGACATTCTTGTTTTATCTTGTGCTATCCTGCGGAAGAAAACTGAACGCTCCGTCCATCGCCTGAGCCACTCTCGCCTGTGCGGTCTGGAACATATGAGCATAGACGTTCAAAGTCGTTCCCGAATTGCAATGCCCTAACGTCCCCGATACTGTTACCACATCAAGACCCGACGAGATCAGAGCCGAAGCTGCGAAATGACGGAAACTGTGAATACCGTAGAAAGGCACTTCTCACAGAACTCTTTCAGCCAGCCGTAAGGAGTCTGGTTGTTCATGGGTTCGCCGTTCCACTTAACAAAGAGCCTGTCGCTCTCCACCCACTTGTCGCCAATTCCGGCGCACTGTTCGTCCTGTTCCTTTCTCAGCTCCCACAGCATATCCATAACGTACTGCGGGTACTTCTGCGTTCTCTGGGACTTCTTTGTTTTCGTTGTGTCGGTATAGATACCGTTCTTTGCCGCCTGCACCCACCCGTACAGCGTTTCGTACGGTATCTTCAGCTCCTCGCCGGCTCGCTTTACCCCTATTTTCAGTGCCGGCTTTACTGACTGCTCCTTGTAACTCCTGTCGTATTTCTTTGCTTCTGATATGTCCTTCACCCTCCTGATTTCAGCATATTATTTTGAGCGTGTGGTGTCAAGTTTTATTATACAACATCACCTTTTAATTTCTTTTGGCTTTTTTCTTTTAATTAAAAAACATATTGCAATACGTGTATTTATGTGATATAATAAAATAGATTAAACGCCTTGCATAAGGCAATAAATGTTCAAAACAGAAAAGGAGTAATTATATGGCTGCTTTAAAATCTATGTTTCATGAAGGCGCACCCTATGCTTTTGTTTCCTACTCGCACAGAGATGAGATCGTGCTTAAGACGCTAGAACAGATTCAGCAGGTTTACAACATCTGGTGGGATGGAGAAATGCTGGCCGGAGACAGGTGGGACAGCGAAAGAGCAATGCCTGCAATTGAGGGCTGCAACTGCGTTCTTGCTTTTTACAGCCACAGCTATATCAACAGTATTCCCTGCCGTAACGAGATCGAAACCGCATTGAAGTTTGATAAGAAGATCATTCCTGTTTCGGTCGAAGGCGTAAGCCTCCAGCAGCTCATTCTTGACGTGGAGTCAAAGCTGGACGCTGAAAGTGAAGATCTGAAAAGGATCCACAAACTATGCATGGACATCGGCGGCGGAGAAAAATCCACTAGCGGCAACAAGAAGCTTTACGTGAACCTTAAAAGCACGGAGTGGTCGGACACACTTTACAGGTCTCTTGAGCCTTACCTGAAGCCTTCCGTTTACATGAGAGACTGGCTGGTAAACACCGAAGAATACAAATTAATGACAGAATACCTGACAATGCTTGAAAATGGTCTCGACCCCGAAGTTGATTCGGATGAATCCGATGAAACAAGCACTGAATATATATTCCGGTTCCTTGCTGGTATGAGTTATGCGCTGGAACACAAGGGCGAGGTAATGCCAAAAGAGCTTTCTCATGAGCTCGGCGAAGAACTGATGTGCTACTACGGATTTGATGAAGACAGCGATATCACCGTAAGCAATCTGTCGTGGGTGCTGTACAGAATGATATTTGAAACACGCTGCATGGAACCGTTCATGAAAAAAGGCGGCGATTATGTTGATCTGTATTCTGCCGAAGCAGCCTTACATACGCTTAAATGGATGCATGACAGAGGCATGCTGAATGGTGTGTTCAACTTCTTCTACTATAATAATCCTGACACACCTGTATGGAAATCCTGTTCTGCTGTAGAAACAGTTGAGAATTTATTAAAGTATATGGAAAAAACATATCCCGAAGCGCTCAAAGTATTCGTACTGGGGAAGCAATCTTCCTGCTTCTGATTTGCAGTCATGGCATTAATTAGCTCCCGCGCCGCGGGCAAATGATACTTTTTCAACAAGATGTGAGACGCTGTAAAATAACTCAACACCCAAGCCCGAGCAACCATCCTATGGAAGCTCGGGCTTGCTGATACTACAAAAAAGAATAATGAACCGAAAAAAGCGTATGACAAACAAGCCGGCAGGGAAATGCCATGCACAAAATGTAATAAATATTGAATCAGGCAGCAGACCTGAAAGCCATTCTTTTCAGATGTAACTTATGAAGATTAAAACCGCAGGAAATCATGCCGAACTCAAGAAAAAGCGACTTTAGCCCCCGGCACGGGAGCTAATTAATGCCACGACTGTAAAACAGCTCGTTCTTCATTCTCGCCCACATGCTTTCGCAGCGGGCATTGTCATTACATCTCCCTCCGGCGCTGTTCATGCTCTGCTTTACTCCATATTCGCTCAGCGCAGCTCTGTATGAAGCGCTTGTGTACCGGCTTCTGCGGTCGGAGTGGAGTACCGCACCGTGAAATTCGGGATACGCTGCCGCTGTATTTGCGACAGTTGCAGCGCACAGTTCGGCTCTCATGTTGTCGTCCATTGACAGTCCGACAGCCGTCAGATCGTAACAATCAAATATTGCCGACACATATAGCTTGCCATTTTTAGCTTTGACTTTCGTGATGTCCGTTACACATTTGCTGAAAGGCTTGTCCGCTTTAAAATTGCGTTTCAGCAGGTCGTCTGACTTTCGTGCTTCACGGTCCGCCTTCGTAATTCCATTCGGTTTTCGGTTGGGTCTGTGCGTTATTCCGATGGCTGTCATCACGCGATATACCGACGTGTCACTTTCAGCTCTTTGCAGCAGAATGAAATTCTGCCTTTTGCGCCTCCATTGCAGGTTTTGAGTGCAATGAACTTCATTCGCTCCTGCTTGTTTACTTCCCACGGCTCGCGGCGAAAAAAGCTACCGCCTCATTCAGAAAGTCTCTCTCCTCCTGAAGCCGTTTGTTTTCCTTGTTCAGCCGCTTTACCTCGCTTCGCAGCTGCCGGATCTTCTCCGCCGGGCTCATTACGTTTTCGGGGGTTCGCTCCTCTATGTCCGGGTCGCCTTTCTTTGCCGCCTGCAACCACCCGTACAGTGTTCCGTACGGTACCTTCAGTTCCTCGCCGGCTTGCTTTACCCCTATTTCCAGCGCCGGCTTTACTGACTGCTCTTTGTAACTCCTGTCGTATTTCTTCGCTTCTGACATGTCCTTCACCCTCCTGATTTTAGCATATTCTTTTGAGCGTGGGGTGTCAAGTTTTATTATACAACATCAAAAAAACAGCAGCCCGAAAAAGAAAAAGCCGCACAAGGTCTGACCCCTGTGCGGCTGAAACGCATTGAATGTATCAGTTTATTTGAGCAGTTTGTTTTCTACCCTGAAATAGTCCACGTCGACATAACCTCCCGTCTGCTTTGTCGGGAAATTGAATATCGCATAACGGTATCCCATAAAATGCAGACCGTAATAATTCATTTGCAGCGTGTCTCCTATTTTTGTCCAGTTCTCGCCGTCGAGGCTGTAATAGAAATACGCCTTGTCCGTCGCATCTTTGAAATCGCAGTCGACCCGCAGATACACTTCGTTTTCCGTTATTTCGACCCTTTCCGTTTCAAATTCCTTTTCAACGTCGTCGTTATCGTCATACCAAACCGTTACGATATATTTTTTCCCGTCCTCGATTTTTACGGCGACATAACCGTATTTTTCCGCGAAGGCGGCAAACCCCGCAACATCGCCCTCTTTCATTTCTGAAACGTCGAGCTTTATATATGCGCCGCATTCCGGTCCGAAGGTTCGCTGCGAAATGGTGTTTCTCGCATTGGCAACTGTGCCGCAGACATCGACCGTTCTCAGCCTCAGATAGCCTTCCCTCTCGGTGAGCGACCAGAGGCGGTTGTCGGGATTGTGGTTCCATTGCCATTCCAACCCGAGGTTAGAGCCGTTATAATCGCTCTCGCCCGCTTCCTCGGGCGTGTCGGCAAAGCTGTGATAGGATCTCACTATCTGTGAGTTGATAAATTCGTCGCTTGTGACGATGCCCTTTTTCTCGTGACCCGCGATAGGAATCTTGTCGGTCGTTGGCACCTTTCCGTTAACTCCGACTACCGGCCAGCCGTCCTCCCATGTCATGGTCGACACAACGGGAGTCCTGCCCACCGCCCCGTGATCCTGAAATACAAAGCAATACCAGTTGCCGTCCTTATCGTCGACGATACCGCCCTGTGCGGCACCGTCATTTCTGAAGCCCATATTATCTCTGATTATCACTTTCCTTTCCCACTCGCCGTCGAGCGCTTCGCTTCTGTAACAAAGCTGCGTTCTTTTGCTATTAGGAGGCCATGTTATGATAAAAATATAGTAATATCCGTTCAGCTTATAGACGTGAGAACCCTCGGCAAGGCAGCCCTTGACAAGTCCCGCGTTGTTGATGAGTTTTCTCTTGGTTCCGGGCTTGACCGCACTCAGATCCTTTTCCAGTTCAACGCACCATATCTCTCCGCCGCCGTAGATAAGATACACCTTGCCGTCGTCGTCGAACAAAAGGCTCATATCATGGAAGCACTCGTCATACACGAACCTGTCCCATTTTCCGTTTTCTATATCGTCGGTATGATAGATATAAGTTTTTCCGGTGGAGAAGGAAGTGAAGCCGGCGTAATACACACCGTCGTTATATCTGAGGGTAGTCGCCCACTGACCCTTGCCGTAATTGTTTTCCCCGTTTCTTAAGGCAAGTTTATCACTGTCCTCCAGTGTATCAAAAACGTAATTTACTATTTCCCAGTTTACAAGGTCGTAGGATTTCATTACGGGACACCCCGGAGACAGGTGCATAGTCGTCGAAACCATATAAAACGCGTCGTCAACGCGGATTATATCAATATCGGGCACGTCGGCGAAAATAACGGGATTTGTGTAGTTTCCGTTGCCGTCGTCGGTTGAAGTTATCGTGGATTTTATGATATCCTTATCAAGCACTTTGGGGTCCTCCTCTTTTTCGGGCTCGGTGGTGACGCTCGGTAGCGGATTCGACGTCGACGTCACGGAGCTCGTGCCAACTTCCGCCGTGCATGCCGTCAGCGTCAATACCGCCGTCAGCGCCGCGGCGAACCTAACAAGTCTTTTCATTTTTCCTCCTTATTTTCCGTTGCCGCCGTCAGCCGTCAAGCTCAAGACCGCTTACGGTGACATTGTAGGTGATGGATGTGAACGGCGTCTCTTCGCCGTTTACTTTAAGCGCCAGACGATAGTTTATCCATGTTATGTCTGTTTTCGCTGCGAATATTCCGCATTCCTCCGTGCCGTAAATCAGCGATCCGACCTCGGAGCCGCCCCAGCCGTTTGCAAGCCCATTTTCCGACGAGCTTGCGGTATCGAGTTCCTTATTTACGGGAACTTCAACCTCTCCGTTTTCGGTTGCCAGCGTCAGCGATCTCACAAGCACCTTATACTTCGCATTGGTATCGGTATTAATAAACCCGAGGTTGACTATGGCGCTGTCCTTTTCAAAAGAAGAGGATTTTATGGAATAGTCCCCGTCCTTCGGAATGTCGAGCATCGCAGAGGGGCTCGGTCCGGGCTCGGTCTGTCCCGATACTACCAGCGTCATGTAGGGTATATCGGTGGAGGCTATGTCCTCTTCAGGACGAAGCTGCTCGTCGCCCTTCGAAAACTTCCACGACTTAAGCTCTATATCGGAGCCGGAAAATACGAAATAAACGTCATGGTTTCTTCCGTCAAACTGCGCAAAGCTGTCCGAGCGTATTTTGGTATAATCCGCGCAGTCGAACTCGACGAACGCAGCGGCTTTGGAGGAGATATCGTCAAGACGAACCTCTATTCTTCCCTTGCCCTTGACCTCGGCGATAAACTCTGATGCCCCGTAGCCGAAGTCTGCTCCTCTTACATATATCCACGCGCCGTCGGCGGTGCTTTTTGCAGCAGGATCAGTTACCTTGTCGTATCCGATATCCGCACAGGTGAACATCAGCGCGCCGCTGTTATAGGTATAGGGGTCGACCAGCTTTATCTGCGCTACGCCCTTCTTGCTTGCCGCAGTTATGGGGATATCGCCCGTTGCCTTGTCCATGGGCAGATAGTCTGCCATCATACTGCGGAAGCCCGCTTTTCCTCCCATAAGCTCCTCCAGAAGAAGCGTATGGTGAATGATGTAGTTTACGCCCTTATATTCAATGAAATGAGTGTGGTTGTTAGCCCAGCGAAGTCCGGATGCCCCGTCGGCGTTCTCTCCCGCATTATAGAAATAGGGTCCTCTGCATTCCCAACTATCTGCGTCGAGAGGGGTCTTGGTGGTCATATACGCCATGCTGCACGCGGGCGGAACATCGACCCCCTCGTACTCCTTCCAGCCGGTCTTGTGATCCTGCCAGTCGGTGCAGTATGTATAGTAATATACTCCGTCGATATAGTTCAACTCGCTCGCCTCAAAAAAGTAGGGAGCGTCAATGGAAACAAATTCGCTGTCAAAGGAAAGCATATCCTTTCCCAGCTTTGCTATCTTCGGGATCTTGCTGTGCATAGTGTTGCCGTCTGCCGGTGTGCCTCCGCCGAAGGAGAGCCAGCCTACGCCATTTTCGTCAATGCACACGCCCGGATCAAAGGGTGCGGGGCAATTCTCCAGCCCAGGCATATTCTGATAAACCAGAGGCTCGCCGAGCGGATCGGTCCACGGTCCCACAGGGTCGGTGGAGGTTATCACGCCCACGCCCGCGCCGCCGTTTGAGAAGTAAAGGTAAAAATGCGTAAGTCCGTCGTCTTCAACGCGGGAAGCTATCGACGGTGCCCACGAGTTATTTATCCACGGCGCGATCTCTCCGACCTCTATCCTGCCGTGATATATCCAGTTTACCATATCGTCGGTGGAAAATACCACAAGCGATTTGATATAGGCGTAGTCGTTCTTTGTTCCCTCTTCCGCCTGCTGTTGGTCGTTCGTGCCGTAAACGTAAAGCCTTCCGTTATATTCAACCGCGGTGGGATCGGCGCAGAATATGTTCGGCGAGATGGGATTTGCGTTCATCTCGTTCTTATAAACGTTACCGCTTACGCTATCGATAATTATGCCGTTGTTCAGACTGTCCATAATTTTCTCCTCTGATACCGTGCCGCTTTCATTCGTTTCGGAATTCGAAGCGCTGGAAACGTCCGCGGTTCCGGAGGAGCCGGAAGCGTCGGGCTCGGAGCTCCCGCTGCTTGTTTCGCCGCCGTTCGAGCAGCCCACCGTCATAAACAGAGCCGCTGCACACAAAATAGCCGCTAATTTACTTGTGATCTTCATCGTTAAAACCTCCGTTTTGTTTCTCGTGTCCAAAGACACCTTTAAGTTTATTATACCAATAAACAACACAAAGTCAATAACCGATATCTGTTTTGTCCACCTTTTAATCATAATATGCACCTTTTCGGTTGACATAACCGCGTGAACGTGAATAAGTTACAATTTATACGAAAGCTTGTTTCCGGCATACTCTGTCGCCGAACACGTCAAAAATCCTTCCCCGTCAGCGGCAGAATTTACCGCAGAGCGGGGGTTGATGTGGTTGCGGGAACGGGCTTTTTATGAACGCGTGAAAGGACGAACGAAATGTCAAGAAAAAAATTGCCGTAATAACCGCAAGAGCCGACGACCGCACCCAGAAGGATATCATATGCGGGATAGCCGAGGCGGCATTTGCCGCGGATACGGACGTGGTGGTGTTTTCAAACATTTATAATCACCGGATAAGGGACGAATTTCTCAATTTTGAAAATGTCATATACGATTTTTTGATCCGAGCGGCTTTGACGGAGTTATTGTCACTGCGGAAGCGTTTCTGGACATTTCCATAATAACCTTAGGCACATAATCCGCCGTCAGCGGATTATGCCGTACAAAAGTACGACCGACAGATAACCGCCGGATATTTCCACTCTTTCAGAAGGAGGAGCAATTTATGAAAAAAACAATTAAGTTTGACAATATGCAGACAATCACAGTTATAACCAAAGAGAGCCCTGAACATTCAGTTTCAGCAAATGATGCCGAAATGGACAAAAGAGCCCGTGAAGCTGTAAGAGCAGCTATCAACCGTGCAACCGCTTGTAAAAAACCGATTGCAATGTATGATAAGCAAAGGAAACAAGCGTATATAGCAACACCCGACGGAGAGAAAAAATATGTCTGAAAGAAAACCGATGGTTCTTGTTTTTGCCAGTCCTAACGGTTCAGGTAAAAGTACCGTTACGACATATTTTGACAAGGTCGGCACATATACAAACGCTGATGATATTGTTGCGGCTACCGGAATGGATAATATGGAAGCGGCTCGTCTTGTCGATAAAATGAGATACCGATCTATTGAGCAAAAAGAAGATTTTACTTTTGAAACCGTTCTTTCTTCACACTATAAATTTGATATTCTGAAGAAAACAAAAGAAGAAGGATATTTCATCAAGTGTTTCTTCATATTAACTGTAGATGCATCTGTAAACATTGCCAGAGTGTCAGCCAGAGTTGCCTCAGGCGGACACAATGTTGATGAAAAATCAATCAGAGCACGGTATAGCAAATCTCTTGGCAACATTAAAGAACTTATGAAAATATGTGACATAATGCATGTTTACGATAATACAATCGAGCCTGTAAGGATCATACGAAAACACAAAGATGAAATTTCCATATATCCAAACGATTTGTGGAGCTAACAAATGATACTGAATTTACTTTGATTCTAAATGCAATCACGTCTTTTTTCTCTACTCTTTGCAATGAAAATTTGACATACCCATATCAAAAATCGGAATGCCCGTAAATATTGACATACCCATAAAAAAGTGATATAAATTAGTCGTAAAAGCAGATAATAATGTCTGTAATTTCTTATCATTCTACGGAGGTGTTTCAATTATGATGGGAAGACTGAGAGCGATGCGTGAGCCGCTCAAATATGTACAGGGCAGAGATGCACTGCTTAAATTCCATGAAGAAATGGGTTATATGGGCAAGCGCTGGCTGTTTGTATGCTCAAACAGCGGTTACAAGGCCTGCCACGATAAAATAGAAAAGAGCTTTGAAGGTCTTGACGACTACAGACGTTACGAGGTATTCGGCGGAATATCCAGCAACGGCGAAATAAATAAGATGAAGGCTATCGTAGAGCAGGACAACATTGATACGGTAGTAGCTGTAGGCGGCGGCAGTGCCGTTGATACAGCAAAGGCTACCGCATACTATAGCGGAAAGCACATTGTGATAGTGCCTACAGTTGCGGCTACGGATGCTCCCTGCACGGGACTTTCAGTAATTTACAACGATGACCACAGCTTCGATAAATATCTGTTCTACCCCACAAATCCCGACGCTGTAATGGTCGATACGACCGTTATCGCAAATGCGCCTGTCAAGTTCCTTATTGCAGGTATGGGTGATGCGCTCGGCACATATTTTGAGGGTCGTGCTTCTATCCGCACCGAATCCGCAAGCCTTGAGGGTACGGGCATCACAAGAGCAGGTCAGGCACTTGCTCGTCTTTGCTATGATACGCTCCGTGAATACGGCAAGCAGGCTATCGAGGCTTGTAAGGTACACGCCGTTACTCCCGCACTTGAAAATATCGTTGAAGCTAACGTTTATCTTTCAGGTGTCGGCGCAGATAACGTAAACTGCGCCGCCGCTCATTCATTCTACAACGGCGTTACTTCTCTCGGCATAAAGCACGCAGATCATGGCTGCTGCGTTGCACTCGGCACGCTTGTACAGCTTGTGCTTGAGGGTGCGCCTAAAGAGGAATTCAAGGAAGTGCAGGACTTCTGCCTTGAGGTCGGTCTTCCCGTAACGCTTGAAGAAATCGGTGTTACAACTCCTGAGCAGGTAAAGACTATTTCCGAGAACGCTTGTATCCCCGGCGAAACTATCCACAACCTCGCCGGCGATGTACAGCCCGTTGAGCTGTATGACGCTATTATGCAGGCTGACGCTATGGGTAAGATTGCACTCGGCAAATAAGCATAACCGAATAACGAATAACAAAAATCACCGGACCTTTAGCACTGTGCGAAAAGGGCCGGTGTTTTGTTTTGCTGAGTATGCCGACAATGGCTTTAAGCCTTTCAAGGTTTTAATATCGGCATAAAACAAAACCGCATCGTTCTGATGCGGTTTTAATGGCTGGGGTGGAAGGATTTGAACCCTCGAAATGGCGGAGTCAGAGTCCGATGCCTTACCACTTGGCGACACCCCAATATTCTTTAAGTTATCACTGCCGTGACAACGTAGATTATTATATCACACTGAAAAGCCGATGTCAAGCATTTTTTGAAATATTTTTCGATTTTTTTGGTTGTTCCCGTTTTTGAAATTACCTGTAGTTATATTCCAAACGATTTAAACAATCAGTCAATTTTTTCTCCCATTTTGTTGACTATAAATATACCTGCGCTGACCAGTACAAGAGCAATCAGCGACTCAAGGCGGAATGCCTGCTGTGCCTCTCCGAGCAGAAGCGCAGAAAGAAGCACACCGCAAACCGGGTTCATAAAGCCGAAAACAGCGATTTTCGATACGGGGTTGTACTTTAACAGCAGGCTCCAGATCGAGTAGGCGCAAGCGGAAATAAACGCAAGGTAAAAAAGCATCAGTACGGCAGGCAGGGGCGATTCGGGCAGAGTTATGCTGCCGCCTGCAAGTAATCCGATAACAGTCATGACCGCACCGCCGAGCAGAAATTGCCAGCCGCTGAGCATCATAGTGTCGGTGTCTTTGGAAAAGCGTTTTATAAGCACGGAGGAAATCGCATAGGCAATGGCGGAAAGAAGAATAAAGCCATCTCCGGTAAGGCTGAATCCGCTGAGCAGAGAGCGGTCAAGATTTATAACTACTATTCCCGCAGTGCCAAGCACACAGCCGATAAGCTTGAATTTTGTCAGCTTTTCAAGGCGAAAAACAAGCGATGAGATAAGTATGCACACAAACACGCTCATGCCCTCAATGACGGAAGATTTCACGCCGCTTGTATTGGCAAGTCCGATATAGAAGAACAGGTACTGTAAAATCGTCTGAGTAAGGCTCAGTGCCGCCACCTTCGGCAGTTCCTTGATTTTCGGAACAAGCGGTTTTTTGTGCATTATGCTTCCTGTTATAATAACCATAATTCCTGCTGCGAAAAAACGTATCCCCGCAAAAAGTATCAATGACATCGGTTGTGAAGTGTCAACGCCAAAAAGCCCGTAACCGATTTTTACGCAGGGAAAAGCACTGCCCCACAAAGCAGAGCAGAATATTGCGAGAATTGCGGCTATCCAAGTTTTTGTCAGAATATCGGCTTTCATAATGACCTCGTTATATGCACAAAATAAGCGGTGTACCTTCGGCACAAACGCACAGACACACCGCTATATATTTTATCACTCTGAAAGAACAAGGTCAATACTGTTTTTTCTGATATTCCGACAGCGTTGCGGAACGCACAGCATCATCCGGAATGTTATCTGCTGAGCCGCATTGCAATCACCGATATATCGTCGCTCTTTTCGTCACCGGCATAGAATCTGGCAGTATTGGCGACTTCTTTAGAGAATTCCTTAAGGTCGGGCTGTTTATCCATTTCCCTGTAAAGCCATTTCTCGTTCAGCTCTGCACCGTCGCTTGTCATAACTATCATATCCCTGCTTCCTATCGTAAACGTTCTCCTGTCGTATACAGGCTCGTCCTTTACTCCTATCGGCAAGCCCTTACAGCCTATGGTGACAAAGCGGTTTCCGCACTTGATATAAGTGTTGGCACTGCCTGCCTTGTATAAGTCAATCTTTCCGCTGTAAAGGTCGACAGCGCATATTTCAAGCGTAGCAAAGCTCTCATCGGAGGATTTGCACACAAGCGATGTATTGATTACACTGATTGCCGCCTCTACTCCGACACCTGCCTGCAAAAGACGTATAAGCATAGCGCAGGCAAACGATGAGTCCACTCTCGCCCTGCCGCCGCTACCCATACCGTCCGATAATACAACATACGCCGTACCGTTCTTATCTATAAAGCTCTCGTAATAATCGCCGCAGGCAGTACCCTCCGTCTTGCTTATCTGACATATTTCAACGTCAAGCGTGTATGTCGTTCCCGAAAAAAGACTCAGCTTACAGGCCCCTCCGACACGGCTCAATGTCGGCAAATCAAAGCGGCGGCGGAAAGCAAGCGTCATAGCCTCGCATATATCCTGCTTTGATGCGAAAAAACCGGTATCGGAATATGCCTCGACAAACATTCTTCCCTGCTCGCCAAGCTCCACATTCACTGCGTCTGCATCTTCACAGCCAAGCTTCGACAACACATTGCAGGCGGTTTTGTTGTACTGAGGCTCAATCTCTCCGCTGTTTTCAATCTCATCGGATAACTGCGAAAGAATCTGCTCCGTTGCCGACAGCTGAGCCGTCAGAATATTACGCATACGGGCAATTCTTCGTTTTTCCGTACTGCTCGCTACATAAACATCACACAGCCTGCGGATTTTGTCAATCAGCTCCTGCTTTTTAGGGCATCGTGCGCTTAAAGGTTCGGAAAAAGCATCCTGACCCACACTTTCGCCGGACTTTACCATATTTGTAATCTTCGCAAACTGTTTAATGCTGTCGCCGTACTCCTTGCCCCAGCATTGCATATTATACCTGCACTTACGGCATATTTCGTCACAGGCTGTATTGTACACCCAGCTTATATCGCTTCCTATGTTATTATCCAGCTTTTCGGCAGTGATACCGACCGTTCTTCTGACTTCGGCAATCGCTCCTCCGGCAAATTTCAGCCGTTTTGAAAACAGTTTTCTGACGCTGTTTTCGCCCGCTTTAACTCTGGCAATATCGCCCTGCTCGGCTGTAAGCTTTGCCGGTAACAGCATAAAGACCGCCGACGACATGAATATGCAGGCAACAACGGCGAGTTTTGAATTATCCATTCCGAACAGCGCAGTGCCAAGCGTTGCGGTCAGCACAAAGCCTCCTGCGGCACTCAGTTTTCTTCCGCCGCTGAACATACCTCCGACAGCCGCCGCAGGAGCAACAACAGCCGCAAGAAAAGCATAGTCGGCTGTGGCAACCGCACACCCGAGTGCAGACACCGCACCGCACACAGCACCTGCTCCCCTGCCGTACTTCATAGCACTGCAAAGAGAAAGGCAGGATGCGAAAATTATTCCTATATTGAAGATGCCGACGCTGTAGTGCGAAAGTATACCGGACACTATAGCACAGCCGCCCAGAACGCAGATAAAGCTGAGAGGATCGCTGCGGACGGTTATCTTTGCTATCTCACGCTTTTCGGCAAGCCGAGACAAGCGTAAAGCAACAACCGCACCTCCGCCTGCCATGACCGAAAGAATGATGCAGTTCATCACCTCGCTTACGGTAGATGATGTGAGAAAATTCGCCGCAAAGACAGAGCCTGCCGCCGTGACAGCCGATACTATCTCAGACACGGCTGATTTTCTGCGTGAAACTATCATACGGATGGCAACAACGGAAAGCAGAGCCGATGTAACAGTAACGCCGTCGGTATAATTTCCGCCGAGAATATAGCCTGCAACACTTCCCACAAATGCGCTGATACAGTCGATTCCGCTCATAGCCGCCGCAAACGATGCCGCAAACGGCGATGGCTTTCCGAGCACTGTACTCATTGAAATTACCGCCGCCGCTATCATTACAGCCGTACATCTTATTACCGAATGTTCACGGATATTTATCTTATCCTTTGTTACTGCCCTTGACATTTCAAACTTCCTTTCGCTTTCAGACATCAGTCACCGACTATGTAATTATTTTACAGTTGTCCGACAGCGTTTTTTGTCGCAACGGGTAATGATACTACGCAAAAGAAAGGAGGTGCTGTCGTTTACGGTATAATGCGATTTCAAGCGATTATTTTCGGTAAGATTTTCTGCTGAGCGCCGACATAAACAACGCCGAAAGATTGTGATTGTTATTTGTTTATATTTACAATTTTTGTTGTCTAACATTCACAAAAGCGATTGTATAAGCTTGATTTTGTACAATAAAAATGTTAATCTGATAATAAGGAAGTGTTTCTTTACGCAAGAACAGGAAGTCAACACAAGAAACAAAACAACATAATAAGAAAAACGGGGTGAACTATTGTGAAAAAACTTACTAAAACAGCAATTCTAATCTTATCGGCACTTATGTTATTCGGTTGTACGGACAACAACGCACAGAGCGGTGCAGGAGATACTACACCGCCTGCGGAAAATTCGGTTACCGACAGTAAAAATGAAAGCAAAACCGAAAGCTCGGCTACAGAAAACAGCTCTGCAACTGATAATACAAGCAAGGAAAGTGAAGAAAACCTTGTAAAGA
>OJOP01000539.1_pt1 | contig 23941 bp, 19 predicted proteins | sample 1598161 | NCBI WGS metagenome assembly OJOP01 (sample SAMN01915206, study PRJEB22387) | human gut metagenome | isolation source: stool | host: Homo sapiens | place: USA | reverse complement strand
ATCGGCAACCTGCGCTCCTACATCATGGAGGACGTGCTGGAGAAGTACCTGCGCTACGCGGGCTACCAGGTGGATAGGGTGATGAACATCACCGACGTGGGGCACCTGTCCAGCGACGCGGACACCGGCGAGGACAAGATGCTGGCCGGCGCCAAGCGGGAGCACAAAACCGTGCTGGAGATTGCCAAGTTCTACACTGACGCTTTTTTTGACGACTGCCGCAAGCTGAACATCAAGAAGCCCGACGTTGTTCAGCCAGCTACCGGCTGCATTGATGAGTATATCAAGATCATTACCAAGCTTCTCGACACAGGCTATGCCTACATTGAGGGCGGCAATGTATACTTTGACACATCTAAGCTTGAAAAATACTATATTTTCAACGATCACAAGGAAGAAGACCTCGCCGTCGGCGTCCGCGAGGGCGTCGAGGAGGATACGAACAAGCGCAACAAGAACGACTTTGTGCTCTGGTTCACAAAATCCAAGTTTGAAGATCAGGCGCTCAAGTGGGATTCTCCGTGGGGCGTTGGCTATCCAGGCTGGCACATCGAATGTACCGGCATTTCGCTCAAATATCTGGGCGAGCACCTCGATATCCACTGCGGCGGCATCGACAATGCCTTCCCGCACCATACGAACGAAATTGCGCAGTCGGAAAGCTATATTGGCCACCACTGGTGCAATTACTGGATGCACGTTATGCACCTGAATACTGCCAGCGGCAAAATGTCCAAATCGAAGGGTGAATTTTTGACGGTGTCCCTGCTCGAACAGAAGGGTTATGACCCATTGTGCTACCGCATGTTCTGCCTGCAGAGCCACTACCGCCGTAATCTGGTCTTCACATGGGATAACCTCGACAATGCTGCAGGAACGTATCAGAAGCTACTGACCAAGATCGCCGCATTGAAGCCCGGCGATGGAGAGATTGACGAAGATGCTGTGGCGGTTCTGCGAGAAAAATTCAACGCTGCGCTCGGCAACGACCTCAACACGTCTCTCGCCATTACAGCTCTGTATGACGTGCTCAAGTATAAGACCAACGATGCAACGAAACTGTTTGTTCTTGATGACTTTGACAAGGTGCTGAGCCTTGACTTGTGCAAAAAGGCTGATGAGATCCGCAAGCGCAATGCGGCGGAAAAGCCCGCCGCAGGCGCGTATTCCATCTTCTGCGAGGACGGCAATGATGATCCCGCTGTGACCGCGCAGATCCAGGCGCGCTACGATGCGAAGAAAGCCAAGAACTTTGCCGAGGCCGACCGTATCCGCGATGAACTTAAGTCGCAGGGCGTTGAAATCACCGATATCCCTGGCGGTGTAAAGTGGAAGCACATCTGAGCAAACAAAACCCGGAGCATTTGCTCCGGGTTTGCGCATCAAAAGATTATCCAATCTGAATTTACAGGAGTAGCTAATGAAAATATGCCAGCTGACAAACAGCACCGAAAAACAGGCTGTGACGCGGAGCATTCTGGAAGCGCTTCCGGAATGGTTCGGTATCCCAGAGGCAAGGGAGGATTACATCACAGAAAGCGGCGATAAACAATTCTTCTGCGCCTATGACGCAGACAAGCCCGTTGGTTTTTTATATCTGAAAGAAACAGGAACGGCTACCGTTGAATTATACGTTATGGGCGTCTTAAAGGAATACCATCGCCAGGGGATTGGACGGGAACTGTTTCAAAGTGCAAAAGAAGCAGCAGGCAAAGCCGGTTATTCTTTTATGCAGGTAAAAACTGTACAGATGGGAAAATACGAGGAATATGACCGCACAAATCAGTTTTACCTGTCACTCGGCTTTCAGGAATTTGAGGTATTTCCGACATTATGGGATGAATGGAATCCCTGTCAGGTATATGTGATGGCGATATAACATTACACCTGGCCAACGCGCAGCTTGCGGTGGTTTATTTCTTTGGCTTTCGGTCGAAAAACGGGGATTTTCCGCTTACGCTGATGGGAAGGCCGAGAACCAGCGTTGCTTTTTCACCAAGCAGGCCGAGGCTTTTTGCTGCACGGCCGACAGAGAACATCACACGGCTGTCTACACGCGCATCAGCTGCGGCAGAAACAGCGGAACCAATGGCGATGCCGACGTCAACGGCGTCCCACGCGCACAGACCATCTTGCTTTGCACAGTCGGCGCAGCTTTTAAAATGACAGTACTGACAGCCTGCGTCAAGTCCACGCCGCACTTCTTCCATTCCAAAAAGCACAACGGCGTCGGCTGCGTCGAGGTTGTCTGCGTCGCGGCTGAAAAACGCATACTTCAGTTCATCAGCCAGCTTTCGCATATGCGCAGCCAGTTGTGTTTTCTCATCTCCCGTTAAAACGCAGGTTACAAGCCCATCCATGCCTTTGGTCTTCGGGGCTGTACGCGCAGCAGCGCAGACCTTTGCTACCGTATCCAGAACAGCGCGGGATTCCATGTCCTTTGAAGAGTAGATCATATCGATACGCTCCTTTTCGTTTTTATTCAGTATAGTGTTTTTTCAGGAAACCGTCAACCTGTGAAGCGCCTTTCTTGAAAGAAAGACAGAAATGTGATAAACTAAATACAGAAATGCAAAGGAGTTTACGCCCATGAAGCTGATGGTTCTCGATGGAAACAGCGTCATTAACCGTGCCTATTACGGTGTCCGCGCACTGACGACCAAGGATGGGTTCTTTACTAACGCAATTTACGGGTTTTTGAATATTCTTGAGAAACTCCGCGCAGAGGAACAGCCAGACGCGCTCTGCGTCGCGTTCGATCTCAAGGCACCGACATTCCGCCATTTGCAATACGACGGATACAAGGCTACGCGCCATCCCATGCCTGATGAACTTGCTATGCAGATGCCTGTCATGAAGGACGTTCTGCGGGCCATGCAGATTCCAATTTTTGAGTGCGAGGGCTGGGAAGCTGATGACGTGATCGGTACGATCGGAAAGCGGTGCAGCCATGCGGGCTGGAACTGCGTGATCGTCACCGGAGACCGGGATTCCTTACAGCTGATCGACGAGCATGTGACGGTTAAGCTTGTCTCGTCCAAGCTGTCTCAGACCGTCGCGGTCAATTATGACCCTGCAAAATTCCGCGAGGAATATGGCTTTGACCCGATCCATCTGATCGACCTGAAAGCCCTCATGGGTGACAGTTCGGACAATATTCCAGGCGTTGCGGGCGTCGGCCCGAAAACGGCAACGCAGCTTCTGCTGGATTATGGCACGCTGGACGGCGTGTATGCGCATTTGGACGCAATCAAGGAAAAGCTGCGCGCAAAGCTTGAACAGGGGAAGGATAGTGCCTATCTCTCTTACGATTTAGCAACAATCCGCTGCGAAGCGCCGATTGCGTTTTCGCCGGAAGCATGTCTCGTGCAGCCATATGACGAGGCTGCATTGTACAGGTTGTTCACACGCCTGGAGTTTACGCGTCTGATTTCCCGGTACGGCCTGCACGCGCCGCAGGAAGCAGCGGAGAACGGAAGCCTTGAGGGCATCTGCACAAGCGAAGCGGTATATGATGCTGCCCGTGCCGAGGCGCTTGCAGCATCCTTTCAGAAAGAACATTATGTAACTTTAGCTACCGAATCAGACTTATCTGGAATTGCTGTTGTCACAGGGGAATCTGGCTATTATTTTGGCCATGAAGCACTGAAAAGCAGAAGTTTTATGTCAACTCTGCTCGGCGCGTCTGTGAAGAAAGTCGTGCATGACTGCAAGCCGCTTATGCGCCGCTTGCTGGAACTGGGATATCCGGCAGATGGGTTTATTTTTGATACCGCGCTGGCTGCTTATGATCTGGATGCAACACAGGGCAGCTATGAACTTGACCGCGTGGTTATACATCAGCTTGGCTTTGAGATCGGCCGCGCAGACAAGGAAGAAGTTGGTGAAGAGGCTGCGCGCGTGTGCAATCGACTTGCGGAGGCAGCTGCGATCTCAGCGCTGTATGACGCGCTGCCGGAAAAGCTTGCGCAGAACGGTATGGAAAAACTCTATTATGAGATTGAATTGCCGCTCTGTCGGGTGCTGGCTGAAATGGAATGTATCGGTGTCAAGGCTGACCAGATGGCGCTGATCTCATTTGGAAACATGCTGCAAAGCCGCATTGAAGCGGCTCAACAGACCATTTTCAGCTTTGCCGGGCGGGAATTCAACATCAATTCTACCAAACAGCTTGGAGAAGTCCTTTTCGACGAACTATGCCTGCCAGCAGGTAAAAAAACCAAGAGCGGCTACTCAACAAACGCAGATGTGCTTGAAAAACTCAAGGGCAAGCATCCAATCATTGAAGCGATCCTTGATTACCGCGCTATGACGAAGCTGAAAAGCACCTATGCGGATGGCCTTGTTAAGCAAATTGCCGACGACGGACGCATCCACACTACATTCCAGAACATGGTCACAGCTACAGGCCGCTTGTCCTCGACAGACCCAAATCTGCAGAATATTCCCATCCGCACGGAACTTGGCAGTGAGATCCGCAGGATGTTTGTTCCCAGCGACGGCTGTGTCTTCGTCGATGCGGATTACAGTCAGATTGAACTGCGTGTGCTGGCGCATATCGCAGATGACAAGACCATGCAGGAAGCATTCCGGTCCGGCTTTGATATCCATACTGCAACCGCCGCACAGGTCTTTGGGGTGGAGCCGGAGCAGGTCACGCCGCTTATGCGCCGCCACGCAAAGGCTGTCAATTTTGGCATTGTATATGGAATTTCGGAGTTTTCGCTCTCAGAAGACATTGGCGTTACACGCAAGGAAGCGCGGCAGTATATTGACAATTATCTGGCACATTATGCAGGCGTCCGAACTTATATGCACGAAATTGTCGAGCAGGCAAAACGTGACGGCTATGTGACCACACTTTTCGGCCGCCGCCGCGAGTTGTCGGAACTCAAAAGCAGCAACTTCAATATTCGTTCCTTCGGTGAGCGCGTTGCGCTTAACACGCCCATTCAGGGTACGGCAGCTGATATTATCAAGCTGGCCATGATCCGTGTTGACGCTGCGCTCAGAAAGCAAAAACTCAAGGCACGTCTTGTTTTGCAGGTTCACGATGAATTGATCGTTGAATGTCCGATCAAGGAGGCGGAGCAGGTCAAAAAAATCGTGACTGCTGAGATGGAAAACGTTGTGCGTCTGAACGTTCCGTTGCTGGCGGAGGCAAAGTCCGGCGCAAGTTGGTACGAGGCGAAATGAAAATGACGAGAGAAATCGCCATAACACCGATGGAAGCAGAGCAGCTTGCACAGATCGCTGCACTGGAGACGTCCTGCTTTTCCGACCCGTGGCCGGAATCGATTCTTGCGCATGAATTGCAGAATCCGTTGAGCCTCTGGCTTTGCGCCATGGATGGAGATATCGTCACGGGCTATATCGGCAGCCAGACGGTTCTGGGTGAATCCGATATGATGAACGTTGCTGTGCATCCGGATTACCGTCGGCACGGTATTGGCCGGGCACTCGTTCTCGCGCTGTGTGAGGCGCTGAAAAAACAAATGCTGGCAACGAGCCTGACGCTTGAAGTCCGGGATTCCAACTTGCCTGCAATCGCACTCTATGCCTCGCTCGGCTTTGAGCAGATCGGACTGCGGAAAAACTATTACCAACACCCCAAAGAGGATGCGCGCATTCTCAGAAAGGAACTGAAATGAGAATTCTCTCCGTGGAATCCTCCTGCGACGAAACCGCCGTCGCTGTTGTAGAGGACGGAAGAACAGTTTTGACAGATTGCATTGCCTCGCAGGTCGCACTGCACCGTCTCTATGGTGGCGTCGTGCCGGAGTTGGCTTCGCGCAAGCACATCGAAGCGATTTATGCGCTGGCAGATGAGGCGCTCGCGCGCGCGTCCATGACGCGGCAGGAAATCGACGCAATCGCTGTGACCTATGCGCCGGGGCTGATCGGCGCGGTACTGGTTGGCGTGAATTTTGCAAAGGCAGCAGCGTACAGTCTCGGTGTACCGCTTGTTCCGGTTCACCATATCCGCGGGCACATTGCGGCTAATTATCTGGCGTACCCCGATCTGGAGCCTCCGTTTTTGTGCCTTGTCGTTTCTGGCGGGCATACGCTGATTGTTGACGTGCAGAATTACACAAAATTCCGCATTCTGGGTACAACGCGTGACGACGCGGCAGGGGAGTGCTTTGACAAGATTGCACGCGTGATTGGCATGCCATATCCAGGAGGCGCAGCGCTGGACAAAGCGGCACAGAGCGGCGATGAAACCAAATATCCTATGCCGCACACAAAACTCAGCGGAAATCCGCTGGACATGTCTTTCTCGGGATTGAAAACCGCAGCACTGAACCTCATTCACACACATGAGCAGCGCGGCGAAGCACTGGATATTCCGTCTCTGTGTGCATCGTTTTCCAAAGCAGTCAGCGATATGCTGGTACCAAGGACAATGCAGGCATTAAAGGAAACAGGCTATCAAACACTTGCCATCGCGGGCGGCGTCGCGGCCAATTCCCGCATCCGGGGTGAGTTCACGCGCGAGACGCAGCGGCTCGGCATCCGCCTGTGTATGCCCCCACTCAGTCTCTGCGGCGATAACGGCGCCATGATCGGCGCACAGGGCTATTATGAATATCTGGCCGGAAAACGCGCCGGGCAGGATTTGAATGCTTTTGCAACTATGAGTCTGGAAAATGGATAAAAAAGCCGGCTCCTGATCTCAGAGAGAACTGCCATGAAGGGAGAAAATCTTCACAGATTTTCTCTCTTTTTCTATAAATCGGTTGCAAAGAAGGAATTTTCTGTGTACAATCAATTCAGGTAGTATTTGCTAAAGAAATAAATAAGAGGAAAGAGGAGAAAAGCATGAAAAAGCAGTCTGGACAGTTCCGCAGACTCACCGCGCTCGCGCTGGCCCTGTGCATGCTGGCTGCGCTGACAGCGGAGATCTTTGCGGCGGATATCATCGATTCCGGCTACTGCGGCGGAGAAGGAGATGGGAAGAACCTGACCTGGACGCTGGATTCAGAGGGAACTTTGACGATCAGCGGAAATGGAAAAATGAAAGACTTTGATTGGTTTTCAGACTGCTGCCCGTAGTTGGGTAAAGCAAAAACAGTCGTCATCGAAAATGGCGTGACGAGGATAGGCAGTGTTGCGTTTGGTGGGGATTACTATGGTTGCTTAAGGAATGTAGTAATTCCAGACAGCGTGACAAGTATAGGTGAAGACGCTTTTTCGAGCTGCAAAAAACTGACAACCGTAGAGATTCCAGACAGCGTGACAAGTATTGAGAGCGGTGCTTTTTCGAAGAGTGGACTTACCAGTGTTACAATCCCAAACAGCTTAACAAAGATCGAAGAATATGCATTTTTTTACTGTAAAAGTCTTGCAAGTGTAACAATCCCCAATGGTGTAACAAGCATTGCTCGTTCAGCATTTTCGGGCTGTGACAGCCTCACGAGTGTGACGATTCCGGCTAGCGTAACAAGCATTGAAAATAGTATATTCTCTGGAAAAAATCTCACAAGCATCGTGGTTTCACCCGATAATCCTGTATATGACAGCAGAAACGGCTGCAATGCGATCATTGAGACAAATAGCAACGTGTTGATAAATGGGTGTAAAACTACTATAATCCCGGATAGCGTAACGGACATTGGAATATTTGCGTTTGCTGTAAACGATGGTCTTACAAATGTGACAATACCGGATGGCGTAGTGAGCATTGGCGTAGGCGCTTTTCAAAACTGCAGCAATCTTGTGAGTGTGACAATCCCAGCCAGTGTGACGACACTTAGAAATTTATTGTTTACTGGAAGCACTCGCCTGGAGAGCATAATATTTTTAGGAGATGCTCCAACATCATATTATCAAGCGTTCGACGATTGCCCATCTTCGGCCACAATATATTATGTCCAGGGAAAGCGTGGATGGACTGACAGTGAAGCTTATGATGCTGCCGCTGGCACATGGAACGGGGTTAAATTGGAAGCATGGACACCTGCGGAAGAAGGCGTGTATTCGATCGAATACCTCCCGCTTGGTGATATCGTGGTAAATGGGGCTGGTTACGGGTATGCCAGATTCCGGCTGCTGGACAGTCTGGGAGCGCCGGTTGCCGGGAAAAATGTGGAGCTTCAATTCCTCATGGATGACGGCAGCAGCACGTCCGGCGGCAGCGTCACGAACGGAAATGGCGTTTTTCTGGTCGTCACTCCGAGACTGACTGCAAGCGATGCGACAGTGCAGACGATCATGCTCTCAATGTCTGTAACCGACGCGAAGAAGATTTCCGGAAATGTTCATGCGCTTCCGGTGCGTGTCAAGAAATTCTCCTATTCACAGGAGGCAACGATTTATTCCGGCATCGAACTCGGTGCTTCCATTGGTATTGGCGCTGGCGGAGAGTTGGGGGCGGCATCTGCAAAGGCGAAACTGATCGATCTGACGGAATCGCTTGGCTTGGGTGGAAAAACAAAAATCAAGGAAACTTATGAAGACGGCAGCCGCTCCGTCAAGGCGTCGTATCAGCAGTCTTATTCAAAAGGCATGAAGCTTGATACGGGCATTCAGGCGGACGCGCTCGGACTGGATTATAAGCTTATCAGCGTATCTGGCGAGGTTGGAAGTGCAGTCAAGTATGAGCGTGGTGTTCAGATTGAAAACTACGATCCAACAAATCTGGAACAGCAGCAAAAACTGGGGTATTTCCTGATCCACGGTATGCTGCAATCTGTGAATCAATCAATGCTGCTGTACGAACTCTTTGCTGAACTCAATGGCTACAACGATGCTACAGTTCTGACGGGTGAGACAGAAATCTCGCTGTCTGCAGACGCATCCGCAAATTGTAGTGATGGCGACGGTGGTGAAAGCAGTCTGTTCAGTGTTGGCGGCGGGACGGCTATCTCGCACGAAACAGAACTTGACCTACTGAAACAGACAAATGGCTTCACAACCAAGATTGAGGCAGACATGCACATCAAATCGGCACTGCTTCCGCTTATCAATTCACCGCTTGGTATGTTTGGGGTAGATAGTATCATCTCATACGCAGTCAGCGCCGAGCGAAAGAATGACGTGTTATCCAAGATTTCTTTTACATACGACAGTGCAGAGAAGAGCAGCCTCGGCTTTGCAAAGGAAGCTGTTGGAGAGAGCCAGACGTACACGATCTCTGGTGACGAGGCGATCCGGCTTCAGCAGGAGAATCAGAATCTGGCCAAATTTACAACGGGCAAAACTGGACTGTTGGGAATTGTAAAGCTGGAGGATGCTATACGGACGATTTTAGACGGGAAATACGATGCAGCGCTGTCTGTCAAAAAGAAAGAAACCAGTTCTATCGATATCAAGATCCCAATCGGCATCAAGATACTCATTGGTGGAAAACTCAAGCTGTCTGCGGGTGCAATCCGATCGTTCAGCTATGAGACGGAGACAGGCTGCCGGAAAGACGGTGTGTATTACACGCTCTCTCAGGATGAAGTGCCAAGAGATGAGATCGACGCGCAGAAAAAGGGTGCGCTTAATCTGGTTGCGGAGCCCATTCAGGCGATCTGTAGCATCATCAATGAAAAGATCAGCAGCACATGGTCGGAGCTCAAGGAAGGCCTGCATGAACAGTATATTTCCGTAAAGGGAACCGTCGATAGCTGGGTTGCGCAGGTTTCGTCCGTAAAGAAGGCACAGACCGGTGCACAGGCAGAGAGTTTTGCGATCATGTCTCTGACGGACGCTGCTGAGCCGGTGAGCAATGCTGCAATCGCGATTACGCTGGGCGAGCCGTATTCTCTCACAGTCTATACGGATAAGGAGATGCAGGAGGAAGTTCCGGACAAGACACTGGCACAGAAGCCGGTGGAACTGACGCTCCGCTACACGGACGACATGCTGGCTGCCGCAAATGCTGGCGCAGACGCAAACGTATATATCTATTATTTTGACACTGAGCGGAATATCTACATCTGCCAGCCGCAGAGCCGTCAGGACAAGACTGCAAAGTCAGTCACAGTTTCCGTTGTCAAAAACGGTGAATATATTCTGGCAACAGATAACGCCGCTCCGCTGATCACAGATTTCGCAACGACCGACCAAACAGCCACGCCGACCATTTCCGCCCTCGTCAGCGACCTGAGCGGAATCCAGAAATTCAAATTCTGGCTGGATGAGCAGGAGCCACTGGTAACGGAAGCAAACCTTGCGGATTATTACAACGAAACGACCGGCGAATTCCTCTGCAAGATCACAGTCCCACTGAGCGCCGGGGAGCATACTGCGTATTTCCAGGCCTCTGATACGCTTGGAAACGCAAATGCGGTTCCGTATACGTTTACATTCACGGTCGATAATACGCCGCCTGTGATCTCTGCAATCCAATATCCGAAGCAGACGGTTCTCAGCGCGGCAGAACTGTCGATCTCCGCCCGCATTCAGGACGACAACGCGGTTTCTTCGGCATGGCTTCAGATTTCCGAAGAGGACGGCCAGAGTTGGACTGTCCCGATGACAGAGGCTGATGCTGTGTGGACGGCTCAGATCCAGGGCGTATTCGGTGAGCAGACGCTTGCCGTGACAGTCTGCGCGCTTGATTTTGCCGGAAACCGGGCAGACTCTGAGATGCTTACGATCCGGACGAACATCCCAAGAGAGGCCTCCGGGATCCGGATGCAGTTCCGTTCCGTCAGCGGCGGAAGCGAAGCTGACGCTGCGATCCTGATTGAGAACAAAACGCAGTCCGCCATGTCGGGCTGGCTCCTGTGCGCGGCATACGATAGGAATGGAAGACAGATCGCGGCAAACGGACAGTACATCGGTCTGAAAGCGCAGGGCCAGAGTACGCTGACACTGCATCTGGCATGCGGTACAGGAGAGATTGCAGCCGTAAAAGCATTCCTGCTGGATCCGTCAACCGGATACCGCCCGCTGTGCGGCAGTGCTGTGTACATAAAATAAAGAGTAAGTTAAAAAAACAGGGAAAACCACAAACGGTTTTCTCTGTTTTTTGTGTATGCGCAGCATTCAGATCCGCAGCAGCCGCTTGGCGTTTCCACCGAGGATGGCGGCTTTTTCTTTATCTGAGAGGGGTAGTGCGCGGATGTGCCGCAGTTCTGTCTGCGGGTCTGTCCATGGACTGTCTGTGCCGAACAGAATTCGCTCCGCACTAAACGTGCGTATAAGACGCACAAACGCTTCATCGGAGAGCCATTGATGCTCATCGTTCGCCGTATCCGAAGGGCAGAGCGAAAACGATGTATCCAGCAGAGCCGTGGTGTCTGCAAGCAATTCCGGAACTTCGTCCCAGCAGCGCCAGCCGCCCATATGGGCCAGCACCAGCGTTACAGGGCCAGCCTGCTTGAGCGCGTTTCTTGCTTTTTCCGGCGTGCAGCACAGGCAGCCGGGAAACCCGATGTCCAGACCGGCATGCGTCACAACGATCAGCCCAAGTTCACCTGCACGTTCTAAAATGCGCAGATATTTCGGATCGTCCAGATCAGTCTGTTGATAGGCCGGGTGAATTTTGATTCCGCGCATATTCCGCGCCGCAATGCGGTCAAGTTCCTGCTTCCAGTCCGCATACTCCGGGTGGATGCAGGCAAAGGAGAACATATTTGTAACAAAGGCGTGCTCGTTGTGCGCGGCAGCAGCGTCATTGATGTGATGAACCTGCTCTGGCTTCGTTGCAACCGGAAGAATGATTGAACGGTCAACACCGGCCGCCCGCTCAGCCAGCAGCAGGCCGCCCGCTGTGCCGTTGGAGTGCGCCTCAATATGCGCATTGTTGGACAGGCGCGCAATGGCTGAGGCTGCGATCTGGTCCGGGAATGTATGCGTGTGAAAGTCGATGATCATGGAAAACCTCTCTGTCTAAAAAGCGCTCGATTTATTCAAGGTGCGTCCGTATGCCAACGGAATCTGGACTCCGTGCCGTGCAGCAGACGGCCGATATTTTCCCGGTGTGCCCAAATCACAAGGGCTGCAATCAGAAGCGACAGCACGAATACCGTCCAGTTACTGCGGCAGAAGATCAGAGTCGTGATTGGAAAGCTGGCTGCGCCCGATACAGAGCCGAGCGAAACATATCGCGTTGTAAGCCACAAAAGCGCAAACAGTCCCCAACCGACCGCTGCAATGCGCCAGTCCAGCAGCAGAAGGAGCGTTCCGCTGCAAAGAATGCCCTTGCCGCCCTTAAAAGAATAAAACGCAGGAAAGATATGCCCGATTACGCAAAACAGGGCGGAAAAGTACTCGCCCTCCAGTCGAAGTCCGAGATACGCGTCAAATACGACCGAACCAAGTTTTACCGCGACAAACGCCTTGAGCATATCGACCAGAATGACACAAACTGCAAATTTTCCGCCGTAAACACGGTAGAAATTGGTCAGTCCGGCGTTATGGCTGCCATACTTGCGGATATCGTCCTTATAAAACAGGAAGGAAGTGATGATTGCGCCGTTGCAGCAACCTGCCAGATAAGAGCCAGCCGCGACACAGAGCATCAGCGCGGCGGCAGCAAACGTCAATTCATGCATAAAACGCCTCCAAAGAATAGATACCGGTATTTTACCGGATAAAAAACCGTGATGCAAGCGAAAAATAGGCGATTCAGGCAGGATCGGGAAAATGTACGAACAGGGCCGCTGCCAGAGCAGCGGCCCTATCAGATTTCACGATTATTTTGCAGCGGTAAAGTTGACAGCGATCGCCGTGCCCTTACCGGGGTCGCTCTTGAGTTCAATCTTCGCGCCGTGGTACTGTGCGGCATGCTTGACGATGGAAAGGCCAAGACCGGTGCCGCCAACCTCCTTGGAATGACTTTTATCGACGCGGTAAAATCGCTCAAATACACGGCTTTGGTCGGCGTAGGGAATACCAATGCCAGTATCTACGACGGAGAGTGTTGTCGTCGGCCCATTCTGCCAGACGGAAATGGCAACATTGCCGCCCGGAACGTTATATTTGATTGCGTTGTCGCACAAATTATAGATCATTTCCTGCAAAAGCTGCTCAACGCCCGGAATCACAGCATGCTGTCCGGAAAGGGTAAGCGTGATATCCTGTCGCTGCGCGACAGGACGAAGACTCTCAATCACGCTGCCTGCCAGCACATACAGATCAACCGATGTTTTTGTGAAGTTCGCCGTGCCCTCGTCCAACCGGGAAAGCTGAATGATGTCGTCTACCAGATCAATTAGGCGGCGGGACTCACGATAGATATCGCCGGAAAATTCCTGCATTTTTTCTTTCGGAACCATGCCCTCCTTCATGAGTTCAGCAAAGCCGGTGATGGAGGTAAGAGGTGTCTTGAGTTCATGCGAAACGTTAGCAGAAAATTCGCGCCGCAGTGCCTCGCGCTGCTCCCGCTCTGTCACATCCATGAAGATCACGATTGCACCCGTCACACGGCTGCCGGTAATGACCGGATTGGCGAACAGCTGCCATGTGCCGCCGCTGAAGGAAAGTTCCTCATCTCCGCGCGTTCCGTCCAGCGCAGCGTCAACCAACGCCAGAAGTTCGCTGGAGCAAACCACTTGATGAAGGTTTTCAGGCTTTTGTGTGCCGTCTATCCCCAGTAGACGCAGTGCGCTGCGATTGCTCGAAAGGATATTGCATTTGTCATCGACAATCAGAAAACCTTCGCGCATGTTTTCTGTGATTGCGTCAAACTCACGCTGGCGTGTCGATAATTCGCTCAGCTGCGTCCGAATGGTGCGATTCTGCTCCTGCAAGCGGGAAATCAGAGGCTGAAGTTCTGGATAAGTCGGTGTCGCGTTTGGGTTATCGGGATTGATAGCATTGATCGGGCGCACGATCTGTTTGGCAAGCCGCATAGCAAGCAATCCGCACAGAACCAGCACCAGAACAACGATCCATAAGGACGGCTGCACCAGCATCAGCGCCATCGCGGCCACACTTGTCTGTTTTCCGGCTACACGGAGAACTGTTCCGTCCTTCAGCAGCAGTGCGTAGTAATTGTTCTTTTCCAGAATTGTAGAGGAATAGCGGTCAGAGCGGCCGCTTCCAGTTTCAAACGCTTCCTGTACCTCTGGACGTTGGAGGTGGTTCTCCATCGTATCTGCATCCGCCATATTGTCATAGAGAACGGAACCGTCCGGCGCGATCCATGTGATGCGCTCGCCGGACTGCATTGCATCGAGATACTCCTTGCCGCCGCAAATCTGCATCCCTTCTGAAATATGCTCAGCTTCCACTTCCAGAATATCGTATGCCTGCGCCTGATAGTTCGAGTACATAATAAAGAAAAACAGCAAAATGCAGGCAAGTAAAACTGTAAATCCAATCAAAAATGCGTTTCGGAAAATCTTGGCCGTCATACACCATCGCCTCCGATCTTGTAACCGATGCCGCGTACAGTCTCAATATAACTGCCTGCTTCACCAAGCTTGACGCGCAGTGTCCGGATATGCACATCCAGCGTCCGGTTTTCCCGTTCGGATTCAAAGCCCCAGACGCGATCCATCAGCGTCGCACGCGTCAAAACAATGCCCTTATTGCGCAGCAGCAGGCACAACAGTTCAAATTCCTTGTTGGTAAGCGTTACATCCTTACCCCCGACCTTGACCTCGTGCCGGTCCGGAGAGACAAACAACAGGCCAAGAGAGAAATCTCCGCTTGTCTGCACTGGCTCTGCCCGCCTTAGAACTGCGCGGATGCGTGCAATGAGTTCCAGCATGGAAAATGGCTTGGAAACAAAGTCGTCCGCGCCATGGTCCAGACCAATCACACGGTCATATTCCGAATTTTTTGCCGTCAGCATAATGATGGGCAGCCGTTTGGTCGCCGGGCGGGCCCGCAGCTTTTTCAGGATACTCAGTCCATCCTCTTCCGGCAGCATAATGTCAAGCAATACAAGTTCTGGAAGTTCTGCGTCCATGGCACGCCAGAATTCCGAGGGAAGTGCAAACCCTTTTGCCTGAAAGCCTTGGCTGTCCAGTCCGTAGAGCACTAGCTTGCGGATAGAATCGTCGTCTTCCAGTAAATAGATCATCTGAACCACTCCTTTTGCGAATACAATAAAGCAGAAATGTAAAATCGTCGTTCCTCTTTGTGTTAATTTTATGTGAAATGTAAAGGAAAAGCAAGATTTAACATGAATTTAAGAAAAATTGTGCAAAACATTTAAGATTCGTTCTTTAACATACAATTAACAAACAGAGAGGATGTTACGCGTGGGTATTTCAAATGTAATCTCGCTGTTGAGCGGTATCGCACTGTTTTTGTTCGGTATGGCTCTGATGGGAGACGGACTGAAGCAGGTCGCAGGCAATAAGCTGGAGTTGATTCTGTACCGGCTGACCGGTAATCCCATCAAGGGATTCCTGTTGGGCGCCGGCGTGACGGCTGTGATTCAGTCTTCTTCGGCTACCTCAGTCATGATCGTTGGCTTTGTCAACTCCGGCATGATGAAGGTACGGCAGGCAATCTCCATTGTGCTGGGCGCGATCCTGGGCACGTCCATCACAGGGTGGATCATCTGCCTTTCTGACATTGGTTCGACCGGTGGCTGGCTCGACCTATTTTCCACAGCGACACTCACGGGCGTGATCTCCGTAATTGGCATTGTCCTGCGCATGACGGCGAAAAATCCGGCAAAGAAACATGTCGGCGATATTTTGATGGGTTTTGCGGTTTTGATGTTCGGTATGTCTACAATGTCTTCCGCAGTTTCGCCGCTGCGCGACGACCCGACCTTTATTCGTATTTTGACTTCCTTCTCCAATCCGTTTCTTGGTATCCTTTTCGGCACGCTGTTTACCTGCGTCCTGCAATCTGCATCCGCCGCAGTCGGCATTTTACAGGCACTTGCATCGACCGGCATCATTGATTTCTCCATTGCGCTCCCCATCATCATGGGCATTGCCATCGGCGCAGCCATGCCGGTGCTTCTTTCTGCGATCGGCGCGTCTGTTGACGGTAAACGAACGGCCATGGTTTATCTGGTCGCCGAAGTCACAGGCGTAATCCTGTTTGCAGCGATTTATTATACGCTTGATGCGCTGATCCGGTTCCCATTTGCGGATCGCATTATGACCAGTGTTTCCATTGCACTTGTCAATACGGTGTTCCGCTTTATTAAGGTCGTTGGGCTTTTGCCGTTTACGCGGCAGATCGAAAAAACCGTCAATTTTCTGGTGCGCGAAAAGCCGCAGCAAAAAGCGGTCGAGCCGGAAGCAATGCGGCTTGAAGAACGCTTCATTCAGCACCCCGCGCTTGCCATTGAACAAAGCCGTCTGACCATCAATGCGATGGCAGAGGAGGCCAAGCGCAACTTTGTTGAGGCAGTTGCGCTGCTGCACGGCTATTCCGACGAGCGGTTCAAACTGGTCGAGGATTTGGAACGCTCTGTTGACCGGTATGAGGACAAACTCGGTACCTATCTGGTCAAAGTCACAGAACGTGAAATGACCGCGAAACAGAACGCGGAGGTATCCAAGTTCCTGCACACGATCTCCGATTTTGAGCGAATTTCCGACCACGCGCTGAATATTGCAGAGGGTGCAAAAGAACTGCACCAGAAAAAACTGTCCTTCTCCGAAGCTGCTGCACATGAACTGGAAGTCATGGAGGCTGCACTGACAGAGATCCTGTCCACAGCGATTCGGTCGTTCGTCAACAATGATCTGCAGCTTGCTGCCCGCGTCGAGCCGCTTGAGGAGTTAATCGACAATCTTTGTGACGAAATGAAGCTTCACCATGTTGATCGTCTGCAAAAAGGACTTTGCACCTTGGGACAGGGCTTTGTATTCAATGATCTACTGACCAATTATGAACGTGTTGCGGATCATTGTTCCAATATCGCAGTCGCACTGATTGAGTTGGAATCGGATTCGTTTGATACGCATGAATACCTGAATAGCCTGAAGGAACTCAAATCCGATATGTACGAGCGTTATTATGAAGAATATCGCCGTGTTTATCAATTATAAATACAAACGGCAGGGGTGTCCCTGCCGTTTTTTCAAGGAGGACAGACCGATATGCTGACCGGACGTTTTGCACCCAGCCCCAGCGGCAGGATGCACCTCGGAAACGTGTTTTCCGCGCTTCTGGCGTGGCTCTCCGTGCGAAGCCGGAACGGACGAATGCTGCTGCGGATTGAAGATCTGGACCCAGACCGGTGCAGGCTGGAGTACATTGAAACACTTAAGCGTGATTTGGACTGGCTCGGCCTGGATTGGGACGCGGAACAGACGCCGCAGTCCAAACGTGCTGATGCCTATCATGCAGAATTTGAACGGCTGCGCGCGTTTGGACTGGTCTATCCGTGCTATTGCTCCCGCGCCGAACTGCACGCAGCCTCCGCACCGCACGCATCGGACGGCAATGTGATCTACGCCGGAACCTGCCGGACATTGACAGATGCAGAGCGCGCGGCGAAAACGAGAAAACCTGCATGGCGCGTGATCGTTCCGAATACGGTCATAACAGTGCAGGATGGTCTGCAAGGTGAATATACCGAGAATCTTGTGCAGGACTGCGGCGACTTTATCATCCGCCGTTCAGACGGCGTATACGCCTATCAGCTGGCAGTTGTGACCGACGATGCGGCGGGCGGCGTCACTGAGATTGTCCGAGGACGCGATCTGCTGAGTTCTGTGCCGCGCCAGATGTGGCTGCAAAAGACGCTCGGGTTCCCAACGCCTGCGTATTATCACGTCCCGCTTCTGCTTGCGCCGGACGGGAGGCGGCTGAGCAAGCGGGAAAAATCGCTGGATCTCGGTGCACTGCAAATAACGCATACGCCGGAGCAGCTGATTGGAACGCTTGCATTTCTTGCTGGGCTTCAGCCGGAGCCTGCGCCTGCTGCACCCTCCACACTGGTATCAGGATTTTTATGGAAAAACGTTCGTTCCGACAATGTTGTAATTCATTCCGAATTCAGATGTAATATATCATAAATGATATAAGTTAATTCAGAACATGGCATGTATCGGTATTTTTTTATCGATTTTCTTGTTTACAACAGAATGGAAGATGTGTTATACTAATAACGTTGGATTATCAGAACGAACAAGAAATTACTGATGATTTGAAGGGATGAACAAGTTATGTACAAAATCGTGCGCAAGAAGGAACTGAACGCTGCCGTAACGTATATGGAGATTGAAGCTCCGTTCGTTGCCCGCAAGGCAAAGGCCGGTCAGTTTATCATTTTCCGTGTAGACGAGAAATCGGAGCGCGTGCCGCTGACGATTGCGGGTTATGACCGCGAGAAGGGGACGGTTGCGATCATTTTCCAGAAGGTTGGCCTGTCCACCGAAATGCTTGGCAGTCTGAACGAGGGCGATTATATTCAGGACTTTGTCGGCCCACTCGGTAAGCCGACGGACGTTGAAGGCAAAAAGCGCGTGTGCGTAGTTGGCGGCGGCGTCGGTTGTGCAATCGCATATCCGTCCGCAAAGGCGTTTAAAGAAGCAGGTGTCGAGACGGATGTGATCGTTGGCTTCCGTAACAAGGACATCGTCATTCTCGAAGACGAGTTCAAGCAGGCCTGTGACCATCTGTATCTCATGACCGACGACGGCTCCTATGGCGAGCACGGTTTCGTGACCGTCAAGCTGCAGCAGTTGCTCGAGTCTGGCATTCACTATGACGAAGTTCTCGCCATCGGCCCGATCCCGATGATGAAGTTTGTCTCCAAGACGACCGAGCCGTTCGGCGTCAAAACGGTTGTCTCGCTGAACCCGATCATGGTTGACGGCACCGGCATGTGCGGCGGCTGTCGCGTCACGGTTGGCGGCGAGGTGAAGTTTGCTTGTGTCGATGGCCCGGACTTTGACGGACATAAGGTCGATTATGACGAACTCATGAGCCGCAACAGTGTCTACCGCGAAAGAGAAGCAGAAGAGCGCAAGACTCATATCTGCCGCATCCAGAAGATGGGCGAAGAACTCATCAAGTAAGGGGAGGGAATCATCATGGCTAATATGCAGGCTACCAAGACTCCGATGCCGGAGCAGGATCCGAACGTCCGCAACAAAAATTTCAAGGAAGTCACGCTGGGCTATACCGCTGAAATGGCCATTAACGAGGCCAAGCGCTGCCTACAGTGCAAAAAACCGCACTGTGTTGAGGGCTGCCCGGTTAATATTCATATCCCGGAGTTTATCCATGAAGTTGCTGAGGGCAACTTTGAAAAAGCTTATGAGATCATCACCGATACCAATGCGCTGCCCGCCCTTTCCGGCCGTGTCTGTCCGCAGGAGACGCAGTGCGAATCCAAGTGCGTCCGCGGCAACAAGGGCGAGCCGGTGGCAATCGGCCGTCTAGAGCGCTTTGTCGCCGACTGGTACCGCGAGAATATCAACGCCATGCCGAAAAAAGCCGAGTCCAATGGCATCAAGGTCGCTGTCGTCGGCTCCGGCCCGTCCGGCCTGACCTGCGCGTCGCTGCTTGCCAAGAAGGGCTATGCGGTGTCCCTGTTTGAAGCGCTGCACACTGCCGGTGGCGTTCTGGTCTACGGTATTCCGGAGTTCCGTCTGCCGAAGGCTATCGTTGCCAATGAGGTTGAAAAACTGAAGGCGCAGGGCGTTGAAGTCATGACCGATATGGTCATCGGCAAGGTCCTGTCCATCGACGAGTTGTTTGAGATGGGCTTCAAGGCTGTGTTTATTGGCTCCGGCGCAGGTCTTCCGATGTTCATGCACATCCCCGGCGAGTCCCTCAAGGGCGTTTGCTCAGCAAACGAGTATCTGACCCGTATCAATCTGATGAAGGCGTATCTCGAAGAGAGCGACACGCCGATCCTGCACTCCAAGGCAGCGGCTATTGTCGGCGGCGGCAACGTTGCGATGGATGCCGCCCGCTGTGCAAAGCGTATGGGTACCGATAAGGTGTACATCGTCTACCGCCGCGGCGAGGCCGAAATGCCCGCCAGACTGGAAGAGCAGCACCATGCGAAGGAAGAGGGCATCGAGTTCCTGACGCTCACCAACCCGACCGAGATTCTCGGCGGTGAGGATGGCCGTGTATGCGGCATGAAGTGCATCAAGATGGAACTTGGCGAGCCTGACGCATCCGGCCGCCGCCGTCCGATTCCCGTTGAGGGCAGCGAATTCGTGCTGGATGTCGATATGGTCATCATGTCTCTTGGCACGTCTCCGAACCCGCTGATCCGCTCCACCACGCCTGGCCTTGAGACGAACAAAAAGGGTGGTATCATCGTTGACGAGAACGAAATGTCCACCCGTGAAAACGTCTTTGCAGGCGGCGATGCCGTTACCGGCGCTGCGACTGTCATTCTGGCCATGGGCGCAGGCAAAAAGGCTGCGGAAGCCATCGACCGCAAGCTGCAGGGTAAATAAGCTGTTTAACAGCCGACAGTCCCGGCTACAATTTCCATAAACGCAGAAACTCCGGCAGCGTTTGCTGCCGGAGTTTTTAGTAATGGAGGGTCTTATGAAGATCAAGGATTGTATGTCCAGAAATGTCGTCAGCGTCGGTGCGCAGGAACCGGTTTCCGTCGCCGCACGGCTCATGAGCCGGTATAATCTCGGCTTTTTGCCGGTTCAGGGAGAAAACGGGCGTCTCTGCGGGGTGCTAACCGACCGCGACGTTGTGCTGCGCTGCGTCGCAGCAGGGAAACCGGCGGAGCAGATGCGCGTGAGTGAGGTCATGTCCGCAGGCGTTTTGTCCATCGAGGCAGGGGAGGACGCGGCAAAGGCCGCGCGGCTTATGTCCCGCGCACAGCTGCGCAGACTGCCGGTTACGCAGAACGGAAAGCTGACCGGCATGATCTCCGTCGCGGATTTTGCGCGGCGCGGCAATTTCGGCATGGAAACAGCGCAGTGCATGGAAGCCATTTGCAGCCCGGTGGTGCATCTGGACTGATGTGGCTCACAGACCGGACTCAATCAAAATCTGAAGCGTTCTGGCTGAAGCAAGACTGTCTGCATCCAGTTCCAAAAGCGCCGACCGGCTGATCCATCAATAGTAGTCGATGGTATCCTTTCGTTGATCTGCGAAAAAAACACCCATAGCCTCGGGTGCTTTTTCTCAGTTAATATTCCACTTCCTGATTGGCCGGTGTTTCCAGCAACTCCGGGTTTTCCAGCAGCTTCTTGAGCAGTCGGATGGTCTTGGAATAATAATAGCCGTCTGCCAGACGCTCATCAATGGTGAGGCCCAGATCGAGCATTTCGCGCATTTCGATCGTGCCGTCCTCGTGATAGACCGGGCGCTTCGACTTTTCGCCGATGATGCAGAACACGGAGCAGGTGCCCCAGTTCGTCAGATGATGATAACCGCAGTTAAGCTTGATCGAACCAAGATTGGAGATCACGCACGTCGTATAATACGGGTCTGTCTCAATGATGCTCGCGGGAATCCAGCCGTGGATATCCAGACGCGTCAGAATCCAGACCAGGAACTTGCCGAGGAAGCGCGGCATATGGTTGAAGAAATCCATGTTGCCGGTCGAGGAATCAACCTTATGCACATCCTTGCAGTCAAGGATCTGATGACGAAGATCCTCATGAATGGATTCGACATTGGACTCGTCCTTCGCGTGAATAACGGCCAGTGCCTCCGCAGCTTCGTCCGCAAACTGCTTTTTGACGACAAAAGACATAGACACTTCATTGCGCTGATAGAAGTTCTTGTTGGCAATGAAACGGTTCATCTTTGGCCGAAGCGTGATCGTTTTGACAAGCCCCGCTACGATGATATGGAACATGGTGTAGGGGAACTCTGTCTCCGACTCGTTTTTCTTTTTGAGAAACGCGTTCATATTGGTGAGGTCGATCGTCTCTCTGATATAGGCCTCATTGTCGCAGCGGTTCGGGTAAATCAGCGGCGTGATAAAGTGCATGCCGTCCAGATCGCGCAGCAGCACGCCGTCCTTCCGGTCGCCCCAGCGACGTTTTCTCTTTTCCATTGTAATCACACACCTTAATTGACGGAGATCCGCCAAGAATGTCTATAAGATACCAGACAGCGGCATAAAATGCAAGCCTGAACCGCAAAATGCAGAGCAAATCAGCGGAGATGTACACATCTGTTTTCTGCACACGGGCACTTGTCAGGAATCAGGAATTGAAGTTGTGAAAGTTCAACAAAAGAAAACTCGAAATTTGAGGCAATTTTCATATTTCAGCACTTGACATCGCTAAAGTATGCGGGTATAATGAGCCCATCATTTCAAGGAGGTGCGCAACATGATGCAGTTCACGGCAAAGCAGAATACTGCTTGTTCCGATGCGTCCAGCTGCGCATCGGCTACTTGCTGTGCAGCATCTGCATGCACGGCTGATTCTGCCGCAGTCTGCAAGGACACTGCCATTCTGGCAGTGTCCTTTTTTATTTCCATTCTGGTGCTTGTATCCATTTGCATTCGCGTATTCTCCATTATTGGCCTGCTGGTACTTCTGGTACTGGCATGGGGCCTTGTAAATGGAATGCTTCTTATGATGAACGATTTCAAACGCGCAAAAGGCAATAGCATTTGGATTCCTGAGGCGGCCTGAAGGGTCGGAATCGATTAGGCATTCAAAGCGGCTTTGCTTTTTGCAGAGCCGCTTTTTGAATAACAAAACCAGCAAAAACAACAAAAGTGAGGTAAATGAAAATGAAAAAAGCAATGAAACTCGTAAGCCTCGTTCTGGCAGTCGTGATGCTGCTGGGCTGCCTGACAGCCTGCGGTTCTAAGTCCGCCACCACGGATACACCTGCGTCTACCGATGCTTCCAACACGTCCTCTGACGGCGGCGAGATCGTCATCGCTCTCATCAGCAACACGACCGGCGACTATGCCCAGTACGGCCAGCCCGTCCGTGACGGCGCAATGCTCTATATCAATCAGCTGAACGCCAATGGCGGCATCAACGGCAAGCAGGTCAAGGTTCTGGAATACGACGACAAGGGCGACGGCGTTGAGGCTGTCAACGCATACAACCTCGCCTGCGATAACGGCATCACCGCTGTCTTTGGCGCTACACTGACTGGCACGACCATTGCACTGGCCGACGCGACCTACGAGGACAACATGCCGCAGGTTACCGCTTCCGCAACTGCTACCGGCGTCACCGTCATCGACCCGGCTGACCCCGAAAGCGAGATTCGTCCCAACGTCTTCCGCGCCTGCTTCATCGACCCGTATCAGGGCGAAAAGATGGCAAACTACGCCGTCGAAAAGCTGAGCGCCAAGACCGCTGCTGTCTTCTATCAGACCGGCAACGACTACTCCGAGGGCCTGATGAACGCGTTCGTGGCAAAGGCTGCCGAGCTTGGCCTGGAGATCGTCGACACCGAAGCATTTGCCGAGGGTGACAAGGATTTCAAGGCCCAGATGACCAACATTGCGGCCGCCGATCCCGACGTTGTCTTTGCCCCAATTTACTACGCTGAAGCTGGCCTTGCCATCACTGCTGCCCGCGCGGCTGGCTGCGACGCAGTTTTCATGGGCGGTGACGGCTTCGGCTCCGTCAAGAACTACGCTTCTGCAGAAGACCTCGAAGGCTCTGTCTATTGCTCTGGCTATGCACCTGGCACCGATTCCGTCAAGCAGTTTGAAGAGGATTTCAAAGCTGCTTACAACGTTGATGAAATCCCCAACATGTTTGCGCCTCTGGCATACGACGCCGCCATGCTGATCTGCGAAGGTCTGAAGGCTGCCGAAGAGCAGGGCCTGACTGCTGGCACGGAAGAATACAAGCAGGCTGTCATTGACGCCATCAAGAACATGAACGGCACTGAGGGCATCACCGGCTCCTATTCCTTCGACGAGTACAACAACCCCATCAAGCCCGTTGCCATCATCGAGTTGACCGGCGGCGACGAAGTCTATCAGGAAATGTACTAAAATCTGCTGATTTCCATTGCATCACGCAGAGAAACACGCTATAATAAGTAAGAATTTATCGGTTCCTGCCGGATAAACAGCAGAACCAGCCGGACAGGTACGGAGGATATCTCCGTACCTGTCCACGGCGGACATCGGATGGACGGTTCCAAGCGCGCTTGG
>OJOP01000529.1_pt1 | contig 24179 bp, 21 predicted proteins | sample 1598161 | NCBI WGS metagenome assembly OJOP01 (sample SAMN01915206, study PRJEB22387) | human gut metagenome | isolation source: stool | host: Homo sapiens | place: USA | reverse complement strand
TGCGTTGCGACCATACGGCTTCGCAGTAGGTATAATGGCTGAACGGAAGGATGGCGACAAATACCTCGGCTTTCTTCGTCTCGCCCGTCATTTCATCAACGACTTCAAGCCTGTCACCGGCAAAGTCAATATACATCCGGTCTGCGGCATAGTGCTCGACATGACCGACGACCTTGACGTGAAACTTGTACTGACGGACAGCCCGTTTGAAGGAAGATAACTGGAAACCGTCCGGATATTCGGCATGGTACTCCTTGAACAGTTTTCGGACACTCATGCCTTTACGTGACAGGCGGGATACATATCCGGGAAGCAAGGCTTCCAATTCAATCCTTCTGGAAGAAGGCTCCCGATGCCGGGATTCCGTACAGCCGAACAACTCATCCAACTGCCCATCGGACAGGGAAAGAAGTTGTTCAATACTCTTACCGCTTGAAAGGAACAAGCGGACATACTTGCGGACTGTATTACGGGAAGTATGAAACGTGGACGCCGTTTCCTTGATTCCCATGCCGGCCGCATAACACCTTAAAATGTTTTTGATTCGTTTATCCATTTGTATAGATTTTATTATCGCCCCCGTTACACCAGGACTCGGGTACTCAAATCTACACAAAAAAATCTATAACAACAGGTGTACCAAGTGGTCAATACTATTTTGGCCAAAAGGGTCAATCATATTGTAGCCAAAGGGGGCAATCCTGCGTGCCCAAAAGGGTCAAAGTCGCGTGGCTTTTCCACCATAACGAAACTGGCCAAGACTGACGAGGTGGAAGCCGGGAAGGTGCTGTTTGCCAACTGCTGGCTGGGTGGAAGCGCGGAACTGGAAAAGGACGCCGTGCTGTTCATGGCGGTGCAGGTGCAGCTCGGCAAGCTGGTCAATGGCTGCATGGGTTCCATAAAAAACTTGTAGAGGCGCACACCCTTGCAGATGATGACAGCACCGACACATTTGCCAAGGGTTGCGCCTTGATACGGGCGAACCTTCACAAAGAGATAAACGAAGTTGAAACGGCAGAAGAATGGGCGGAACTATACGGCCAGGCCATTTGGCTTGAACGCTGGCGCAACCGTAACCGTGCGGAGCTGATAGCGTCTCTATTCGGGCAGGGCAAGCGTTAGAGCCAAGGCAGAGATCCGTTTTTGCCCGGTTTGGTTACGGCACGCCACATGGCCCACAGCATAAAGCCGAGGAAACAGCCGAGGGCGGCATAGCCAATTATTTTCAGAATAAATCCGAGCATATACAAGATGTGTTACCGGTTTAATGTGCTACAAAATTACGAAATAAAAACGATATGGCGAGCGTATTTGACTACATTTTCAACATAGGAGGGAATTTTACCGCGCAGATAAACGGCATGAGTGCCGCAGCGGGTGAATTTTCGGCCGAGGCCGAGGTTGCGGAGAGCCGCAGCCGCAGCCTGGCAAGTACCCTTGCCACATTTTCGTACCTCAAAGATGTGGCACAGAATGCGGCAGACGGAATTACCGCGCTATCCGGTGCCGGTGTCAAGCTGGACAGCCAGATGCACGACCTCAGCGCGGTGGCGGGTGTCACGGGAGAGGGCCTGAAGCAGATTGAGACCTTCGCCCGGGAAAGCGCCCAAGCCTTCGGAACTGACGCAAGCGTGGCCGTGGAGGGTTACAAACTGCTCTTGTCGCAGTTAAGCCCCGAACTTGGTAAATACCCGGAAGCGTTGCGCAACATGGGCGACTGCATACAGACGACCAGCAAGCTGATGGGTGGTGACGGTGTGGCGGCCGCTGCTGTGCTTACCACGGCGATGAACCAGTACGGTGTAAGTCTGGAGGACCCGACGGCGGCGAGTGCTGAAATGGCGCGGATGATGAACGTAATGGCGGCAGCCGGCCAGGCAGGCTCGGCAGAGCTTCCGGCCATATCGGCTGCGTTGCAGCAGTGCGGTATGGCAGCCAAGGCCGCAAATGTCAGCTTTGAGGAAACCAACGCGGCGATCCAGGTGCTTGACAAGGCCGGCAAGAAAGCCAGCGAGGGCGGTGTCGCCCTTCGCAATGTGCTGGGGCAACTGGCAAAGGGCCGTTTTGTGGAGAAGCAGGCGGCAGAGGAACTGCAAAAGGCCGGCATCGATGTGCAGGCGTTGGGGGACAACAGCAAGAGCCTGAAAGAGCGGCTCGACATGCTGAAGCCCATGCTTAACGACAGCGCGCTGTTGTCAAAGTTCTTTGGCGTGGAGAACGCCAACGCCGCCCGTGCATTGATACAGGGCACGGAGGCCTTGGACGACTTCACGCAGGCGGTGAGCGGCACGAACAGCGCGCAGGAACAGGCAGCGGTCATAATGGACAGTTACGCCGAACGGCAGGCTCGGATAAACCAGCGGTTTGAGGACCTCAAAATTTCAATGCTCCAAGCCACCGGGGACCTGTCCCTTTGGGCTGGCGTGCTCACTTCTGCCTTAGTTCCGCTCTCGCAGGTCTTACCCCTCTTGTCCGCAATGTGGAAATTTATGCTGATGATAAAAGGTCTGAACTGGGCCGGCATGTTCGCGGCTATCCGTGTGCGCGTCATTTCCGCTGTTGCCGGGCTTGTCATGTATAACGAGACCATGGCGGCCGGTATCGTGGTAAGCGGAGGGTTCAAGGCCAATATGCTGCAAGCCACCTTTGCGGTGCTGCGTTTCGCCACGGTGGGCATATTCAACGCCCTCAAAGGCTTGGGCGCACTGGTGTTGTCGTTTGTGACCGGCGGCACCGCTTCGGCCACCTTCTCCACCATTGCCACCACCTCTTTTACAGCCTTTGCGGCAGTGGCCAAGACCGCCTGCCGTGCCGTTTCGGTCGCCATTATGAACATTCCCATAATCGGCTGGATAGCTGCGGCCATTGCCGCCCTTATCGCCATAGGTGCATACTTCTGGAACACTTCGGCAAAGTTCAGGGCAGTGCTCAAAGGCTTGTGGGCATCATTCAAAACCGTGTTTACAGGTATAGGGGAACTTGCAAAAAACACTTTCGGGGCAATCGGCGACCTGATAAAAGCCGCTTTCAGCCTTGACTCTGCGGGCATTTCCACAGCCTTGAACAAGCTGAAATCCGGATTTTCCGACTACGGCAAACAGATAGGACAGGCGTTTAACGAAGCCTACGACGCGGAAATGAGCGAAGCCGCCAAGAAAGAGGCGGCGGAGAAAGCCAAGGAGAAAAAGCCCAACGGCATCACTGCGGCCGTCCCGTCGGTGGAAGTCCCGACGACAGACCCGACCGCCGGCACCCTATCCACCGCCACTGCGGCAGGTGGAGGGGCAGGCGACAGCGGAGGCGGTAAAATCCGCAATGTGACCATCAACATAGAAAAATTGGTTGAGCGCATCGAATTGCACACCGCAACCATAAGCGAGGGCACCGAGCAGATAAAGGAGCGCGTGCTTGAGGCTTTGATGGGTGCGCTCAACGACACCCAACTGGCAACGGAATGAAACTACCTGTAAGCATATCATTTGTGGCGGCAGGGGCGGCACAGTACGCCCTCAAGTCGCTGGTAAGGTTCAAGCCCGGACGGACAGGGGAAGCCCCGAGTTGGGAGGGGCGCGGCGCAGACATCACGACACACGAGGTCGGCACCCCTATAACCGACCGTGCATACTGGGAGGGGCGTTATGCCCTTTGTACGCTGACTTTCCGCAAGGAGGACGGCGCGGAGCTTGAAATCACGGACGCTGTTGCGGCTGTGAGCCGTGAGCGGCGTATCGTCAGCACGGCACTGGCCGGACGCGACGGCACCGTGAAAGAATACATAAGCGAGGGCGACTGGGCCGTCAATGTCATAATAGGCGTGCAGGCGGTTCGCGGTGGAGTAATCACCGACGACTATCCGGACGAGGAACTGCGGAAGCTCCGCGAGTTCCTGGACGAAAAGAAGCCTTTGGAGGTTTACAGCAACTTCCTTGACATCTTCGACATTACGAAAGTGGTAATAAAGAGTTACTCGGCATCACAGGCGACAGAGGCCAATTACCAGGCCGTAAGTATCAGCGCGGTAAGCGACGAGGACTACGAGATATACAGCAACGAGTATTAAACACCCATTAAATAACCATTAAACAGAAGAAAAATGAAAATCAGTTTACCAATGATCCTGACGCTGCTATTCCTCACGCTTAAACTTTGCGGAGTGATAGCGTGGTCGTGGTGGTGGATATTCTCACCGCTATGGGGCGCGTTCATTATCTACATGCTTGTCGTCATAGGTATGACAATAGCCCACGAAATGAAAAAATAAACACCCATTAAAAGAGCAATAAAATGGCATTTACACAAGAACAGGAAGCAAAGCTGCTGGAACTGCTGGCAGCCTTTGAGAACGGCAAGCGCATCAACGAGCTTGACCCCGCAGAGGGAGAGCTAAGCGCGATGCAGATTGAAGTAATGGACGAGACAGGCGAGACCCGGAGCATGGAGCTGGAGCGCGCCGTTTCGGAAGCCGGCAACCCGATAGCGGGCCGCTGGTGGAACGAGGACAACGCAACCAGCAAGGCGGCCGGTTGGTTCGGCTCACTGGAAGCGTTGAAGAAACTGCCCGAGACTTTGGGGCTTGGGCGTTACTTAGTGGCAGACGACCACACCATGCGCAAACTTGACCCGACGGACAGCACACGCTTTGAGGACGGAAGCCCTGCGTCGCTGGACGGTTCAATGGGGCAGTGTATGTGTTGCTGGTCGCGTCCGTGGTATTTCACTACCTGGCGCGAGGGTTCGCGGAGCTACTGGGCCATCACCCTGAAACCGATAGAGGGGCGCACAAGTTACCGCATCCCGGTTGGCGGCGTGTCGTGGCTTGGCGCGGGCGTAATGGACCGCACGGAACAGAAGCTGTGCTCCGTCATCAGCGAGGACGAGCGGTACAGAGGCGGCAACGGTGCAGCCCTGACCCTTTCCACCAATGCGAAACGTCCGGCACTTGACACTCCGCAGGCTACTATGTTGGGAATGGCCGCAACCTCAATCAGTACCACCACATTCGGAATCAACGCACGCAAGCGCGGTGAAGGTTGGGAGGCCAACTGGTTTGTAGCACAGGCAGCCGTTGAAATCCTTTTACTGGTGATTATGGGCGAGCGCAACGAGCAGGCGGCATTCAAGGATGAGCGCGACGCCGACGGCCTTATGCAGGGCGGTTTTGGTACAGGCGTAACCGATATGCCGGACTGGAACGGTTACAATGGCTATTACCCGGTAATCCCAACGAGCGTCGGACTCGAAATGGGCGACGGTACGGGGCTGGTTGAATACTCATTGCCGGCGAGCGAAAGCGCGGAGGACCAGGAAACCCCATACAAGACCTTCAAGGTGCCTGTATTCTTTGGACTGGTACACGCCGGCTACGGTCATTTGTGGCGTTGGGTGCGCGGCTTGACAATCAGCCAGGAAGCCGGTGTAAAAACCGAGGTTTATATCGCCCAAAGTATGGCGGCAGACTTCAACCCCAACAACGTGGTGGGAATGAAGAAAGTTGCCGAATGTCCGCAGAAAGAGGGATATATCAAGCGTAAGAGCTTCGAGGGATTGTGTGCCATGCCTACGGAAGTGGGTGGAAGCAGTAACACCTATTATTCCGACTACTTCTATACCAACGCCGCTACGCAATCAGGCCTTGGTGTCCGCGCGGCTGGCGGTCTCGCTCACAGTGGTGCGACTGCGGGCGCGTTCTTCGTGCTTGCGTATTATGCGGCTTCGCATGCGTATGCGGACTGCTCGTCGCCCCTCTGCTTTTTTGCGGAAGACCCGGCAATCGAATAAAACGAAAACGGCGCGAAGCGCAAAACGAAAACAGATCCGGGAAACCGGTAAAAATAGAGTTCTTTGAAATTTTGACATACCAGGGAAACCCGAAACGCGGCGGGGAGCGGAGCAATCCAAACCCCGCCGTAAGGCGGGCGATTTTTTAGAGAAAAACGGCCTGTTTCGCTCATAATTGGAGTAAAAATGTTAATTTTGCAGCCTGTTACGACGATAATATCAGTAACCGGTTGCTGCCCTTGCAGTAGTGAGCCTTCGTGTCCGCGCGGCTGGCGGTAACGCTAACAATGGTGCGAATGCAGGCGCGTTCTACGTGAATGCGAATTATGCGGCTTCGAATGCGAATGCGAACTACTCGTCGCCCCTATACTTTGCGCGAATAAAAAAACAACATTGCGATAAAGGGGCAGGACCGTGCCGCTTGGCAAAAGACAACTTGAATGCAGAGGGTGCCGGTAGGACCGCGGCGCAAGCCGTCCGGTATCGACAGTTCCCGAAGCGTGCAGAGCAGACCCACAGACCCATAAAACAAAAAACAATGACCCGAAAACCCGATGAAACGTTATGGCTATTTGTTCGAGCGCATCTGTTCGCTTGATAACTTGCGGGAAGCCGCCTATAACGCGGCAAAAGGCAAGCGCCAGCGCGATGAGGTGCAGAAGTTCTTTGCGGAGCTTGAAAGCAATCTGCAAGAGATACGCACCGAATTGCTGAATGGGACTTACCAAACGTCCCCTTATGAAATCTTCATTAAGTGCGAACCTAAGCGGCGTGAGATTTATAAACTGCCATTTAGGGACAGGGTCGTGCAATGGGCCATTATGCAAGTGCTTGAGCCGATATGGACCCCTCAGTTCACGGCAGACACCCACGCTTGCATCAGGGGGCGCGGCATCCACTCGCTGCATAAAAAGTTATGTGAGGACTTGGCGGCCGACCCCGAGGGCACGCGCTACTGCTTCAAGCTGGACGTGCGAAAGTTCTATCCGAGCATAGACCATGGCATCCTTAAAACCGTCATACGCCGTAAAATCAAAGACCACGCTGTCCTTTGGTTGCTTGACGGCATTATAGACAGCGCGCCGGGTGTACCAATCGGCAACTATATTTCCCAATACTTTGCTAATCTGTATTTGTCGGAGCTCGACCACCGTATCAAGGAGGTGGCCGGGGTGCGGTATTATTACCGTTATGCCGACGACATCGTGGTGCTTGCCGGAGACAAACCGACCTTGCACGGTGTCCGCGTATTCATAAACGACTACCTGAACACCGAGCGGAGCCTGTCAATGAAAAGCAACCATCAGATTTTCCCGGTGGAAAGCAGGGGGATTGATTTTGTGGGCTATGTCACCTATCACACGCACAGCCTTGCGCGCAAGCGGAACAAAAAGGGGCTTTGCCGGGAGGTGGCGAAACTGCGTAAAAAGGGAGTCCCCGAGCCTGACATCATGCTGCGGACCGCTTCGCGTGTCGGCTTTATGGTGCATTGTAACAGCAAACATCTATTAAAAATACTTGGTATGAAAAAATTCAGTGAACTTGTTCCGGCAAAGACCGGAAACCTGACGGGTACGAAGTACCACATCGACACAATCCTGAACCGTGAAATCCACCTGACCGGCTTCACGGTGGCACCGTCAAAACACAATGCGGAACCGTGTCTCACGCTCCAGTACGAGATTGAGGAACCGCTAATGGAAGTAACGGCCGACGGCAACAGCCGCCCGGTAATCGACGACCGGGGCGACGCAGTGAAAGGCTGGGTGCAGCATATCACATTCACGGGCAGCCAAGCCCTGATAAGGCAGTTGGAGGGTGTGGAGATAACGGAACCGCTCAGGGCAAAAATAATAAAACAACCAATCGAACGGAATCGGTGCTTTTACAAAATCGTCGATCCGGACGATTAAAAAGCAAAAGAACAATGAACCATACAGCAACCTACACGGAAAGGAAAACATTTGTAAAGTATGATGAAAGCCACGTGCTGCTATACTTGAACGAGCAGCCGGGCGAAGTTACCAACCCCGAGACCGGCGAGAGCGTGCCGGGTTACAGCTACACAGGCGACCAGCCCGACGGCGCGACCCTGATAGCCGCGCAGGACGTGACGGACGAGAACCGCCGCGACAAGTTCGTGGCCGGCCTTATCGGCTTCCACTACGACATCGACGCACAAATCGCCACGCTTGCGAACGGCAAGGACACCCCGGAACACGCGGCAGAGCTGGAGCAGTTCTCCACCCTGCGCGCAATGTGCAAAAAAGATGTGGACGAACTGCTGGCGCGAACCCTCTAAACATTCCCGGCTATGGCAAGGACGATAGAGGAAATAAAGAAAGACATGACCGACCAGTGGCTCGGGCAGCCGGCGGTCGTGTCTGCCTACGGGCTTGACGGTAAAAAGACGTTTAAGGACTGTTTCAGCGCGGCCAGCCTTGAAAATATCCTTTTCTACGTCTTTGCCTTCGCCGTGTGGTCGCTTGAGTCGCTGTTCGACATGCACCGCCAAGAGGTGGAGCAACTCATTGAGAAGCTGGAACCCCACACCCTGCGCTGGTATGTGACCAAGACCAAGGCCTATATGCAGGGTTATAAGCTGGTCACTGACAGCGATTATTACGACACAAGCGCGATGAGCCCTACGGACATCGACGAGGCAAGGGTCGTTAAATATGCCGTTGCCACCGAAAGCAACACCGTGGTCTATATCAAGGTCGCCCGCCAGGACGCGGAGGGCAACCCTGCGGAGCTCACAGACACCCAGCTTGCCGGGCTTCGCGCCTATCTGGACGAAATCAAGGACGCAGGTGTTTCCGTGCAGGTGCGTAACGAGGCGGCAGACGATATGCGAATCAGCCTTGTAATTTACTATGACCCCACACTTTTGAGCATCAACGCGAACGGTAAGGGTGTCCTCGCCGACGGTTCCGAGCCGGTACGCGAGGCGGTACAGTCGGTCATCACCGGGTTGCCCTTTAACGGAGTATTCCGCAAAAGCGACCTTATGGCGGCATTACAGGCATTACCGTGCGTGGAGGTGGCAGACATCAGAAGTGTGGCGGTGAAGCCGCACAGTGCAGCCACGTATGAGACCGTAACGGGCTTTAACAGGCCTTACAGCGGTTATTACCGTATCGACAGCCTTACGGTGGAATATAAACCCTATAAAGCCGTTGAATGATGTTTGACATAGACTTCAAAAGGCTTGTCGCCCTGCTGCTTCCCATGTCATTGCGGCGTCCCCTCATATTCGGGGTGCTGCGTGCCGGGGTCGTAGGGGTGGAACAGGTTTACAAGGACTTTGCCGCCGCGCGCAAGGAGCATAATTTCCGGCTGACGCATAACGGGCAGGTCTGTTATCTGCGCGGCACTTTGAATTACTATTTTGGTCCGGGCTTCCGTATCGGCAGCGTCAGACAGGAGGGTGAGTGGCTGTATGCCGTTACGGAGGACACCGGGGAAAACATACTGCTGGCAGTTACCGAGGAGGGAAAGGGAGTGCCGGTGCTATACAGCGAGCAGATGCTGAACGCCGCTCAAAATGATTTTGTGGTATTCGTCCCGGCATCCTATTGGGAGCGTCTGGAGGAGATAAAGGCAATGGTGGACAGATATAAACTTGTGACCAAACGTGCGCACTACATAAAGACCGGCAACCCCGTTACCGTTGTTCCCGGTCCGAACATAAGGCTCGGCTGGTCGCCAGACGTACTTAACCAATTAACTACCGCAAGAAAATGAACAAGGCAAGTTATACAAGTGTGACCACCGCCACCGGCGGTGTGGGCAAATATCCGCTATCCACCGAAACGCTCGACTTCATACAGACGCAAATAAGCCTGCTTGAACGTCTGGCAGGCATAGGAGGGAAAAACTATATTTTACAGGCTGAGGGTGGCGGCGGTGCCGTTGTTATAACCCCAAAAGGCGGCGTTACCGAAGTGCTGGAGCTTATGCAGAAGCCGGCATTCACCCCGTCCGTAAAGTATGTGACGGTCATAACCGAAACCGAGGACATCAAGGCAGACGATGAAACATACCTTGAAGCGCGTACATACAGGCGCGCCCAGTTCACCACGGCCAAGGGTGCTGAAAGCTACGACATCAACGACTTTGCCAATGTGTCAGACAAAGCCCTTGGCCCATTCCCCAGCAACGCATATTTGGCAGAGCAGATTAAGTCCCTGCCTGCCACCGTGCTGGAATACCTAAAGGATACCTTGGTGCAGAAGCTGACAAGCAAGCCCCTGAAAGGCGTAACCAAAGAACAAATCGACGGACTGCGCACCGCCTGTGTGCTGTCCTGTTCCGAAAGTGCGGCACTGTTCGGCACGGCAGACTATACGCTTATCGTAACCGAACAGGGCAGCAAAGTGCGGCAAGAACTGATACAAGGCAACGACCAGCGATATGTCCGCACGGGCAACAGCACAAGTTGGGGTGCTTGGGAACACCGGACGGAAACGGCCATGCACCTGGACGTTAAAATCGTTGGAACTACCGTATATGTACGCCACGGCGCAATCGGCGAGGATTGCTCGCTTGTCCTGCTCCGCAAGAAGAAGCGCAGCGCATGGCGTGCGACGGGTGGACCGCTTGCATACAGCAAGAATAAGGGCATACGGAAAAAGAGGGCTGCAAAGACACAGTATGTTTATTTCAAGGGCATACGGTTGAGCAAGGGGACACCGGGCAAATGGTATGTGCCCAAGTGCGTGGAGGTGGCAGACAGCGCGGTGGACGGCAACCTCATAGGCAAGGAACTGCCGGGACTGTGCGCTTCGCTGTTCCGTGTCGGGGCTGGAGGGTCTTACCGCATTCAGGGTGTCCGTAAGAAAATCGTATTGAAGAACACCCCCAACAAAAAGGGCACGCAACACTCCGGATATGCGCCCATCGGCTTGCAGATAGCCAGACTCAATGCAGCGGGAGGAAAGGACAGCGGCGGTGAAATCGTGCGAATGAAATACAGGATAAGCCAGTATGTGACCGCGACGAAGCCCGGGACGAACGGCAAGCCCATACCCATTGCGTGGGGCTTCAAAAGGTCGTTTTCAATGGCATAATAGAAACGTGTGGGCATAAAAAAAGTGGGGTGTTACACCTCACTTTTAGGTCCCCGCGGTCGAAACTCATTGTACGCACGTCAAGGTAAGAACAAAATTAAATTTTTCCACCGTATCTGTCTGGCACTTTTTGGAAGCATTTTCACTTCACGGGGCTAAACAGGATGCAAAGGGACGGGTCTAAATTCTGCCATTCCCCCAAGGTCCTTGCCATAGGCAATCGGGGAACTTGACCCGGCATTTATCGGTTGTCCCTGGTTATAGGGACCCGAACGTCGCCGAAGCTACAAACTGATTTTTACGAAATTTCTAAACGGTGCATAACGGGCTACAAACGGACTTTTACTGGAGTTCTAACAGATAGTGCAAAATTACAAATTATTTTTCATACAACAAATAAAATACGAGGCAATTATGCTGAATGAGTAGGATTTATAAAAGCGCACCGCTTCCCTTCATGGGGCAAAAGCGGTATTTTGTCCGGGCGTTCTCTGAAATGCTTGGAAAAGTGGAGGGAAAAGTTGATACCGTGGTCGATTTGTTCGGCGGCAGCGGCCTGTTGAGCCACACCGCCAAAACGGTACTGCCAGGGTGCAGGGTCGTTTACAATGACTATGACGGCTATACGGACAGGCTCGCCCATGTGGGACAGACCAATGAAATTTTAATGCTGATTAAAGAGCGGTTAAACGGCCTTGAACCCAATGCCCGGCTGAGTGAGGCGCAGCGTACCGACGTGCTGGGCATAGTGGAGAGATACGCGGCAGCCGGTTATGTCGATATAATGACCATCGGGCGGTCTGTCCTGTTCAGTGACAAGTGGGTCAAGACCTTGGAGGAACTGCGCAAACATACGATGTATAATCGCGTAAAACCTGGCGGCTATGACTGTGCCGGCTACCTTGACGGCTTGGAAGTGGTACGTATGGATTATCGGGAGCTGTTCGCACTACATAAGGACAACAGCCGTGCATTGTTCGTGCTGGATCCACCATACCTTACTACCGAAGTCGGGCAGTACGAGAATTATTGGAGGCTTACCGACTATCTGGACGTGCTGAAGCTCACCAAGGGCACGAAGTACATTTATTTCACTTCTGACAAGTCGCAGATAACCGAGCTGTGCGGCTGGCTGGTCTGCGAGTTTGGAGAGGCTGCACCGCTTTACGGAGCAAATGCCCAGGTGCGGACAAATACCCTTAACTACCAAGCAAAATTTAATGATATGATGATAACCAAGCTCTGACCCTCATTCACGAGCGGGGGCAATGAAAAAGCCCCCGGCTTGTTTGCAGAATCCTACCTCATACAAACGCAACGCACCGAAGCGCAGTAGCCGGGGGCAAAATGCCTTCCGTCTGCGTTTCGGTGCGTTATTATGAGGTAGGAGTTGCAAAGGTACAAATAATATGCTGAATGACAATATATGAGCTGTTGAAATTCATTGGTGAGCCGTTGGAAAGGCTCACAAGTGCCGGGGTTAAAGCCAGCGACTACAAGTACGTCGCACTGTATGAGGACTATGTGGAAGCCCGTAAAACAGGCGAAAAGGTGGGTTATGTCGTGGCGATACTTGCGGAACGTTACGGAGTGAGCGAGCGGACTGTTTACGATGTGGTAAAGCGATTTGGTCAGGACTGCAAACCGTTTACAGTGTAATGCCGTGTAAAACCTTGTATGAGGCACAGGAACGGGCTAATTTTGCGTTTACGAATGGAAAACAAGTATTATAACGTCTTAGACAAGATATTGCGCTGTGGGAAGAAACAGAGCAATAAAAAGGGCGATATCATCTATCTGCTCAACGAGCAACTGAGTTTGTCGCCTTCTGACCTTCTGAATATCTTTGAGGGTCACAATATAGCGCGCAAGAAGTTGCGCAGTGAATTATGCCTGTTTATGCAGGGAGAAAGAGACTTGAGCAAATACAGGGAAGCAGGGATAAACTGGTGGGATTATTGCGGGCAAATCCTCATAAACAGTTATCCGACCTACTTTGAAAAGTTACCGGCTTTAATCGCCCAAATCAACAGGGAGAAACGCAACAGTAAAAATTACGTGCTGTTTTTAGGTTCAACAGGAGCGGAGACAAACCAAGCTCCTTGTTTAAGCCTTATTCAGTTCCAGATTGAGGACGGAGAATTGGTCTTGTCAGCTTACCAGCGAAGCAGCGACGCGAATTTGGGTTTACCAGCTGACATTTACCATTTGTATTTGATAACACGGCAAATTGAACTGCCTTTGAAGTCCATAACGCTGAACCTTGGAAACGTCCATATTTACGCGAACAACGCAGACAAGACGCGCGAACTTTTGGCAGGAAACGAAGCAGTAAGGTTTGAACTGAATGTATAAACACGGTCGAAAGGAACCGTAAAAAAGAACGCTGATTTTAGGCCGTTTTCAAAGGCTTTTAATCAGCGTTCTTTTTGTGTTTAAGTGGCCGAAATCGCAAGAGAAAAAAGGAAGCGAAAAAAGAGAAGTTTTGCTCGTTTCGTTTTCAGATTTTGTACGTTTCGTTTTTGCGATTATAGTAAGGTGCGTTATGAACGTCTTCGCATGATGCAATTCGTGCGCTTCCAGAAAACTGCCGATGGAACTTATTTTGCCATGATAGAGCCGGACTATGACGTGTTGCCTTTAATCGTTCCGCATTTTAGCGACCGTTTTTCGGAAGAATGTTGGCTGATTTACGACCGGCGTCGCTGGTATGGCTACTATTATGCCGGGCATAAGTCCGTACGTGTTACTTTTGAAGATGGAGCAGAGGTTTTCCGACTGCCGGACGGACGTTTGAGCGAAGCGATGCGGGACGAGGATGAAATGTGGTATCAGGAGATGTGGCGGACCTATTTCAAAGCCATTTGTATTAAGGAACGCTTGAATCCCCGTAAACACCGGAAAGACATGCCGGTACGTTACTGGAAGTACCTGACCGAAAAGCAAATTGGGGAACAAGAAAAATAAGAGGAGAACGCGGGCACGTTCTCCTCTTTTAAAATGAGAAAAATCAGTGTGGTTAGGCGGTGATTTTTCTCATGGCGTTTAATGCTTGGATCGCTTTCTCTCCTGCTTTTTTGTCGCAAGTAGAAGGAGTTGTTTTTGCATCTTTGGTTTGAGTCGTATCCTTTTCCTCAATCATGGCTACTAAAGCTGTCGGTTTGGCCGGTTGAGCTTTCGTGCTGTCGGTTACGACCGTATCGTTGGCTGCAACTAAGGCTGCCGGTTGTGCTTTTGCACTGTCTGTCGTAACTGTGTCGTTCAGCGCCACTAATGCAGCCGGAGCGGATTTTGTGGAGTCTGTGGTTACCGTATCATTCATAGCTACGCACGCCAACATGGCGGTTAATTTAGCTTTGGTGCTGTCTGTAGTTACAGTATCGTTAGAAATGAGGGCAGCCAATGATTTCTGGCAACCTTGTGCAGGACAGTTCTTTGTCGTATCCGTTTTTACAGTATCGTTTGCGACGATGTTACCCTGTGCAAAAACGCTTCCCATACTCATAGCCATTAAGGCTGTTGCAAATAACTTTTTCATAATGCTTTCTGTTTTATTTAATTGTTTGACTGTTTTATCTTGTCATCTGCCAAACTAATGAACAAGAGGTGTGCCAGAAAAAGAAAGAAGATTGTAAGGTGTTGATTATAAATGATTTCTTTGCGTTTAAGATAGCATGAGGCAAAAAAACGAACGTGTGGAATGTGGGGATGAGTGGGGAAGAATTCCACACTTTTATTGTGGAATGTCGTAGAGTTTGATTTTGTTGTAGAGGGTTTTGCGGTCTATGCCTAAAAGACGTGCGGCACGCGCTTTATTGTGGTGTGCCGTTTGCAGGGCCTGCAGGATACGTTCTTTCTCGGTATTTTTATCGTGTAAGGCGAAAGGAGTTGCTGCGGGGAGTTCTTCTTCGTCACGGTTTATGATATTGAACTCTCCCAAATCGGTCTTATGGATCAGGCGGTCTTGTGCCAGTAAAGTAGCGCGTTTCACCCGGTTTTTCAATTCGCGCAAATTACCGGGCCATGCGTAATTGAGCAACGCTTCCGAAGCCGGGGCGTCGAAACCTACGATATGCCTTTCCAGTTCCTTGTTGGCTTGGTCCAGAAAGAAGTTAGCAAATAGAAGGATGTCCTCGCCACGGTCTTTCAGAGAAGGCATGTGCAGGGTGAATTCATTCAGGCGGTGGTAGAGATCTTCGCGGAATTCTCCACGGGCGATGGCCTGTTGCAGGTTCTCGTTGGTGGCACAGACGAGCCGGACATCCACTTCTATTTCCTGGTTGGAACCCACCGGACGTATTTTCCGTTCTTGGATGGCCCGCAAGAGTTGCACTTGCACGTCATAACTTAGGTTTCCCACTTCGTCGAGAAACAGCGTGCCGCCGTTGGCTTCTACGAAAGCTCCCGTTTTGTCGGCCACGGCGCCTGTAAACGAACCTTTCACGTGGCCGAAAAATTCAGAAGCCGCCAGTTCTTTGAGCATGGCTCCGCAGTCGATGGCTACAAAAGGTTTGTCCGCCCTCTTGCTTAATTGGTGTATGCGGTGGGCCACATATTCTTTTCCGGTACCGCTGGCACCGTTGATGAGTACCGAAAGCGGTGTCGGGGCCACCAAAGCCACGTAATTGTAAAGTTGGCGTGCCGCCTCGCTCTTTCCCTCCAGAAATGCCGGGTGGGCTTCGGCACCTGTTTGAGCCTCTTCGGAATCCGTATTCCTTTTGGAGAGGGTTGGAGAAGAAGCGGACAAGGCATCTTCTATCTTTTCCAGAAGCATAGCCGGTTGCACCGGTTTGGCAATGTAGTCGCATGCCCCTTGTTTCATGGCGTTTACGGCATTTTGGACGTCGGCATAACTGGTCATGACGATTAAAGGAACAACGAGGCCGTGTTTTTGCATCCAGTCAAGCAGAGACAGGCCGTCGCCTTCCGGTAACCTCAGGTCCGACAGGATGAGGTCATACGACTGATGTTCCAAAAACTTGTGTGCTTTGGATAAGTCTCCGGCCGTACTGATTTGGAATCCTTGTTTGCCCAACCACGTTTTAAGCATGGTGGCAAACGTCAAGTCGTCTTCTACTATGAGAATGGCTGCCATGTGGTCTTTATCGGATTAAGTTGACACAAAGATAATGCCTTTTGCAGTACGAAAGTATATGCGGAGCGGCTTTTTAAATGTTTTAATATTCACGCTTACGTGTCGGTTCACTGCCATTCTTTTCTTTCAGGGCACGGACGACGAGGCGGAAAGACTCGATGACTTCTTGTGCCGGGACGTTGTCCGCGTCGTTCCATTCCTGTTCATCCCGTCGTTGTTCCAAAGTCTGCAATGCTTTGATGCTGGGAGCACCCACAAGGGTGAAGGTGGGAAGCAATTTATGGGCAATCCTGCATATTTCGGCCTTTTCCTTTTGTTCGTAAGCCTTTTTGAACGCTTCGGCATGGAGGAGGGTTTCTTGCAGGAAGGTATTCAGGATTTCCCGTGCGGCGTTCCGGTCGTCTCCTGCGAATTCGGTCAATGGGGCAAGGTCGATGACGGGCGATGCCGAGGCCGGCTCAGCTTCAGCTTTCCCGGGTTCTTCTTTTACTTCCGGCCGGACGTCTCCGAGTGCTTTCCGGATGGCTTGGGCCAGGTCTTTTTGGTTGAACGGCTTGTAAAGGCAGGTGGCGAAGCCATGTTTCCTGAAAAACGCTTCCTGCATGTCGTTGCGTGCCGTGATGGCCACCACAGGGAGTTGTGCATGGGCGTGAGGATTCAAGCTCCGTATGTTTTTCAATACGTCGAAACCGTTCATGGACGGCATTTGTATGTCTGTGAACAACAAATCGAAACGGTGTTGTTCTATCCGGCGGAACACTTCTTCCGGCGTGCGGCAGGAAACAATCTCCCAGGCTGTTTTTTCCGGTTGGATTTGTTGTAACATCGCTTGGGTCAGTTGCATTTGGATACGGTCGTCGTCAATCAGTAATATACGGAGAGGACGCTCCGGAGATTCGAGGGACACAGGAGGGGCTTCCGTAGGAGCCTGACTATTCTGTGTGGGTTGTAAGGGAAGCGTGATAAGGAAAGAACTGCCTTTTCCGGGAGTACTTTCCAAATGGATTTCTCCTTGAAGGAGCTGTACCAGTTTCAGCGTGATGGATAATCCTAAACCGACTCCTTCTTCTCCTTGCGCGCTGCTCAGGCGGGTAAATTCCTTGAAAATCATTTGCTGTTCTTCCGCAGTCATTCCGCATCCCGTATCGCGCACGGTGATGCAAAGCAGGCGGCCGTGCATTTTGGCGCGAAGGAGGATATGGCCTTGCTGTGTGAATTTCAGGGCGTTGCTTAACAGGTTGTCCACAATCTGCCGAATGCGGAAGGCATCGCCGGTATAGGTCCGTCGGGTTTCGGGAGAGGTCTCACATTGCAGCTCCAATCCCTTCTTTTCCGCCATAGGTAAGAAACTTTGGGCAATGGTATGAAGCAGTTCGTCCGGATTGAAGCTGACCGGATGCAAATCCATTTTATGGGCTTCCAGCTTATGGTAATCCAACAATGAACCGACGAGGCTGAGCAGATGTTCGGATGAGCTGCGGATGTTGTCCAAGTAGTTTTTGGGACGGTTTTCCCGGACGTGGGGGACCAGGAGTTCCGTGTATCCCATGATGGAACCTACCGGTGCCTTGATGTCGTGGGTCACGGTCAACATCAATTTCTCACGCGAAACCAGTAGGTCCTCGGCTCTTTTCTTGGCTTTCTCCAACTCGCGGCGGTAATGGTTGCTTTTAGTGATGTCGCGCCATACGATGACGAAGAAGACAATGGCCAGAAGGATGGCAGCCGTAGCAATGAGACCGGTCGTGAGGGCTGCCTGTTTCCGTACCAGATAGGCTTTCCGGCTTTCTTCTTCCAATCGTTGCTGTTCTTCCTTCTCGATGCTTTCCAGGAGTTGCGTGACACGGTTGTTGAGTTCGAGACTTGTGTACCAAAGCCGTTCCGCTTGCGCGTTGATACGTTGTCGTCGTCGGCTGTTATACAGTTTCATGCTGCTTTCTATGCTGTCCAGAATGTGTGCAAGGGTGTCTCTTGCGTTGAACTCTTGATGAATCGTGTCCGTTTCTAAGATTTGCACGGTTTGTTTCACAGAAGTGGTGTCCGCTTCCGGTTTATGGAAAGCGGAAGCCAGTCGTTGGAAGAAATTCTTTTTCGGTTCTTTCACCGTGTATGATTTGTCTTTCTGTATGATTTGCCGGGTGATATGCGGCTTTTGGATAACGGTGTCTTGGCTTTTGACAAGCAGGCTGATTTGGTGCTGGTAAATTTGCGGGGCAGAGTTGTGCTCCAAAGCCAATACCAACCGTTTCATGTTTTCCTGTTTGTCGGTCAGTAAGGAAGACAGGGTGTCGAGCCTGGCTTTTTGCAAAGAATCGGTGAATAAAGTGTCCAACGCAGATATGGTCTGTTGTACGTCGGACATGGATTGCACGTATTTGCGGTAAGCCTCCCATCTGCCGAAATGGATGGCTTGCCCGATGTTTTCCGTTTCAAAGAGCCGACTGACAAGCTGATGAGTCACTTTCCGGCGTTCGGCCAACGTTTGTTCATTGCCGGACATCCGGGTCAGTGAAGTGGTCTGGTGGTAAATATAGTAGATGGAACCTAACAGGAGACAGATTAATAAAAAGTATCCGCAGGCGATTTTGAAGGATGTATTTTGTTTCATAAAAGTAAGGCTATGGCCGTTCATTCCTTTTGCAAAACTAAGAAAAACTTCCGAAAAGAGGGAAGAAGACGGCTTCAAAAGTCCTTTTGCCGCAAAAATCGTATTTTATTGTGGGAATGTGTGATGTCTGGTAGGATGATGCCTCTTATCTTTGGCATCATTTTGTAGATACAACTTAACCTTTTAGAACCGATGAATGTATTAAAAGTAAGGCTCGTGGCCTTGGCGATGTTTTGCGCGTGCCTGTCCGTTCCTGTGGCCGGGCAGCTCAGACAGCAAAGTTTTTTGAGTGAGAAATGGGATTTCCGTCTGGATAGGGATGAGGCGGAAGACGTATGGGAGCAAGTGGACGTGCCTCATACGTGGAATGCGAAAGATGGTACGTCGCCCGATTATTACAGGGGCGATGGCACGTATCGTTATACCTTGTCCGTTTCGCCCGCGATGATGAAAAAACGTATCTTTTTGCGTTTCGAGGCGGCGAGCCAAAAGGCGGAAGTGAAACTCAACGGACAGGAGGTAGGAGAACATGTGGGAGGTTTCAATGCCTTTTGTTTTGAAATCACGCCCTACGTGCATTCCGGCGAGAACCTGTTGGAGGTCATCGTGTCCAACCGTAAGGAGTTGAACATCGCCCCTTTGGAGGGGGACTTCACCGTCTTTGGCGGCATCTACCGGCCTGTCTCGCTCCTGTTGTTGCCTAAGGCTTGCATCACGCCTTTGGATTATGCTTCTTCCGGGGTATATGTCAGCCAACAGGTCGGCGAGCGACGTGCGGACTTGTCTGTAGTCACCAAAGTGGACAACGGACTGAAACGGGTGAAAGAATTGTCCGTGAAGACGGACGTGTTCGACGCCGCCGGTAAACTGGTGGCGACGGCCACGACCTCCCAAGCTGCGGAAGGACAGGCACGGCTCGATTTTACGAACCGGTTGACGGTGGACAACCCCATGTTGTGGGACGGGCGTAAATCACCTTACCTGTATCGTGTTTTCGTGGAGTTGAAGCGGGGCAAGGAAGTGTTGGACACCCTGTCGCAGTATGTCGGCCTGAGGTCTTTCCGTGTGGACGCTGAAAAAGGTTTCATCCTGAACGGGAAGCCTTATAAGATAAAAGGAGTGAACCGCCATCAGGATCGTCCGGACAAGGGTTGGGCCATCTCTTCGGCCGACCACCGGGAGGACATGTCGCTCATCAAGGAAATCGGTGCCAACGGTATCCGCCTGGCACATTATCCGCATTCGGACGAGTTTTACACCCTGTGCGACCGCGAGGGCATGTTGGTTTGGGCCGAGATACCTTTGGTCGGCAAAGCCTTGGACACCTCGGAATTCACGGAGAACATGAAAACGGAATTGACGGAACTCATCCGGCAGAATTTCAATCACCCTTCCATTTTCTGTTGGAGCCTGTGCAACGAGTTGTCCAAAGGGGATGTGAAAGGATTGATTTCGGAACTCAATGACGTGTCGCACTGCGAAGACCCGGGACGGCTGACGGTGTTGGCCGCAAATGTAGAGAAACGTCCGGAAAACTCCGTGCCCGACATCATGGCGTTCAACACCTATCCCGGATGGTATTGGGCGGAGCCTTCGGAAATGAAATCCACATTGGAGCGGTGGAACCGCCAGTGTGGGAACAAGGGTATCGCCGTGAGCGAGTATGGAGCCGGCGCAAACGTGTGGCATCATTGGCAGACGGGAAAGAAGACACCGAAGGCCGACGGGGTGTTTCATCCCGAAGAATGGCAGGCCACGGTGCACGAACAGACTTACGATGCCATCAAGCGCAGCGGTTTCGCGTGGGGCTCTTTCGTCTGGAACATGTTCGATTTTGCCAGCGCATCGCGCAACGAGGGGGATATGCCGGGGATGAACGACAAGGGGCTGGTCTCTTACGACCGTAAGATACGGAAGGATGCTTTCTACTTTTATCAGTCGGAATGGTCGGAAGAGCCGGTGGTTCATATCGCCAGCCGGAGGGATGTGGCCCGCCGGGATTCATTGACGGATGTCAAGGTATATACGAATTGCGAGACCGTCCGCCTGAAAGTGAACGGGAAAGATTGCGGAAGTCCGGAGCGCAACGGAAGCATTTGCATCTGGAGGAAGGTAGGTTTGAAGCACGGGGAGAACCAAGTGGAGGCTTTCGGGCAGCGGGGCGGACAGGGGTTTTCAGACCGTTGTAAATGGGTGCTTTTCTGAGTGGGAGGAGGCTTTCGGTAGGTAAATGTTATTTACGGCAGAAAGCTTGAAATCGTTGTGCTGAGATTGGAAAATCGTTCTCAGCACAACGGAAAATCGTTCTGCGGCGAATGATTTTTCGTTTGGCGCAGAACGATTTTAAAATGATAAGTGTTTGAATTTTAATAGTTTATATAAATTGGATGGTTGTTCCGGATATTTTACGTTTTATTTCCTCCGGATGCTTTCGGGCGTAGCTTTTCAATATCCTATCGTGAAGCGTTCCCGATGGTGATTTTCCTGTTCCAATTCATCCACCATGGCCATGGCATAGTCTTCTACGGAGATGAAACTGTCTCTTGTTATTATGGAAGACAGAGCGCAAAACGGGCAAAAGGCATCCGGCACTTCAATCATACAATATGAATAACGAGCCCGTCATTCTGAGGATACGTCCGGAAACTCCTATGCGTTCTTTACAATCTGTGTAAAGTCCGACCAATCTTCGACTTTATAAGCCCGGATGTCGCGCACGGATTTTCTGAACCATTCAAATTTGGATAAGTCGTTAATCGCCTTGTACAGGTTGCCCAAATTTCCGTTCACAGTGAGATAAGTGCTTCCTTGTATCCAGTTAAAATCGTTTTTCTTCAGACTTTCTTTGATTTCGTAATAAGCCCGATTGTATGGTTTCCCATAACAGGCTTCTAATTCCGAAACCGTCATATCGAAACTTATGGCAAACATATCTCCTCCTTCGTAAGTTTGAACATTTCCTCTCTCCCGAAAAACACGTTGAGGTCTTCAGTTTCCGCAGATATGACGGTACCTACAAACGGATTGTTTTCTACTTGAATGACCGTCCCTGATATCCATCTTTTGAGTAACGTCAAGTCGGGAGATATCCATACCTTGTCTCCTACTTTCATAGATTGTACTTCCTTTCATTTTTATTTCTGATGGCAAATATACAATATTTCCCTGAAACGCAAAGCTATATGACCCGAAAGTTTCACCATGCCCTATAATACGAGCTCCGCATCCACTTGTTCCCAAAGTACGAATGCTGACCGTACTCAATGAATAAAGAACAAGGGCTGCGGAGCTCATTACTTATATGTTCGTTTAAGTGCTAATGGGATGGAAGCACTTTCTTGGTATTCGGATTATTCCAGAATCACCAAGTCCTTGCCTTCCATGACCGATTCGCCCGGTGCGACGCAGATTTCCGCAATCTTTCCGGCGCGGTCGGACGTGATGTTGTTTTCCATCTTCATGGCATCCAAGATGACCACCGTGTCGCCACGCTTGATTTCGTCGCCCGGTTTCACTTTCACGTCCACGATCACGCCCGGAAGCGGAGCTTTCACTCCATACTTCTTGGGTTTGTCGATTACGGCGGGCACTCCGGCAGGTTTTACTACTACGGGATGATGTGCCGGCTTTTCCGGTTCGGGCATCTTCACGGTATAGCTCTCACCGTTTACCGTCACGGTAGCCACGTAATTTTCTATCCCTTCCACGGCCACCTCATAATCGTTGCCGTTGATATTGTATTTGTAAGTCTTCATCTGCTTGTTTGCTTTAAAATTTATGTTCAGGCTGTTGGCGTTGCGTGCGTAATTTGGAATTCCACTCCGTATCCGCGTTTCCCAAAGTCAGGACACCGCTTTCCGACACGTGCATCGTGTAGCCCTGATATTCGTGCAGAGCCAACGTGATGGCGGCCAACACTTCATTGTTTTTAATTTGGTTCTGTTCCATGATGTTTCGGATGACAGGGATTACAAAGGAATATTACCGTGCTTTTTGGCCGGGTTGGTCAAACTCTTGGTCTTCAGTTGGGCCAAGGCGCGGATGACACGGAAACGCGTGTTGCGCGGTTCGATTACATCGTCGATATAACCATATTTGGCAGCCTGGTACGGGTTTGTGAAGAGCTTGTTGTATTCGGCTTCTTTTTCGGCCAGGAAAGCTTTCGGGTCTTCAGATTCCTTCGCGCCTTTGGCATAAAGCACGGCCACGGCACCTTCTGCTCCCATCACGGCAATCTCGGCCGACGGCCAAGCGTAGTTTAAGTCGCCGCGCAACTGTTTGCAGCTCATGACGATGTGCGAACCGCCGTAGCTCTTGCGCAAGGTTACCGTCACTTTGGGTACGGTGGCTTCACCGTAAGCATACAGCAGCTTGGCACCGTGCAGGATGACGGCGTTGTACTCTTGTCCTGTACCCGGCAAGAAGCCCGGCACGTCTACCAATGTGACCAAAGGTATGTTGAAGGCGTCGCAGAAACGTACGAAACGTGCGCCCTTGCGGCTGGCATTGCAGTCGAGTACGCCTGCATAGCAGTTCGGTTGGTTGGCCACGATGCCCACGCTCTGGCCGTTGAAACGGGCAAAGCCTACGATGATGTTGCGGGCATAGTCTTTTTGCACTTCAAAGAACTCGCCGTTGTCCACGATGGCCCCGATGACCTCATACATGTCGTATGCTTTGTTCGGATTGTCCGGGATGATTTCGTTCAACGCGTCTTCCATGCGGTCGACGGGGTCGGTGCATTCCATGCGCGGAGCTTCCTCCATGTTGTTCTGCGGGATGTAGCTCATGAGTTTACGCACAATCTTGATTGCCTCCTCGCCGTCCTCGGCTGCGAAATGAGCCACACCGCTCTTCTGCGAATGCACGATGGCACCCCCAAGGTCTTCCTGGCTGACATCTTCGCCGGTAACGGTCTTTACCACCTTCGGCCCGGTAAGGAACATATAGCTTATTCCCTTGGCCATCACGGTGAAATCGGTAAGCGCGGGAGAATATCCCGCACCACCCGCACATGGGCCGAGGATAGCCGAAATCTGGGGAACCACCCCGGAGGCCATCGTATTTTGATAGAAGATCGACGCATAACCTGCCAGGCTGCCGACTCCTTCTTGGATACGCGCACCTCCCGAATCGTTCAATGCGATCACAGGTGCACCATTTTTCAGAGCTAGCGTCTGGACCTTTACGATCTTGGCGGCATTGGTCGAACTGAGCGTTCCTCCGTAAGCTGTAAAATCGTAGGCGTAGACAAAGACCTGACGACCTTCGATCTTACCATATCCAGAAACGACACCGTCTCCTGGAATCTTGTTTTTCTCCATGCCGAAATTCGTGCATCGATGCGTCACGAACTTATCCAGTTCAACAAACGTACCTTTATCCAGCAACATATCAATACGTTCACGGGCTGTCATACGCCCCGCCTCATGTTGCTTATCAATACGAACTACGCCGCCACCCAGAGCAGCTACTTTATCTAGTTCTTCAAACTTCTTATATATCTCTTCTTTCTTCATTTTCTTCGCTTCCTGTGCATCTATTTTATGGTTTTCATGCAAAAATCGCAGTGGTCATTTCCACGCCCCAGCGTCATGCTTCTCTCCCAGATCAGCTTCGGATGCAG
>OJOP01000495.1_pt1 | contig 25236 bp, 25 predicted proteins | sample 1598161 | NCBI WGS metagenome assembly OJOP01 (sample SAMN01915206, study PRJEB22387) | human gut metagenome | isolation source: stool | host: Homo sapiens | place: USA | reverse complement strand
TTTTTGGTGGGATTCCTTCAAAAAAGAGCTTGACAAAGGTTATCTAATTTTAATTATTAACAGTTTTTTATTTCAGTCATCTAAATCGGTTGAGTCATTTTCGTTAACTATAAAATCACAGCTGTATGTTCCATTAGGATGCTTTAGAAAAATAATTGAATCAATGCCAATTTTTAGTAAATCATCATATGTAACTAAATGCCCTTCCTCCACATGAAGCACATCACGCAAAATCCATTTTCCTAAATCTTTGTTCGGTTTAGACATGAGAGCTTTCCCGTCTTCTTGGCAAATTTTCATTGAAATCGTCTTTCCATTAGGAAGTTGCAAGTCCCAAGGTGTGTTTCTATCAGGAAAGAAACCTTTATTTACTGTTCTAAGTTTCTTAGAAAATGGAATATATAGCTCATTTTCATCACGTTGTTTTTCTACATGAACTACTGTACCATCTTTTCGTGTACGATTCGCTGTACGCACACCGTTCCACTGATTCAGGCCACTTTTTGCAGCGACAAACTTACCTTTGCTTTTACTTTCAGAATATAGTGGAATGATTAATGAAGGAAGCATTACTTTCTTTTCTTTTACTTGAATTGAATGATTGTTTCCTTCCAATAAGCCCATGGCTCTACTGAGCATTTCCAATGGATCACTAAGCACATTTACTACAAAAGAAAGAAAGGGAAAAGATGTTCCGGATTGCGATATTGTTATGGGTGGCTTTCCTTGCCAGGCTTTTTCCATTGCCGGCTATCGAAAAGGCTTTGAAGATAAAGAAAGAGGAATGCTCTTTTTTGAACTTTTAAGAATAATTAGAGCAAAAAAGCCACGTGTGGTTTTTTGCGAAAATGTCAAGAATCTTGTCAGTCATAATAACGGAAACACTTATAGAGTCATACGTGATGCTTTAAAAGATGCTGGATATGAGGTTAAGAATGCTGTTTTGAATGGAATGGAATACGGGAACGTTCCGCAAAACAGAGAACGTATTTATATCGTCGGATTCAGAAAGAAAAAAGATTTCAAAAATTTTGAGTTTCCAGAATCAATCCCTTTGACTTGCCACTTATCTGATGTTATCGATTACAATAAAAAAGTGGACGATAAATATTATTACAGCAAAGATAAATGCGGTTTTTATGACAAACTTAAAGTCTCCGTTACAAATAAAAATACGGTTTATCAATGGAGAAGAGTGTACGTGAGAGAAAATAAGTCTAATGTATGCCCTACACTGACAGCTAATATGGGAGAAGGAGGCCATAATGTTCCAATTGTTTTGACAAAATATGGAATACGAAAATTAACTCCACATGAATGCTTTAATTTACAAGGATACCCGAAAGATTACAAACTTCCAAAAGATATGGCACAAACACACCTTTACAAACAAGCTGGTAACAGCGTAGTTGTACCGGTTATCAAAAGAATCGCTGAACAAATTGCTAATGCAATCGAAGAAACCGATAATGAAGAAGAATGAGGCAGGAGACCCCATCCGTAATCAGAGACTACGACAAGCCCAAGAACCATCATTGCTTCGTGTATGTGAGAGCCGGCAAGGACGGCAGAGTGCTTTTGTGGGAGATGCGCAAGCCCACTCCCGACGAGCGACTCTCCATCATTGCCAACTGGATCAGAATGCACGGTAAAGAAGGACCGATAAAGGTCTCCTTCTTTGCGGAGAAGCTTGGCGTGAGCAACAGAACCGTGCAATCCATCCTGAGACTGCTCGAGAAAAAGCAGGCGATAACGATAAATTCCGTCTTTGACACCAACGGAAAACAACAGGGCAACCTCTACCATTAGACCGGAAACGTGGATCCCGTAATCGGAGGTCCGACCATGGAGATGCTCTACAAGAGATACGATTCCTATCAACGGTGCTCTTTTTTATTTTCTTACTTTCTATCAAAAATTACATCTACTACTTTAGTATGCTTAATTCTTAAGATGGAAAGTCCAAATCCAATCAACACACAAACAACTAATACTAATAAAATATATCCTATTTGAACAATTCCAAAATTGAATAAATTATTTATGTACAACGCATTAGTTAATAATAGACTATTAGCTAGCCATATACCTAAGTAACAAATAACTAGGCTAAACAAAAACGCAATTCCTAACAAGATAGATTCAACAATCAAAACAAAGAACTAATATCCAAGATTGAATATCCTAAAGACCATAACACGCCTATCTTTTTAATTGATTTTTGAATTAAATCAATAATAGAAAGAAGTAAAAATAATGAACATATCCCAACAAATCCCCATGAAACATATTCAACGATTTTAATGATATCCATCAACCATGAAGATTTTTTTCTTGATTCATAATAGAATCTATTTGACGTCACCGAACTACCTTTCCATTTAGTGAAATCAAAACGATCAAATTTAATTGAAACATCCGTGACATTAGTTTTAATATCATTTAAAGCCGATAAATCTTTGCCTAGATTACCTGTAAATTGATAAATCTACTTGTTGTTAAAAAAAGAAAGCACAATATTCTTTTCTTTCTTAGTTACTCCACCATAATAATATTTATAAAGAGTCTTAAATGATCCGTCAGTAAAAGATTTCTTTCCCTTAGAAATTAAAATATAATCTCCTATAAATTCATCGAATAATTCATGATTGCTACCATATCCAAATATGTTTTCTCTATAGACTTGTTCTTTATTATAAAGCTCAAAGTATTTTGAAAAATGAGTCCTAAAACATTTTTCGAACTCTTCTTTCTTTCCTTCTTTAACTCTAAAGCTAGCAAATCTAGGACTGATAGAAAATCTAGGTTCGACCAAAGTATCTATAAAATCAGGATATTTTCTAATATCAATCCAAGAAGTTTTAACAGATCCATGATCACCGACCACAATAAATAAAGTCTCTGGATTTCTTTCAGTCAAAGTCTTTATAGACTCATCCAGCACTTGAATAGAAGTTTTAGTTTTAACAGAACGATATCCATTCTCTAGAATATCATTTTGCAATTGTGACCATCTCGCTAAAATGAAAGAAACACCGCTTGATTGTATTTTTTCTTCTATAGCTGAGAAGAATAAACCACTGCTGATTTTCCCTTGTGCATTAATATATTTACGGCTATCCAAATAAGCAGCAGCATCTTTTTTTCCTTTTATTACGCAAATGTTTTGCAACAAATTTATTTTAGATTTATAGAACTCATCATGATCAGTTAAAAAAGATCTAGTAGATGTACCTTGAATTACTTTATCTACCATATTTACATACTGGTTTGTTTTAGAGAAATATTGAACTTCTCCCAATCTTCCTTCATAGCAAGGATATGTTCCATAAAGAAGAGCATCATTATTGCAAAAAGAACAAGTTGGATAAACAGATTCTAAAGAAATAGGCTGTTTTGAATGAAGAAAAGGCGATTTATTTTTTGTTTTTTTATAAACGTATTCACTCCATCCTTCAATCAATAAAACACAAAGTTTCTTTCCTCTATTTTTATCATTTAGAAGGACTTCATCAACATCAGGAAAAGAATCCGGATGCGGACCTGAGATTCCAAAATATTTAAAGATAGAATTTGATAAATTTATTAATGTTCTATCCTTAGAAAGTCTATAAACACTCATAGATTTTTACCTCTATTAAATATGAATTTATTCTTTTTATTCTTATTACCATCTTGTTCATACAAAGAAGTGTTGTCGTTTATATCATCATCTTTATGCTTTAGATTAGAAAAGGCAAATACTAGAATCAAGCACAATAGTATTCCAGCAAAGATGAATCCACATAAAGTTATAGATTTAACTTCTTGTGTATATTCAGGTGGAATGGACGAATCGATAAATTCACCATGTCCAAAATAACTTCCTACAATCGATCCTAACATCAAACCTATAAATAATCCGCCAATATAATCCTTAACAGTACTAAATAATTTTTTATAAGGATAGTAAAACACTATTAAATTTAGCAGCATTCCAATAATCATAATTGCAATCAATCCAATAGATTTTGTTATTTCAACTTTATTAGGAATATTAATCATTATTGTTTCTAATGCCGAAGACATACCAAAAATGTTAGATATTGAATGAATAGGTAATCCTGGGATCAGTACTGCAAATCCCATAACAAATCCAAACACCAAACAAGACAAATATTCATTTTCTATCAAAGGTTGATCGCTACTCTTATTCAAAAAGAAAGTCATAACAAAAGATATTGCCATTCCAACAATGAGTAAAGTTGGAAACAGTATATTTTCTAATGTTGTTTTGTCTTTCTTCTTAACCTCTTTTATCAAAGAAGCGATGATAAGACCTAAGCTTGCAATTCCAAACAATAAAAATGTTGCCAATGGAAATTTATCTTCAAGATAATTAACACCCATTATCAATCTTGGTAAAGTTCCAATGATCAATCCTAAAATAGCTAATAAAGCACACCAAATCCATCTTATCTTCGGCTTTTTGGTAAGGCTGTTATTTAAGAATCCAGAAGTATATAAAACTCCATAGTTTCCCATAGGAGTTAATGAGAACAATCCACCGAGAAGACCACTCATAAAAGACTTTATTAAAGATTCTTTTTTCTCTTCCATCTCAATTCCTCCTAAATCATTATTAAATTATAAGACTAGTTTATGAATATATATTAAAGGTATACGCATTATCAACTTTTATGAAATCCCTAATATGAACTATATTTATTTCCCTTTGATATAATTATTCAGCATTGAGGGTTGAATTATGAAAATAATAGCAGGATTAGGAAATTTTGGTCTTGATTATGTTGGAACAAGACATAATATGGGATTTGAAGTCGTTGAAGGATTAGCTGAAGACTTAGGATTATCTTTGGACAAAGTCGATTTCCAAGGTAGATATGTCAAAGCTAACATTGAAGGTGAAACTGTATTTATAGTTGAGCCATTGACCTATATGAACTTATCTGGAACTTGCATTGTTCCATTAATGCGTTACTATAAAATTCCTGTGGAAGATTTAATAGTCATCTGTGATGATATGGCCATCAAACCAGGAGAATACAGAATTAAAATCAAAGGCTCATCTGGCGGACAAAAAGGATTACAAAATATCATAGATAATTTAGGAACTACTGAATTCAAGAGAATTAGAATCGGAACAGGAGAGCCTAAAACAAAAGCAGAGACTGTCGATTATGTTTTAGGAAAGCCATCTAAGGAAGATAGAGAATTGATCAATAAAGCTGAAGATGAAGCTATTGAATTCCTTCATTTGATGATTAAATTCGGATTTCAACGTGCTTTGAGCTTAATGTCTGCAAAGAAATCAAAGGAAAACAATGCCAAGTAAACTAATAAATTTAATATCACAATATTTAAAAAACAGTCCACAAATTCAGTCCATCGATGATGAACAAGATTTTGTGACTTCAAATTTGCAAAGCCTAGCCCTACAAATAGTTACAGCTTATAACAATAATCCTTCAAAGATTGCTTTAGCCTTCCCTTCTTTATATGATGTTCAACTCTTCTCAGATTATTTATTAGACTTTTTACCTAGTGAAAAAGTAGCTATTTATCCTAAAGATGAGATTCTTAGATTAGGAAACACTTCTTCATCCAAAGAAATGGCTAGAGAAAGACTTAGAACACTATATCGAATTAGAAACAGCGAAAACATAATAGTTTTATTCAACTCTGCAGCTTCATTATCACCGATAGATTCACCTGAATTATTTGATGATGTCGCATTTGATATAGAAGTAGGTGAAGTGATAGATAGAGATGAATTAGTGTCCAAACTATCTAACGAAGGATACAGCAGAGTCAATTGGGTAAGCAGCGGCTTTGAATATGCTGTAAGAGGAACCATTTTAGATGTTTTTTCACCTTCTTACGACCTACCTATTCGTATCGAATTAGATGATGACAAAATTGATTCAATTCGACTATTTAGTCCTTTAACATTAAAGAGTGAAACACAGCTTACAAAAGCCACAATTTTACCAGCGAGTGAAAGACCAGTAAATCAAGAAACTGCAATAAAAGCTAAAGAATTAATGCTTAAAGATTTGAAATCCATAAAGGATTCAAATCTAAAATTAGAAATTGATGAAAAGATCAAAGATATTGAAATATCATCAGAGAATGCTATCAAAAGTGGAATAGTATTAGATGCCGATGAATCTTTATTTCCATATTACGATGTCAAAAAGGGAACCATCATCAATTATCTCAAACAATATAAGATATTCATGGTTTCACCAAAGCAATTTTATCAAAGCCAAAATTCATTTAAGGAAGATGAAATATCTTATTTTGCTGACAGCAAAACAAAAGGATTATCTCTACCTTTAGAAAGTATATATGAACTTCCTAGTGTAGCCAATAGAGAAGCACACTATAAGAAAATAGAATTAAATTCATTGGAATCCAATGATGGAATCTGTGAAATACCTGTTACAAATTCGAATTTAAATCAATCTGGCATTTTATTAGAAGATGCAAAAAGATTGAACTTGAAAACATATGCTTGTTTGGATGATAAGACCATTCCAACTTACATTAATTATTTAAATGAATCATCCTATCCTTATTCTATGGATTCAAGTATAGAAAACGGAGTTACTATCCTTTCTTCTAGCCTGACCAAAGGATTTAGAGTCAAAGATAAAGCCGAGTTTTTATCTTCAGCTGAAATTTTTGGAGTAGCTTTAAAAAAATCAAGATTCTTGACTCGTTATAAAGACTTTAAACCTATTAAAAAATATTCTGATTTAGTCAAAGGCGATTATGTAGTTGAAGAGAAAAACGGAATTGGAATCTTTGAAGGAATTCAGCAATATAAAGGATTGGACTATATAACTATCGAATATGCCGATCAAGCTACTTTGATGGTTCCAATTAAAAATTTTAACAATATAAGAAAATATGCTGGTTCAGAAGCAAATAGACCATCATTAGATACAATCGGTGGAGCTACTTGGGCTAGAAAGAAAGCTAAAATTAAATCAAGAATGACCTTCTTAGCCGACAAGCTTCTAAATATTTATTCCGAAAGAGAAAGAATAAAAGGAATTGCATATAAATCAGACCCAGTCGAAGAAGGAAATTTTGCAAAAGATTTCCCTTATCCTTTAACTTTATCTCAAAACAAAGCTTGGAACGACATATCAGCAGATATGGAAAAACCACATCCTATGGATAGACTGATAGCTGGAGATGTTGGATTTGGAAAAACAGAATTAGCTTTCAAAGCAATATTTAAAGCTGTGATGAATGGATATCAGGCTGCTTTATTATGTCCTACAACAGTACTTTCAAGACAGCATTTTGAAGTAGCAAAGCAAAGATTCAAAGACACTGGTGTAAGAATTGGAATATTGAATAGATTCAATAGCTCCAAAGAAGAGAAACAAACTCTAGAAGATTTAAGTGCAGGAAAAATAGATTTGGTCATCGGAACACACAGACTTCTATCTCAAGATGTTAAGTTTAAAGAATTAGGACTTCTAGTAGTCGACGAAGAGCAAAAATTTGGAGTGGCACAAAAGGAAAGAATTAAAGAAATCGCTAAGAATTTAGATGTTCTATCATTGTCAGCAACTCCTATTCCTAGAACATTGCAAATGTCATTGTTAACTATAAGACCTATGTCTATTTTGGAAGATGCACCTCAAAATAGATTGCCGGTAAAAACATATGTTTGCCAAGAAAATGATGGATTAATCAAAGAAGTCATTTCCAGAGAATTAGCAAGAGACGGACAAGTTTATTTCCTTCATAACAGAATAGATACAATTTATTCCGTCGCTGGAAAACTAAAGAAGATGTTTCCTAATATCACAGTCGGTGTAGCTCATGGTTCGATGGATGCAAATCAAATTGCGGATGTCATGAATGATTTCTACGACAAAAAAATAGAAATATTGGTCTCAACTTCAATTATCGAATCAGGTTTGGATGTTCCAAATGTAAATACTATTATTGTGGAAGACTCACAAAATTTCGGATTGGCTCAGCTCTATCAAATCAAAGGGAGAGTCGGAAGATCAAATAGATTGGCATATGCATATTTATTATATAGGGACTACGATAGAATCAGTGATGAAGGTAGAAAGAGACTGAAAGCATTAAAAGATTTCACTGAATTAGGATCCGGATATAAAATTGCTCAACAAGACTTGGCGATTAGAGGTAGTGGAAATATTTTGGGCTCAGAACAAGCAGGATTTGTAGACTCATTAGGTTATGAGACTTATACGAAATTATTAAAAGAAGTGATAGAGCAAAAACGAGCTAACGAGAAGGGAATCAAGTTAGCTCAAAAGAAGCCCACAAAGTTCAACTTATCATTTACTTTAGATGCACATATTCCTACTGATTATGCATCTTCAACCGATAGAGTCAATTTGTATAGAGAAATACAAGATTGCACAGAAGAGAACGAATTAAATGATTTGATTAAGACCATAAGAGATTCTTATGGACCGTATCCATTAGAAGTTAGGAATTTATTTAAAAAAAGACTTATTGAAATAACTTTAAATAACGATGAATTATTTATAGGATTTGAAGAATTGATGGAATCATTTAAATTAACTTTAACAGAAGCCTTCTCAAATGTAAAAAATGTCAAAGAGAAATTAGAGATGTATCTAAGTCCTATAAGAGACTCAATCAAAGAGATTAGATTTATCGATCGACATTTCATCTTAGGATTGAGAAGAACATCATCATATCTAGATGATCTATTTTATCTAGTTAGAGTATTATCAAATATATTCGATGGGCATAATAGACCTACTAAGCTTATTGATGATGAAGAAGATTAAATATAAAATATATATGAGGGTTTAAATATGAAAAATGATGGATTTATTAAAGTAGCCGCTATTACATCCAATGTTCATCTAAATGATATAGATTCGAATGTAAATGATATAGTTTCAAAAGTTAAAGAAGCTAATGAAATGGGTGCTAAAATTATTACCTTCCAAGAATTAGCTTTGACTGGTTACTCTCTTCAAGATATGTTTGCTCAATCCAACACTTTAGAAAAAGCTAAAGAAGGCTTGATTGAAATAACAAACAAGACAAAAGATTTGGATTTGTTAATGGTCGTCAGTCTTCCTTATTCATTTAAAGGGAAGATTTATGATACAGCAGCAGTTATTTCTAAAGGTAAGATACTTGGAATAGCAACTAAAAAATATCTTCCAAATTACAATGAATTCTATGATGCTAGATATTTCACTCCATCATTTGATGAAAATGAAGTAACCGAAATAGATGGAAATCTAATTCCTATCGGACCAAAACTATTATTTCACTGCAGAGAAATTGAGAATTTAACAATCGGAATCGAAATCTGTGAAGATTTATGGACTCCAGATACACCTTCTACACATCATGCAATGAACGGAGCTACATTAATCTTGAATCCATCCGCTTCAAATGAAATGGTCGGAAAAGAAAACTATAGAAAATCACTAATTAGTTCTACTTCCGCTAGATTAATTTGTGCTTATGTATATGCTGGAGCAGGTGAAGGAGAAACTTCTCAAGATGTAGTTTATTCAGCACCTTTAATAATCGCAGAAAATGGAAATTTATTAGGCGAGAAAAATGATTTTAATAATCATATCATGGTAAAAGATATCGATGTGGATTTATTGGCCTTTAGAAGAAGACAAATGACTACATATTCTTATAAACAAGAAAAAGGTTATCAAACTATCGATTTCAGTTTGACAGATTCATACAGCAAATCATTAGATAGAATATTTGTCAAATCACCTTATTTAGATATATCGAGTAAGAATCTCGAAGACAATTTAAATACTATATTCAATTGTCAATCACATGGATTGATGAAAAGAATCCAAGCTACTCATTGCAAGACTGTAATAATAGGTGTTTCAGGTGGACTAGATTCAGCTTTAGCATTATTAGTAGCCTATAAAGCTTTTAAAGATTTAAACAAAGATGTTAAAGATATTATCGCTATATCAATGCCTTGTTTTGCCACTACCGCTAGGACTAGAAACAATTCAAAAATACTAGCTGAAACATTAGGTGTAACATTCAAAGAAATAGATATATCAAATACAGTAAAATCACATTTAAAAGATATAGATCACCCCTTAGATTTGTATGATGCAGCCTATGAAAATGCTCAAGCAAGAGCTAGAACTTATATCTTGATGGATGAATCAAACTATAAAAGTGGAATAGTTATAGGAACTGGAGATTTATCTGAGATTGCCTTAGGCTGGGCTACTTATAACGGAGATCAAATGAGTATGTATAACGTCAATGCATCCGTTCCTAAAACTGTTGTGAAAGAAGTAGTTAGAATGGTTGCAAATAATGAAAGAGAATCAAATCCATTACTATCAAAAACACTAATAGATATTTTAGATACACCTATAACTCCTGAACTCGTCCCATCGAAGAGCAAAAATGAAATAAGCCAAATTACAGAAGATATCATAGGTCCATATATTCTTCATGATTTCTTCTTATATCACTTCTTAAGAAATGGATATCAACCTTTAAAGATATTAAGAATTGCTATTATTGCTTTTAAGGATATGTTCAACGAAGAAACTATCAAGAATTGGTTAAAACTCTTCTATAGAAGATTCTTTGCAAGCCAATTCAAGAGATCCGCAGCACCTGACGGAGTAAAAGTTGGAAGTGTCTCGTTAAGTCAAAGAGGTGACTTAAGAATTCCATCTGATTTATTGAGTGTAGATTTCTTAAAAGATTTAAAGTGATTTTTAAATAGACACCAGTTTAAAAGATAATACCTTATTTTTTATCCATAAAAATTTATTATCTTGTTGTAAAATAAAAAAGATTTTATAAGGCTCCAAAAAGAGCCTTTTAAAATGCCTTAAAGGAGGGTAATGAATGACTGAAAAAGTTATATTGGTCTGCACTGAATGCTTATCCAGAAATTATTCTGTGAATAAGAAAAAAGATAGTACAAAGCGCTTTGAAGAAAAGAAATACTGTCCACGTTGCAACCGCCATACCCTTCATAAAGAGACGAAATAGGAGGCGCTATGAAAAAAATCCGCAAATATTTTAAAGGTGTTGCCGAAGAGGCTCATCGTGTTCGTTGGCCTTCAGCCAAAGAACTTTGGCCAGCCGTTGGAGTTGTCATCGGCGTGACCGTAATTTGTGCTATCGTTTTAGCCATTTCTGACTACCTTGCTTTGGAAATTCTTAGAGCTTTCCAAAGAGTCAACCCAAACACCAGCTCAACATCAGGCTCAGGTACTGAAGCAGCTGCCAATGCTATTTTGAGTGTAGTTAAATATATAGGAGGTAAATTCTAATGTTGAATGAAGAAGAATTAGATACTAAAGAAACTAGTGTCGAAAACAATAATTCCGAAACAAAAAAGAAAGATTTAGGCGAAAAGCAATGGTACGTTGTTAGTACCTATACTGGAAGAGAAAAACAAGTCGCTGAATCTCTTGAAAGACGTAGTGTTAATTTAAACTTAAAAGACTATATTTTTAGAATCGTTGTCGCCCAATACGAAGAAGATGGAAAAGATAAGAATGGAAAGCCTAATGGAAAGAAAGTCATAAAGAACTTCTACCCTGGATACATCTTCATCGAAATGATTATGGACGATAAAGCTTGGTACATGGTCAGAAACACACCAGATGTCACAGGATTCGTAGGATCATCCGGAGGTGGAGCAAAGCCTTTCCCTGTTCCTCGTGAAGAAATAGAGCCTGTTTTAAAGAGAATGAAGATTACTGATGATGATATGTTCACCGGATACAAAGTTGGCGATACAGTAAAGGTTCTCAGCGGCACATTCGAAAACTCAATCGGTCAAATTACTGCAGTAGATCAAGATAAGAATGAAGTAACTTTGAGAATAATGTTCTTCGGACGTTTCACAGAGATTACATCTTCATTTGACGACATAGAAGAAATAAAGTAATAAAAGAACTCCCAGATGGGAGTTTAAGGGGGTGTAGCTCAGTTGGGAGAGCGTATCGTTCGCAACGATGAGGTCGCGGGTTCGATCCCCGTCATCTCCACCACAATTGTCAAAAGCGCCGAGAAAATCGGCGTTTTTTCATTCCGGTATACGAAATGGTATACGAGCTCGCGGTTTAAGTGCCTGATTTTTCTCTCAATTGCAATCTCCACCACATTGAAAGTTGTAAAGGAAAAGTAAGTCCACAGCCCTGTTCTTGATACTCATCGATAAGAGAAATTACTCTTTATTCTTGTCTTTACCATAGCCTCTTAGGCAGTCCGTAAGGGATGTTCCAATTCCTGATAAGCTTGCCGAGCTCATCAGATTCCACCTCGATTACCTGAAATGGCAAAAAGGCTTTTCCAAAGCCTGGTTTCTATGCGGAGGTCCGAAGCCCATCCTGGATACGACTGCGGATAAGATGAAAGAAGATGCGGAGAAAAGAGTCGGGATACCTCATATCAGAGTCCATGATCTGAGGCACAGCTACGCGTTCCTCCTCATCAACAAGGGCACCGATATCGCCGTCATCTCAAGGCTGATGGGGCATGGTTCTCCTGCGATTACCTACAAGATCTACTCCCATTTCTATCCCGAAACCAACTATAAGGCAATCGAGGACATCGACAGTCTGATGGACATCAGGGAGAGTGAAATCAGAGGCGATAAGAAGGAGGAGGAATCCAAAGGGAAAAGCAATGAGGAGATGGAGGCATAAACCTCTGTCTCCTGTTTTTGTGGCTCAGGGAAACAAAATTTCGGATATTTCTTGTTTAGGCGCCTGAATCTCACTATACTATCGGTATCAGCGAAAAGACTTTCAAAGCTGAGAATACCTTGCCTCTCCGACATACATTTGGGGGAGGGTAATTGTAATATATTAGATTTATTTTGCTAGAAAGGAACTGTTGTTTATGAAAAAGAGAAGAATGGTGTTGACGTTGATGTCTTTGGCATTGATCACAGGTCTTACCTCTTGCAGCAACGAGAGCACTCCTGTCATCGGAGAAAAAGGTGAGAAGGGCGACAAAGGAGATACTGGAGCAACCGGTGCCCAGGGAGAAAAAGGTGAGAAGGGCGACAAAGGAGATACTGGAGCAACCGGTGCCCAGGGAGAAAAAGGAGACAAAGGAGCTAAAGGTGAAAAAGGCGATAAAGGCGATAAGGGAGATGCTGGATCTGATGGGAAAGATGGCGAAAACGCCCCTCATTATGGAGAGATTCTCACTGTAACCTATTATCTTAATGGTGGTTCATTTGCTGATGATTGGGTTAATGAAAATAAAATTGTTAGTGGGGATACCGCAACTGAAAAAGTCACTTGGGGAGATGCTTTGGATTTGCCTATGCCTAGCAAGTCTGGATATGTCTTTGATGGTTGGGTTACTGGTTATAAATCGAACGATAGCAAATTTTCTTCAAAAGACGCCGTGTTCCATGATTTGAATCTGTATGCCACATATTCGGAAGATATTCCTGAAGTTTATACCTTAAACTATGTTGTTGAAGAAAGGGTTGTTCATAAGGACTACTTTACATCAGCTGAGCCTTTGACTGATTTGTACAGTGATAGCCAATATTTGGGATGGTATTCCGACCAGACATTGTCAACAAAAGTCAAAAGTACAACGTCATTGAAGGTTAAAAATTCAAACGCATATGTTTATGGCTCGTTTAATTACGATGGAAGTTATACTTTCAAATATATCAGTGATACAGACACATACGAAATTTCTAGCTATTCAAATAAAAATTCGAAATCAAAGGTAGTTGTTCCAAAAATATATAACGGAAGGCAGGTAACATCTATCGGATCAGGTTGCTTTAAATCTTGCAGCCTAACAGGAATTGAAATTCATGATGGAATTACTTCAATTGGAAGTTCAGCTTTCTCGGATTGTTCATATTTAACTGAAATTAAAATACCTGATAGCGTTAGTAGACTTGAATCATATCTTTTTAGTTCTTGCGTAAGGCTAACTTCGGTTTCGATACCAAATACAATCGAGTATGTTGATGCATATGCTTTTTATGGATGCACGGCTTTGCCATATAACGCCTATGACAATGCTTATTATTTGGGTAATGAAGAAAACCCATATCTAGTTCTTATTAAAGCTAAAAATACTAATATTACTAGCTGTGAAATAAATGATGGCTCAAGAATCTTGTTACAATATTCTTTTAAAGACTGCTCGTTGTTAAATGAAATATCCGTCCCGAGCAATGTAGTTTACATAAATGAAGATTCTTTTGTGGGCTGTAGTTCATTATCAGCCATTAATGTTGAAGAAGAAAATACTAACTATACATCTATAGACGGTCTTTTGGTCGATAAAAATAAGACAAAAATCATAGACATTCCACAGGCAATAACTAAAATATCCATTCCGGATTCTTTCACATCTATAGAGGCTAAAGCTTTTTCAATATGTTCTTCGGTTGAGGAATTAACTCTTCCAAGTTTGTTTGATCAAAAAATATCATATTATTTTAATAGTAGTGTGCCTTCTTCATTAAAGAAAGTAACTATTAATAGTGGTGATATACCAGGATATGCTTTTTCTAATTGTTCATCATTAACTTCAATAACAATTGGAAACAATGTCACATCTATTCGTAATTTTGCCTTCGATGATTGTTCATCCTTAACTTCAATAACAATCCCAGACAGTGTCACGTCTATTTTTAAGTTTGCTTTCAAGAATTGCCCTGCATTAATAATAACAAATATAAATAATCCTAATTATTCAAGTGATGATCAAGGTATACTTTACAATAAAGATAAAACGACATTAATACATTGTCCTAATAGTTTAACAAGTGTAGTAATACCAGATAGTGTTACCTCTATTGGTGATTCTGCTTTTCGTGGTTGTTCATCATTAACTTCAATAATATTGGGAAACAATGTTACATCTATTGATAGTTCTGCTTTTTCTGGTTGCTATTCTTTGGAAGAGTTAACTCTTCCAAATTTGTTTGACCACGCATTATCATATTATTTTAATAGTAGTGTGCCTTCTTCATTAAAGAAAGTAACTATTAACAGTGGTGATATACCAAGAGATGCGTTTTATAATTGTTCATCCTTAACTTCAATAATATTGAGAAACAATGTTACATCTATTGATAGTTCTGCTTTTTCTGGTTGCAATTCTTTGGAAGAGTTAACTCTTCCAAGTTTGTTTGACCACGCATTATCATATTATTTTGATAGTAGTGTGCCTTCTTCATTAAAGAAAGTAATTATTAATAGTGGCAATATACCTAGTGAAGCTTTTTTTGGTTGTTCATCCTTAGCTTCAATAACCATCCCAGACAGTGTCACATCTATTGGTTCCCAAACTTTCTGTGATTGTTCATCCTTAACTTCAATAACAATCCCAGACAGTGTCAGATCTATTGGTCATAATGCCTTCTGGAGTTGTTCATCATTAACTTCAATAACAATCCCAGACAGTGTCACATCTATTGGTGATTATGCCTTCTCACATTGTTCATCATTAACTTCAGTCTTTTATAAAGGAACTGCTGAACAGTGGAACACTATATCAATTTCTAATGGTAATTCCGATTTAACTTCCGCAACCCTTTATTACTACAGCGAAACCCAACCCACCGACACCACTTACAAATATTGGCACTATGTCGATGGTGTTCCAACCGCTTGGTAATTGATGATCAATAATCCACGCCTACTAGCCACAATGGTTGGTAGGCTTTTAAATTGCAAACTGTGTCATGAATTGATTTCCGTTCTTTGAAATCTTTCCCGTAACATTTAATTACACACCAGAAGCAAAATCTGTTGCAGCGCTTACGGGTGTTGAACTAGTAAATGGCCAACAACTAATTACTGAACTTCAAAAATACTACGGCTCAAAGTATTATCATGGTGCTCTAACATTAATTGGAGAAAAATAAGACTTGACTATTAACGCTTTTCAGTCCTTTTACTTTCATTTGAATTAATGTGGTGCTTTTTTCACAAATCTCGTATTGCTCTTTTTGTTTTTAGAGACGGCTCGTTATGCTCATTTTCTATTCGGTTAACTGTTGGAAAAGATACTCCTAGCAGTTTTGCTAATTGAACTTGTGATAACAAAAGGCTTTCTCTAATCTTTTTTAAAAGTTCAGAATAATCCATATTTTAGTTTTCTTCTTTTCGGCAAAATGTCAGGTAATATTTGGAAGTATCCTCTCCCAAGGCAACAAGAATTTGATGGATTTCTTCATACATAGCATTTGCGCTTCGGTTGGTTTGAAAATAAATATTCGATCCTTCCGGGGAATACTTGTGCTCCAAATCATCAGGATTATCCGTGATGTAGACCACAGATTTTAGGTTATTGTTCCGGTAAAACTTCTTTTTCGCCAATTCTTTAAGCTCATCGGCCTTGATGCTGTATAGATAATCCACAATATCGACAAGCACATTGTAATATGACGTTGCTTCATAAGCTTTGGTATCAACAGAAATCGCAGATGGTTTCGTCTTTGTCAGATCGTCACGGCTTTCCATAGTGAAATCGATGATATCCTCAACCCAAACCGACACCTTCGTTTTGGGTGGCTGATAAGAAGCAGAAGGTTTGTCCAATGCAAGAATTTTATTCACATAGAAATCAGCAATTTGGTTTGAACGTTCCTTAAGGGAGGTGTAATTCTTGATGTTGTCATCGAGCACACGATTGTTCTTTTCCGCATTAGAAGATCTGGATTTATGTGCTAAGTTCCCAGGTACATTCAAAACCTGTTTGCGGAAATCATCGAATTTCATTCCTTCTTTGATATTAGGTGCGTTGAAATCATGACCTTCTCTTAATGTTAGGTTTCCGCCAACGTTGGCGTATTTGATTCGCTTATCGTTCGGAAGCGGTGTTTTAGGCATCAAATGATCCAAAGTGTAGTTCGTACCACACTCATTGAATCGAGCAAGGGCCCCATCCCAATAGATGTTTTTCTCTCCATAGGATGTGCTCACTAGAGATAATAGAGAATAGCCAAACGACTTTTCTTCTCCCCAACAGTCCATTCCAGACAGTCCTTTGGTTAAGGAATCAACATCAATTTGAAGCTTTGTCAAAGCGTTACCAAAGAGATACAAAACCTCATCTTTATTGATGTTAACGTCTTTTCCTCGCCCGATAATTCTCGTCATGGCGTCCTGGAACGTCGAAATGATGTCACGGCTGCCACGTTTAGAAATTGTAAGAAATGCAACCATTTCTGAAATAGAGGCAACGATTACAGATTCCGCATCTGTTTTTGGCAAAGGTTTTGCCTTTTTGTCCAATTCGTTGAAAGCTCTGAAAATAAGAGGGCGAGGATACTCGAAATTATATTCAAGGAAATAGGCTTTAAAGAAGAAACGGAATCTTTGGGTGGAAAGATATTTGTTTGCCTTTTCTTCATCGAAGAGGGCAAGGTAATAATCAATTTTGGATTCTAAATCCAGCAACAAAACTTTGTAAGCCGTGCCTAAATCGCTTGTTGAGAAGAAAGATTCCAATTTTCCAGTGATGTTTGTGAAGGAATCTAGGGAAATGGCAGAACGAGAATACACTATATATGCTCGTAAATAAGTAGCGAGATAACCAGCAAGGCCATCTTGGGTCTTAACGATTAGTTCTCCCCAAATCTTCAGGTAGTCATCCGCTTCTTCCTTGGGAATACAGGAGAAAATTCTAGTCTTTATCAAATCGATTTCATCCAATTTTTTTCCTTTGCTATTGATGGACTCAAAAATCTCAAAGGCCGTTCCACCCTCTACATCAGCGCTTGCCGAATAGAATACACAGTAGACATGATCAAAGAAATGGTCGATAAAAGGCCTTAGATTCCGTCGGCTTTGCTCAAACATCGACGAATAATAATCATAAGCGGTCTTGAAATTGTTTAGAACTCTGAGCTCAATCGGTGAAATGTTTTCTGTTGGGTAGATTTTCTTAATGTCAGGCTCGGCATAAGCCTTGTTCCCACCAGCAACTAGATGAAAAGGCGAGAAGGCATAGTCAAGAACCGCATCGAAGGCTGGTTTCTCAATTTGCCCAAGCTCAACAATGCGATCATTCTTATCATAAATATCGCCTTTTTTTCGCCAAAGAGAGTCCTTCATTTTCTTGATACATGACATCGCAGACATAGCTAAATCAATATTGTCATTAAACATCGTAGCAAGCTGATATTTCTGAGAAAGGCAATATAAAGCACAGGTTATTAAAGTCAGCGTGACCAATCTTTGTTGACCATCAACAACATCATAGATAAGTTCCTTGGAAGGATCTTTAACTTGAGAAACGATAAAATTTCCAATATACAAATCGGCGATATTCTCGTCTTTAATGTGCTTGTTATAATTTTTTGTGATATCGTCCAAAAGAGATTTAACCTGCTTCTCGGCCCAACTATATGGTCTCTGGTAAACCGGAATTCTATACTGTCGAGGCGACATTAGCTCATACACGGAGTAATCCTGTGGCTTCATTCTTCCGCCTGATTCATCTCTAATACCCATTATTAACACCTCATTATAAATACTTTACCATACCAAGGCCATGCTCTGTTATAAATTCATAAAAGAAATATCGATATATTTGTTATCATACTAAATGCAACAGTGAAAGGCCAAAACGGATATCTTTCCTAAACGACAAGAGAACACAGGTGTTGGGGAAGCCTTTTTGAAGTCTGGGAGAGATAGTTTTTAACGTCAATGCTGATTTGTCAACCTAAGCCGGAAAGAGCCAAATTAAAGTTGACAAATACACGATGAGCAGATAAACCGCATTACCGACTTACAGGATTTTGTCAAAGCGCAAACTGAAATTACAAAATGTGACAAAGACCTTGTAAAATGCTGACACAAGCAAATCACAGTCTGGCCCGACCACTGTACCGTAGAATTAAAATCCGGAGTATCGGTCGACATTAACAGATAAGCATAGACTTACAAAAAAATTACTACTAGTTTTGAAGCCAGCTGTGAGACATTTTTACTATTTCTTTTTTAAGAACTTTGCAATTTCATCAACGAGTTCAGGGTGCCATGCATCGGAATTCAATACACCTTTATGCCACATTAAAAACTTTGTGCCTGCATCAGTTGTACCCCAACCATTACCGTAATGAATCAGTATTTCCATTTTTCCATGATTTTATTCAGGGCATTAACACTTTAAACGTCTAACCCCCTATCCTTCAACTGCTTAACGATTTCTCTTTTATACATATCACCTTTGAAATTGTAAAACATGGATTCACATCTTCATTTCGTTATATAAAATCAGGTTTACTCGTTATCTTTCCGTGCAGATGTTATCAATTCCATCATCTTCTGTGCATATGTAGCTCCATCAATTTCTTCATTGGCATAATGCTGCATAAGCTCATCACTTTGTTTTTTCAATTCTTCTCTTGTCATCTTTATACCCTCCTCAATTAATCATTATATTTTCTAAAATCTTCTTCTGATTCATAAATATCATCAGAGGAAATACTATTTTTATGACCGCATACCGTACACTTCCATACATAATGATGGTCGTCAAATCCTGGCTGGTCATTTAAATGAGCATTGCAACGATCGCAATACCAATCAATTCCTGGAAATCTTTCACTCATCTTTGTTACCTCCTTTTTCATTTAGATGTTATACATCGTATTCTTTGATACCTTTTATGAGTTCTTCCTTTGCTATTTCAATCTCCAGATTGTTTTTCTTTCTAGACTTGAAATAGTCTACAATCTTAATTGTCACAAACGTAAGTAATGATGCTTTAACTGCTGCAACACCAGCCCAAGTATGTAACCCCATTTTTCCATTATCTTATTCAGAGCATTTACTCTGTTAACGTCAAATCCCATGTTTTTCAATCTTTTGACGATTTCTATTTTGTATAAATCACCCTTGCAATTATACAGCATACTTCTTCCTCCAATCTTAAATCATATTAACGATGAAGAATATTACTATTCCTCAAATGGCAATAGCCCAAATACCGCCTGTAACAACTTGCAACCAGTCAACGAAATTTAGGCACTTTGAGTTGTCTCGAATTATCCATTTCTTTGTGATGACCGCTAAAAATATTCCAATCTTCGAAAAAGATGCTGCCAGATCAGCTCCCAATGCTGATACATACGATTCTCCTGCAGAGCGACTGCCTTTACTTATCTTACAGGCGAATAAGTGTATCAAAACGAAAAGCAAATAAGCGGATCCAAATATAACCAGCATATAAAGTAACCTCGGATTGCCCATAGAAATTGCCCCCCAGAACAGTTAACAGCATCGCCCACAGTGCGGTTCTTCTAAATACACCTATAATGTAAAGCATCTCTCACTGCCTCATTTTTACGCTACATCAGTTTTTTCCTGTTTAGTCCGGTGACGTTCTTGCCACCACTTTTTTATGTAAGGTGTAATCTTATACACGCCATATCCTACAATCAACACCCCGCCAGCAACAAGAACTATCTTCCCAGCTATCTTCCATTTGGCGATAAGTTCTTCTGTTTCTATAGCAGCTTTCTCTGCAGCTTCACGAGCAGTCTTTTCAGCTGCTTGTTTTGCTAAAAATTCAGCATCAGCCTGTGCTCTCGCTGCTGCCTGCGCTGCGTATCTTGCGGCATGGGCCTTAGCAATCTCATCACGCACTTCACTGATTAGTTCAGGAGATATGTCCAACGCTTCCTTGATTGAATCGTCAAATGTTCTTGTAGTCCAATAGCGATTATAGCAAGAATACCCGCCTGTCCCTCGGTGAAAATCTTTCTCTACGGCATATTGCAATGCCTTCTTTGTTAAGCTATAGTCTCCTGGGGTCCCTTCCAGGAACCCCAATTTCACCAGAACACGATTCATTTCTTCTGCGGTCAAACCATAATCTTGCCCCAAAATTCTCGCAGATACTTGCATAAATTATTCATCTCCCTTCTGACTTGCTTTTGAGTCGGTTATTTTCTTACTACTAAATAGTTGAACAGCACGAACAATATACTCCGTGGCCCCATTGCCGAACTGATGGTCAATCATTTGTTTAAGTTCCGGATTGCTTAACACATCCTGTATGCGTTCTAAAGAGGCTTCGGCCAGTTTTTCGTCTGTCAGTTCTTCGTCAGAGTCATCCTTTTCGGCCATTACAATTTTCATCATACTTTTGTAAGCCTGCTCTACGGTGATTTGTACTTCTTTTTCATCCGCCGGAGTTCCTAAAAAACATCCGATAGCTATCAAATTGTACACAAATGGCATATAAAGCTGGGTCTCTTCATTATCCGCTTCACTATATTCTGCGGATTGAACAATGGAATCCTCTAAACAGGAAGAGAAGCTCTTGTCCTTATAGAAGCGGTTCAAGCAAAAATTCCCAATCGCCAGGAGCGTGCTTTCTGGAAGCTTCATTACTATCTCTAGTATTCGGATTGTGTTTATCATGCCATCAATTCTTTTTCGTTTTTCTTCCAAAGTCTCAATCAAATGGTCCAACTCATCAATCACATCCAGCGTATTGGAAGCGAACAAAGACTTTATAGCCTTTCTTTTATATCCGCATTCTACAAAAACTTGGATGGCAAACAGCGCCTGTATCGCTCTGTCATCGTAAAGCCAGTATCCAGACTCCGTTTTGCTGGTTGGTTTAAGTAGGCCGATTTTATCGTACTCCTGCAGAGTTCTTCTCGTAACACCAACAATTTTACAGACTTCGCTGAGCTTTTTCATGATTTTCACCTCTTTCGGTATTTGCATTATAATCCTGCACGCTGCGTGCATGTCAAGAAGTTTTTATAAAAAAGTGTAAATATTTTTTGAATAATGGAGAATAGTGTTGGTCATATTGTTAATTCAAAGCTCTTTTTTTCTTTCTTTTCGTAAAATAGACCGTTTTTTAGATTTTATCATCTCAGACAGCAAAATACGTATTCCAAGGTCCTCTCCATATTCAGAATTCAAATAGGCCCTATAGGAGATGAAACAGAGCCTTCCGTCAAGGTCCTTTGCCTTCGTTCCCGGATGCTTTCTCATCCCATTGACCAAAAGAGCGGAATAATCATTTATGGGTTTCATGAGCCTGAGCGATTCCTTTGCCTTAGAAAATGACTTTACGACTTTGTCCTTTAGCTTTTCGTTCCGTATCAGAGCTTTATGGGATTTGTCGGCATCATGTATGAGAAGGGTGACATCGTCCATCCTTCCGTAAAAGCAGCACTCGATGCTCAATGCATCGACCTTTCCTGTCTTCATCGGCCTGCAAAACATCGTTCCGTGTTCGTCATAACCGATGCAGACACAGACATTGGAAAAACTGAGTCCTGCCTTCTTACACTCATCCTCTTTTTTCGAAGTGGCCTGCCCATTGGCGAAGTTGAAATAAACCTCGTCAATCCAAGCCTTTCCCTTGAGCCTTGCAAGATTGATCCATGCTTCAGCAATAGAGAACGCTCTTTTCTGCCATAAAATCACGGTTTTAGGCGAAAGACCTGTGATAACACAGGCTGATCTGACAGGAAGTTCCAGATAGATGCATTTGACAAGCTTGAAAAGCTCATCGGCGGTCAGTTTCGCGGAACTGAGGTTTTTTCCGTCGGCTATGACGTATAATTTCCCACATTTCAGACATCTGTAACGCTGAATACCTTGCCTCTTCCGATTTCTTCGGGGGGGGGTAATAACTTCTTATTATATCTAGCAATAGATCTGGGTTATAAGCCCAGGTCTATTTTGCTAGAAAGGGAATATCATTTTATGAAAACGAGAAGACTTCTTGCAGGATTGCTGTCTCTTGCCGTGGTAGCCAGTCTTGGCTCATGCGAGAAAAATCACGATCAGAACTCCGATGCTTCTTCAGGTATTGTCAGTACTGCTGATAACAGCGATTCCAAAATCAGTGAAATTTATAAGCTCTACAAGGAAAACGGCGGTACTCTCACCTATGAGGAATGGTTGGTATCCATAAAGGGTGAGAAAGGCGACAAAGGTGACAAAGGAGCGGATGGCAATGATGCTCCTCATTACGGCGAAACCCATACCGTCACTTATTATCCAAACGGCGGAACCATGCCATCTGGTAAATCAGTTAGTGAAACAGTGACATGGGGAGATTGTCTTAATCTTCCTGTCCCGACTAGACCTGGATATACATTCTCAGGTTGGTTTTATGAGAGCAGTGACGTCAATGATCCGACAAGGCAGTGGACGAAGCGAGATGCCGTGTTCAAGGACATAACGCTGACCGCCCACTGGGAGTCTGCCACCTACACTATAACGCCAAATACGGACGGAGGAAGTGTAAGTACAACATCTGTTAAAGCTCAGTACAAAGGCTCCTATAAGCTTCCTGAACCGACAAAGTCAGGATACAACTTCCTTGGATGGTATAACGAAACCACACAATGGGACCTTACGGGTATCTATACCGAGACTTCCGGTGTGACTCTTACAGCTCACTGGGAAAAGAAGACCATCTATACCATCACCTTGAATGCGAACGGCGGAACCAGTTCGACCGCATCTGTTCAGACAAATCAGGATGGAACGTATTCTCTTCCGTCATATGAGAATGTGACTCGTGATGGTTATGTCTTCAAGGGATGGTTTAACGGAACCGAGAAATGGGATTATTCCGGAAATTACCTTCTTACATCGGATATCACTCTCGCAGCGAATTGGGAAGCGGTCGAGAACTATACCTTGATCTTGGATTTCAACGGAGGAACCTACAACGCCTCCACCAGCAATTACACTTTCAATTTCGACAATACCAATAAGTACAATGGCGGAGAGCAATTACCTGTTCCGGCGAAGACAGGGTATACATTTGTTGGTTACGGAATCGGAGCAAACTTGGCATCTGATGTAGCATCTCTGATGGACTATTCTCTTTCAGGATCTACACTGAAGGCATTCTACAAGGCAGACGATGGTTCCCTGAACGGAGACGTCTACGAGTTTGGAAACTATCCGAAGGGCAAAGTGAAGGATCCATCCCTGATCCAGTCCCTTGCCACGGCAACCGATACCGACAGTGATGGGTGGCTTAATTACAATGGGAAGGAATATACCTCATACCGCATGAACTCCAGCACTTCATATTTCGAAGTAGAGCCTCTCCTCTGGAAGGTCCTTGACAGTTCGACCGGTCTCCTTCTCGCCATGGATGTCATCGACAACCCACTCTTCTACTACTACTCCCAGAAAAGTAGAGCCGTCAATGGTCTGAATGTCTACCCAAACAATTATCAGTATTCCGTCCTCCGTGCCTGGCTCAACAGCTATGACGGAACCTCCTACAGTGTCTGGAACTTCACAAACTACGGATTCCTCAACACCGCGTTCACGGCAACTGAAAGAGCCAAGATTGAAACGACTAAGGTCGACAACAGCCTTGCATCCACTGGAAACAGTTCCAATCCCTATGTCTGTGAAGATACACAGGACAAGATGTTCGCTCTTTCCGTCAGTGAGGCAGAAAGTAGTTCGTATGGTCTCTCGATTCCTATAAAGGAAGAATCAGCAAGGCAACGGACTATGCGTCAGCTAAAGGAGCAGTCAACTATTACTGGCTTCGTTCTCCCGACTACTACGGCGGCAGCGACGCAATGTACGTCTACCGCGATGGCGACTTCGTCAGCTACTACGGTGTCAGCAACGGCAAAGTCGGGGTTCGTCCGGCTTTCAGAATAAAAATCAGCTGAGCTTGCTCAGCCATCATGGTCCGAGCCAATCCAAGTCGTAGGCGAGGGCCCTTAAAACAAGGAAAAATATTATGTCAACTCCTCCAAGCGAACTGAAGGTGATCACATCGGCAAAGAATCTCAACAGCTATCTCTTTAAGATGCTTGCCAATGCTCCGAAGAAATTCAGAGGCACGATTATCGCAAGACTTAAGGGAACTTCCAAAGGACAGGAACGACAGTAAGCTTGCTTGCAACAGAGGCTGAAACTCGTATACAAAATTAACCAGTGCTGTATACGAAAAAGTATACGAACTCCAGTTAATGGCGGGTTCAAAACTCACAATCTGAGAATCAAAACTCGTATACAAATTCATAGAAAGTCGATGAAATCGGAATTTTTCGCAAATATCACTTGATTTAAATGGCGGTCAGGAAATTTATGGAAACGCCCGTCATCTCCACCACAATTAAAAATAATAGGGGGCTGTTACGAAATCAACTCTTCGGAAACAGCATCTACTAGAAGCAAAAAGAAGTAAAAAAGCCAAAAAATGGCC